>LXNH01000167.1_pt1 | contig 15530 bp, 9 predicted proteins | sample 809111 | NCBI WGS metagenome assembly LXNH01 (sample SAMN04870528, study PRJNA318959) | seawater metagenome | biome: 00002010; material: water; isolation source: marine seawater | place: Greece: Milos, Mediterranean Sea | collected 2013-05-29 | depth 5-7 m
CACAAAAAATGCCGGACTGGTAAAGATCAGACCCATCTCGATGCGCGTGCGGCCAATCAATCTTGGCCACGCGGCTGCGCGCTGATCGGGATTAGGCAACTGATCGACAGTCGCTGGCTGCTCGGCCGCGGCTTTTTCAGCCTTGGCTTGTTCTTTTTTAAGTTTGCGTGCCGACAGGCCCTTTTCGGCAAAGCTGTAACGCCAATAGGCAATCGCCAGAGCTATTAAGGTGAGCCCAGCGACAAAAAGACGGTTCACCATGAGCGCGCCTTCGAAGGCTGGCACCATCGAATTGCTCTCCGCAGCGCTCCAGTACCGGGTGGCATCCGAAAATGCACCGATACCAAAAGGCTCGAACATCGCGATGGTGTCTCTCAGATCGGGCTCACTGCCGGCAATACTGGTTAGGGTGAAGTAGGCAACTAGAAAGACCAATACACCCACGTAACTCAGCATCATGGAACGGAACACGCAGGCCACCGCGAAAAAGATCGCCGAGGTAACGAGGATATTTGGCACGGCAAACATCAGAAAAACCGTGAGGTAATGGCTTAAAACATTGGGACCCAAAGTTTCCTGATCAAGCCAGGGCATCAACGAGCCGATGAAGATCGCGATGGGTACAGCCGCAAACCCCACAGCGGCGGCAGTAAAGGCACCAAAGTAACGGCCGATAAGATAGGCAAACTTGGTAACACTGGTCGAGCGCACCATTGGTCCGAAGCCGCTCTCATCGTCTCGCACGACGACGTTGGCAACAAAAGCAGTGCTCGCGAACATATAGAACAACGTCATGATCAACACTGTCTGTCCAATGGCCTGCGGACTGTTAACGTGGATATTGCCACCGGATCCGATTTGAATATTGTCGATGGTGACAGCACCAAAGGTCAGTAGGAAAAAAATCAGGGTCGTGACAACAAAGACTGGATTGCGTAGCTGATAAGCCAGCTCGAATCGAACGATCGAAGCAAACATCGATAACTCCCGAGCTTACGCTGCTGCGGCGGTATTACCGCGAGTTTTAGCGAGGGTCGTAAAGTAAACGTCTTCCAATCCCCCAGCCACGGAGACAAAGCCCTCGCCCGGATCATCATCCGACATAATGTGGATGACGCTTTGGCCCGCCATTAACCGATTCGAAATAATTTGATACTGAGCGCTGTACTGAGAGAGCTCGGCACGCGGTATCGTCTTTTCCCAGATAGTCCCTGCTGTTGAAGCAATTAGCTCATTAGGAGCACCCTCGAGCTGCACTTGACCCGCGGCCAGAACGGCCATCCTTGGGCATAGATCAGCAACATCCTCGACAATGTGAGTCGAGAGAATCACCACCACATTTTCACCGACTTCTGCTAGAAGATTCAGAAAGCGATTGCGCTCTTCAGGGTCGAGACCTGCGGTTGGCTCGTCGGTGATAATCAGGTCAGGGTTGCCGATTAAGGCTTGCGCGATGCCAAAGCGCTGACGCATACCGCCCGAGAATCCCGCGATAGCCTTCTTACGCACATCCCAAAGATTCACTTGGTTAAGCAAGGTCTCGACAGTGTCTTTGCGTTCAACCGTGCCGGCAATACCTTTCAAAACGGCCATATGATCGAGCATTGCGTATGCGGTAACGCGCGGATAGACCCCAAAGTCCTGGGGCAGATATCCGAGTCGCGCACGAATTGCCTCAGGCTCGGCGATCACATCAATGCCATCAAAACTGATAGATCCCGAGGTTGGGGTCTGTAGCGTGGCGATCGATCGCATCAATGTCGACTTGCCGGCACCGTTAGGACCCAACAAACCATACATCCCTTTCGGGATGTCTAGGCTCACACCATCAAGCGCTCGAGTTTCATTGGGGTAGATGTGGGTAACACCAGCAAGCTGCAGCATATGCTCAACCTTTTCTTGTTTGAGATGGATAGAAATCGTAAACCAATCGCTGCAGCACCGCCAGAATAAAGCCAGACCGGCATCCATAATCAACAGTGATAATTCGAGGCTTGTTGAGTGGAAGACAATTATGAGTTCAACGTCACCGCAGTTCTTCGGACAATCGTTCCGACAACTGCAAAATCGTGCGATAGCAGGTAGTAGGTAGTAGGTGGCAGACTAAAGCCCGACAGGTTGAGCGGTTAAGTCCACTGAGCCACCGATAGGGGCATAAAAAAAGGGGAGCCGAAGCTCCCCTTTTCTAAGTTTTGTGTTCCGAAGACCTTAGAACATGTACTCAGCTTTTACGTACCAGCGTCCACCCTGCCAAGAAATACCTGACGCTGAAGGGTAGATACGACCACAGCAGTAATCGCCGATGTTGTCCCTGTCCGGATACTCATCAGTGATGTTCATACCACCCGCAGTAAGCGTGTAGCCGTCACCCATGTAAGACACGGACAGATCTAGCATAAAGATGCTGCTGAAGTCCTGAATGGGTGAATCATCATTGCTGTTGGCAGCGTTGGAAGACTCACCCCAGTAGCTTCCGCGTGCGTTGATCGCAAAGTTGTTATTCATGCGATGGTTCGCCTGCAAAATGAAGCGCGTGTTGGGGTTAAAGTTCACAGTATCGTGCTGAGCTTCTGAGCTTAGGAACCCATCTGGACTGCTCTTGAACTCGAACTCATTGTAGCCATAAGTGAACGTCAAATCGGTTGTACCGAAGTTGGAATCGATGGGGTAAGTAACTACCGCATCTATACCCGATACACCTACGTCATATGCGTTAGTGAACCAGTTCACGCCACCAATGGTGTTAGCACCTGCAACGCCCGCCGCATCGAGTGCAAGGAAGTTGTCGTAGCCGTCCGCACCTGGAGTGCTCGATACATCACGTGTTGATACCGCGTTAAAGTAGTCGTCCACGTCGATTGAGTAGTAATCGATGGTGAAGTCGGCACCACCAGCAGAGCCGGTGAGACCGATCGAAAAGCCGTTTGATGTTTCAGGCTTAAGGCCGCTTGAACCGAGGGCCTGCGCTACGGTACCACCTGCCGGGAACAGACCAACCGCAATAGGGACGCCATCTGGCAACCGAGTCGATACGTTAGTGGTACCCTGCTGACCCGGTGTTGGAGCACGGAATCCCGTATTCACCGACGCACGCATCCTCAATGTGTCTGACAGCTGCAAGTTACCCGCCACTTTGTAGATGGTCTCTGACCCGAAGTCTGAGTAGTCCTCGTAACGAAGTGCCGCTTGGACAAATAGCTTATCAGTGACATCCGCGTTTACTTCACCGTACGCCGCAAACGAGTCACGCGAGTACACGTCAGAGAACGCGGGTGAGTAGCCGGGGAAACCGTTTGAACCAACGCCTACAGCGGTGTAAACCGGATCGTCTGGATCAGAACAGTCAAGAGGTCTATCTGGGTTTACCACAGCAGCACCAGCCGCTGTTGGTGTGCCGTCATCGTTACAGAAGCTCCAAGGATCGGGGCTTGAGTAAGGACCAACGCGATACGAATCGGGCTCACCGCCCGCAATATCGTACTCCTCGTCCATCTGAGACAATCCGCCTAAGACAGTCACGGTATCAGTTAGCTCATAGGATAAATCCAACTGGAACTGCATTTCAGTATTGGTCAACCGACCTGGACGGAACGACGTGGGTGAGTCTGGGCCCATTGATGGGTTAATCGTATTCTTCAGCGTGTAGTCGATTGTAGACTCACCCATTCGAACACTGGCATCCCAACCAAAACGGCCTTCGTCAGAGTTATTCCAGCCCACTGCCAATGACTTATCTTTCACGTCACCGAAGAAGCGAGGTGTAAAGCCACCTGGGTGCTTCTCTAATGGGAAGTAGATTGAACCGTCTGGCTCACGCAGCTCTTCGATAACGCCATTGTAAGGGTATCGGTAGAAGAAGCTGCCATCGCCGGTGCTTTGCGAGTAGTTACCAAACGCATACATGTCAACGGTGTCGCTCATTGGCATACCAGCATTAAAGAAAATGCTGCTACGCTCTGCATTAGGGTTACCCCATGGCTGCACGACCGGTCCGTCCAGTGACGCATTAGCAGTCGCTGCTAAGAAATCAGGGTCTGTGCCATAAAAGACGCGTCTGGGGTCGCCGTTTGCAATGAAATCGTCATAGGCAGCACCGGTAGGGTCAAGACAAAACACAGACCTACAGTATTGTTCCCCACGGTAAGTGGGATCAGCAGTGTAGTGCTCAGCAGAAACGCTCAAGAAACCACCATCGCCAATTGAGAAACCCATGTTACCGCTGACTGTGGTGTTGTCGCCGTCGTTCTCGAAGTACTGACCAGTGGTGACCGAAATAGAGCCGCCTGAGTCGTTGTTCTTCAGCTGGAAGTTCATCACGCCAGCAATCGCATCCGAACCGTAAAGGGCCGCCGCGCCGTCGCGAAGAATTTCAAGACCACCAATGGCCGCTGCGGGGATAGTTGCAAGGTCAGGACCCTGAGTACCAGCACCACCAATCTGAACCAGCGCCGCACGATGACGTCGCTTACCGTTGACGAGGACTAAAGTCTTGTCAGTTGGCAGACCACGCAGCGTTGCAGGACGAATAAACGTCGCACCATCTGAGATAGGCTGACGTGACAGGTTGTAGGTAGGTACTAACGTCCTAATGATATCGTTCATGTCGGTGAATTCGACATTTTCGAGGTCTTCTTGTGAGAAGACATCAACGGGTACAGGCGAGTCCTGTACGGTACGAGGCTTACCTCGAACACCCGTGATCACGACCTCTTCGAGATCGGCAGACTCCTGCGCATTGGCAACAGCCGGCGCCATCGCTACAGGCAACAAAGCCGCTGCGATCGCGCTAACCAGAGGCAATCGCAAGCTCTTGCTGGTTGGTTTCTTCATAATAACGCTCTCCAACTGGGAAACATTCTGGATTAGTGCAACGGCTTTTTTACCATTGCAGCGATTGTTACGACTGAACTTTCAGACCGGTTTAACAGTGTCAAGCCTGCCCTCGAATTTCGACGCACCCGCACTATACACAATAAATAGCAAGCAGCGCTAGCGGCAACACTCAATTCATCAACAGCCTTTCCACCGAAAAAAATAGGTGGCACAACCGCGCAGGTAGGGAACCCGACCTTTACTTGCTGGCGCGCCGATGGCAGTCAGGTTTCTTGAGCTTAGATAATCAGGATTTGCATTTGACTTTGAGGGAGCGGTTCTCAGTTTGGCTTAGCCGGCAACTGCTGTTCATTGCGTGCCTTCATAATCTGTTGCATGGTCTGCTTAAGCGTTGTCCTAACCTAACAACTGCTCATGACCTGAACTAGGACCGTGCCGACAAGAGGAGTCACCAGTGACGTGGCAGGATGAAGCGAACGAAATCCAACATCGGAAAACTCTGGCCCTTGCACAGGGCGGAGATGCCGCAATCGACAAACAGCACAGTCAGGGGCGTCTGACGATACGCGAACGTATCGAGGCATTGATTGACCCCGGGTCACTTGAGGAGATTGGACCCGCTGCCGGCACAGGGAATTACGATCAAGACAACTACTTGCTTGGTTTTGACCCCGCCAACTTCATCCTTGCGTTTGCCAAGGTCCATGGTCGGCGAGTCATTATCGGTGGCGAAGACTTTACACTTCGTGGCGGCTCGCCTTCACCCGCCGGTCTTCGTAAAAGCGTGTATGCCGAAGAACTTGCCCTGCAATACAAAGTGCCTTTAGTGCGCCTTCATGAGGGCTCGGGTGGCAGTGTTGGCGGCACCAGCGGCAAAGGACCGAATCTCCCGGGCGCGGTGAACACCCCGGCACGGTTTAAATCAGTGGCACAGGCAATGGCAACCGTTCCGGTTGCCACAGCCGCGATGGGTGCGGTTGCGGGCCTTCCTGCCGGCCGACTGGTCGCCTCTCATTTCTCTGTCATGTCCAAAGCCACAGCTCAGGTGCTCACCGCAGGGCCCGCTGTGGTCGAGCGCGCGATGGGCGAGAAAAAAACCAAAGACGAATTAGGCGGTTGGAAAGTCCACACTAAGAACGGAACCGTGGATAACGGTGCCGATGACGAACTCGCCTGCCTCTTACAAATCAGACAATTCTTGTCTTACATGCCGAACAATATTTTCGAGCTTGCGCCTATCGTCAGTAGCGATGACCCGGTCGACAGAACCGATGAATCGCTACTAGAGATCGTCCCCAGAAATCGACGACAAGCGTTTGAGATGAGACATGTGATCGAAGCTGTTGTGGATCGTGATAGCTTCTTCGAGATCGGCAAAGGCTATGGTCGCTCACAAATCACAGGTCTAGCCAGACTGAATGGGCAAACGGTTGGCATCTGGGCTAACAACTGCAAATTTCTGGCGGGCTCAATGACCGCGGATGGCGCACAGAAAGCAAGGCGATTCATGGAGCTCTGTGAAACCTTCACTCTGCCGATTATCAGCCTAGTTGATGAACCAGGGTTTATGATCGGTAGCCAAGCAGAAAAAGAGGCCACAATTCGCCATGGCACCGCGGCAGTTTTGACAGCGGCGATGACCACCGTGCCCTGGGCTTCTGTGATGGTTCGCCGTTCCTTCGGCGTAGCCCAGGCTGCGCACTACGGTCCGGAGGCCTATGTACTGGCCTGGCCCTCAGCCGAGAGTGGCCCGCTACCTGTTGAGGGAGGCGTTGCCGTGGCGTTTCGGCGCGAGATCGAGGCAGCACCAGATCCCGAGGCAAAACGACGCGAACTGGAGGAGGCGCTTGCGGCGAAGCAGTCACCCTTTCCGCGCGCAGAAGCTTTCGCCGTGCACGACCTTATTGACCCTCGCGAGACGCGACCCGAGCTCTGTCGCTGGTTAGCACGGGTGCAACCACTCCTGCCTGCGTTACTCGGCCCGAGCTCATTTTCGATCCGCCCCTAAACTTAGTTAAGAGGAAATTGCGATGGCCAACATTGAATTAGAAACCGGTGGCTCCGTCTGGAAGCTCATGGTCAAGCCGGGGGACCGGGTTGAGGTTGGTGACATCCTGTTCATTCTAGAGGTCATGAAAATGGAAGTAGCCTACGCAGCGCCGATTGCGGGTGAGATCAGCGCGGTCCATATCGCTGAGGGTGATGCGGTGGAAGAGGATCAAGTTGCCCTGGAGATTACTGGCTGAACTGGCGTCGCCAGCTGTGAGACCTCGATCTCGGTTAGCTTGAGGATCGAATCACCGAATCGCCGTGCGAACCAAGGCGCGAACAAGCTCTACTAACGAGGCAACATAAAAAAAGGGAGCCAATGGCTCCCCTTTTCTACAAGCAACCTGATTACGAGATTTCCTCGAGCGCCGCTGGTAACGCATCGACATACATCTGAACGTGCTCGATCTTACCCATGCTGACGCGCGACCAGTTGGTGTAGTCACGATAAATTCGCTGGATAAGCACATTGCGCTTCGCCATCGCCTGTCGGAACGCCTCAGCATTACCATCGCCCAAATCAACAAACATAAAGTTCGTTTGCGAAGGCAAGCCAATCAAACCATTGGCGTTCAGAGCCTCGGTGACCATTTCGCGACCTTCCACAATCTTCGCTTTGGAGTAGGCAAGGAACTTCTCGTCGTTATAGCTGGCCAACGCTGCCGCAATACCTGCTTGGTTCAACGAGTAATCACCCAGCCCGTAGTTCGTGGCGGCTTTGATAATTTCAGGGTCAGCCAGCAAATAACCAACTCGCATACCTGCCAAGCCGTAGATCTTGGAGAAAGTGCGCGCAACCGCGACATTTTTACCTTCTTTGATCAAGGGGGTCATAGTCGCTTCAGGCGGGTTGTCGGTAAGTTCATTGTAGGCCTCATCGACGAGCACCATAGTTTTTTCCGATGCTTTGCTACAGAACGCCCGGAGCGCTGCTGGATCGAGGGCCATGCCGGTTGGGTTGTTCGGGTTGGTCACCTGAACCATTGAGACACTGTCATCGATCGCTGCGTCCATCGCCGCTAGATCAATCACGAGCTTGTCATTCTTCGGCAAACGGGTGATGCCGTTGTCACTGTTGCGAACACCCATTCTCGCCGTAGTGTCCCAGAACAAATCTGGAGCCAAGATTTGGCCTTTTTTAGAGGCGGACGATGCAATGTAGGTCAAGACGCCGCTCGAGCCTGAGCTCAGCATAACATGATCGGTAGTGAGCCCATGCTCCTCTGCGATCATCTCTTTTAACTTAACGACAGACTTTCGCGCGTAGTAAGCACCCCGCTTGGTTGCTTCCATCGCCGCCTTGATCGCCATCGGACTCGGTCCGTATGGGTTCTCGTTCGCGTTAAGCTTGGCGATACCTGAAGCCGGTCCATACAGGTCCACGGGCATCATCGCATTGGCAGCGGCAATAACCTGACTCGCTGGTAGTAGGGTTGATGCTCCGATGGCTGCGGAGCCGGTAAAAAACGCTCTTCTCGTAATACCAGTCATAGTGTCTGTTACTCCCGTAGTTTTAGAGTGTTTGCCTCAAGATAATAGTGGCTACAGCGATCAAGTAAAACCCAAAACACTGCTTTAGCCTATCTGTATCCAAACGGTGTGCCAACTTTGCTCCCGCAGGTGCTGTTATTACCGATACTGCGCTGATTGCCAACAAGGCGGGGATGTTAATAAATCCAACTGTACCCGGGGGGGCTCCCGTAATGGTTTGCGATATTCCGATGATCATGAAGCCAATGGCGCCCAGAACGCCGATGATACAGCCTACGCCTGCGGCGGTTCCTACCGATTCAACGATCGATCGGCCACACAGTGTCATGGTGATAACGATGGGTGTACCACCACCGATACCGAGAAGCGCTGAAACGCCGCCAATCACCACCCCTAGAGTCGCGCGGACAATACCGGTCGGCAAATGATCGAAGCCGATATTTTCGAACATACGCGGAAACAAAAAGAAGATCGAATAGGTGGCCACGCCGACCGCAAAAATTAGCTTTAACTCTTCGCTAGAAACCACCGATGTAAGTGATACACCGAGGACGGTGCCGATTGCGAGCCAGGGCAGCCAAGACTTCAAAAACTCGATATTCAAGGACCCCAACCGCCGGTGCGCTAAAGCAGCTCGCGTTGAGGCAACAATAATCGTGGCAAGGGAGGTGCCGATTGCAATGAAGATAATGCCTTCCGAGTCATAGCCAGCGGCATGGAACACGTATAGCAGAGACGGAACTACGACAAACCCACCACCGACACCGAACAAACCACTACTGAGTCCGCCGAGAGCTCCAGTGAGCAACAGCATGCCAAACAAAAACGCTAAATCCACTCAACAACCTTGTCTAAGTTCGCAACCATACAGCGCTGGGTAACGATGAATTCTCACAAGCACCAACACAACTTTCATACCAAGCCCGCTGTCATCGCAGCCCTCGTTAGCAGGGCTAGTTGAACATCGATCCTTGGGCTGAACGACAGCATTTTTCGTTCCAACAAATGTGCTCAGTCAACTAATGCTGTGAGTTTAGGTGTGCGCTACTCACGCACGTGCACCAATGTCTGACTCAAAATAATCGTGACCCCAAATCAGGCCACGCTTCTTCACTGAACTCATTGTGGAGTATTCACACAATAAAGTCATACCCACTTCGTGTAGGGAACCTCAGCCTACTACTGCGCGTCCTGTCTTTCTTTGTTAACAACACAGCAGGGCCCAAGCCGGAAACCAAGCCCGAACCGGAGCCATAGCCAACCATCGCAATGAAGGAGAGAACGCTCTCTGACTGCGCACTGCGCACCAAAACAGTGCTCTCCTACTAAGACAGAGCTAGCAGCATGCACTCGAGTCCAGCATCCTTTAGAACTTTGAGCACTGCACGCCATAGCCGCGCATACCGACACCAATGTCTAGAGTGCTTTGCTAACCGTCAACTTAATGAGTGAACCGCTGTACTCATTCTTTAAGACGCGCAAACGATTCTGCTCGTAATTGCGCTCAGGTCGATCGAGAACGTTAGCCACCGATAAATCAAAGCGGACCTTATTGGTCGTGGTATAGCTCAGTGTTTGATCCCAGCGGATAATCCGCTCGCGATACTGGTCCTGCTCCACTACCTGGCCAATTGAATCGAGGGTCTCGCTCTGCATGGTAAAGCGACTATTTGCCGTCCAGCCGCGCCATCCCAGCGATAAATTAGCCGTTCCAAAATGCGCCGCGCGCTCTGGCACAGGAACTGTACGGTCGGTGATCTCAGCCGATGAATCCGAGTACGTATAGCGGACACCCAGCTTCGCAGAATCGAATACCGACAGCGATTTAGATAAATCAAAATTCAATCGTGCCTGCCAGCCCGACACCGTCGCCTCTTTGCCGTTATAAATGGAGCCGCTAAGGTAGACCTCGCCGTCAATTACCTCGGTAGCTGTAAACTTGTAAGCAAAATCAGCAATACTCTTGTCGTAAATTTCAAATGCAGCTGATAAGTCCCTATGCTGGTATTCAAGCGCGGCAGATGCGGTTCTGATCGTTGCAGCGCGGAGGTCTGGATTACCCTGATCGATGCGTCTAAAACCCTCCCAGACGCGTCGATAGTTAACGATGTCGAAGTATTGCGGTCGCATCAATTGCTCAAACCAAGCGAGTTGATAGCTGAAGCGTCCAGCGGGTTCATAACTGTACTGTATGGACGGCACCCAATGACTGTAAGAATTTGAACCCGGCACCTTATAAAAGTCAGTTCCGTCAAAAGTGTCGATTATTGTTTGCCCAAAACTGGTGGCACCCTCGACCCGGGTCGAGCCCGCAGGCACATCACCAACCGAAGCAATAAGGGTGCCTAAGGTGTTCGTCTCGGTAAACTCCCGACGGGCACCCATTGACAGGGCGTGCGGTGCCTGCTCAATCTCAGCAAAAAAGTAACCGGCGCTAATGGTCTCCTCGGTTTGGTAGCCTTGCTCAACCGTCTCCCGTAATGACAGTAATTCGTTGAGCACCACCTCCCCTCGACGATCGCCCAACAGCAGGTTTCGAGCGAAACCATGATTCATTGTCGGTGGTAGCGAGAAATTATTGGGCATCATTCGGGTGACTGAGTTGCTACCAACCGCATCGACAAGCCCGAAAGTGGCCTCCGGGGTAGGCTGATAAACCAGTCTCTGGTCGTCAGCGTTACGCTCTTTAGTACGCCAGTTTAGACCGATCGACATCGAGATATCGGCATTGCCCCACTCGAGGCTGCGATCCCAGTCGATGGCCAGCGCCGAATCTCGATCTTTGATTACCGTAAGCATTTGACGATAGTCGCGAAGTCGCGACAAAGCTGGATCAGCTACCGCGTTTTGAGGGCCAAGATCTACGGTAGGTAACCAGGGATTTGCCACCTCATAACCAATGTCGACGCCGCGCGTTAGAAAGTTCCAGGGCAACCAATCGAGACTGTTTTGCCAAGTCGAACTGTAGGCTCTCACCTCCACGATATTGTCATCAAAAACGCTTTTCAGTGTGAGCTGATGACGATCAATATCGCGCTTTGTTGCTCGCTCGTGCTGATAATGACGCAATGACCCTGACTCAACATCGAGCCCGGTGACCGTACGACCGTCAAACCCCAAGTCGTAGCTCTCTGGAATTTGGGCTCCCGACGCGATCTGATTTTCTAACTTGGTTCGAAACGAGGTGTCTTGATACCGAGTTGCCGTCATCTCGTAGGTCAAGCTCAACCTGGGCCTTATAGTGTAATCGGCGCGGAGATTCCCCGCCCAACTCTCCGCCGACATGTCGTCGCGAGTGTAGCTTGGATAGCTCAAGTAGCTGGTGCCGTCACCTAGTAATCGCCATCGGGATTCGTATTGATTGATCGATCTCGCCGAAGCATTGCGAGCGATCTGACCTTGAATAAACACGTCACCCAAATTCTGATTAATAGTGAGCGCGCCGCTAGGCTTCGTCTCTCCCGATGCATCCTGATGCACGGCCGATAAAGAAAGACGCCGCAAATTGATTTTTTTTGCCGGCGCTCGCAATCGAAAGTTCGCGCGCGCATCGACACCCTCGGCATCCTGAAATGACAACTGAGCGAAACCTAATTGCTCGGCCGATTGGAACTCGGACGCCAAAAAATTCCGCTTGAGGAGAATGCGACCTTGGTCTCTCACGCTTTGGGTGGTCGCATCTTCATCGCCAGTTTGCTTTGCCTCCTGTGCTTGCAGAGGCGCCACCACCGTCAGTAGTGACAGCAGACAAAGCAGACGTGATTTACGTGTCAACAAAACAACCTCAGCGTAGCGCGGGCAGAGGTGAATTATGTTATCGCCCGACACTGCTCTAGTGTAACTCAGGTCGATGCAAAGTCACTCGGGTTTCAATTAACGGAGCTCGAGACCTCGCAACTTTCCGTTACTGCGCCAGCGCTCCATCATCCGAAAAAACTCAATCGGACCACCGCCATAAAAGGTGTTTTGAGGCTGAAAATCTACGTGGCCTTCATTGTTGTAATAGCCAGGGGTACAGGACCGCTGAAAATCCTCGGTCTGGCGCGCCATGCGAATAATGGTTTTTACCCATGCGTTTTCGGCTTTTTCACTCGCCTCGACCCTCGTGGCACCCCGGGCTTTAAGCTCACTGAGAATATAGGCGGTCTGAACACTGTTCTCATCCAGCGAGAACGTATAGGTCGCAGTAAAGCCCGACTGTTGGGGCCCAAAGAAAAAGGCATTGGGAAATCCCCGGGTGTGCAAGCCATGCAAAGTCGACAAACCGTTAGCCCATTTTTCCGAGATGCTTAAACCGTTTACTCCTTCAATCGAATAGCCAGCGCGACGGGAATAATCGGTACCCACCTCAAAGCCCGTGGCGAAAATAATGCAATCGACTTCATACTCGACGCCGTCAAACATCACGCCCTTTTCGGTAAAGGACTCGACACCTCGGCCCTCGGTGTCGACCAGCGCTACGTTCGATCGATTAAAGGTTTGCAGGTACTCATCGTGGAAGCAGGGCCGCTTACAAAACTGGCGGTAGTAGGGCTTCAGCGATTCTGCTGTCTCGGGATCATCGACCAAAGCCTCGGCACGGGCACGAACCTTTTCCATCTTACCGAAATCTGAGATCTCCATTTTGCGCTGGACATCCATGTAATCCATGGCTTTGGTCATGAGGTATTGGCGCAAGCCGCGCTCTCGCCGATCCTGCGAGAACAGCCCTGCAAGCGCCCACAAGGCTAGTCGCCAACGCGGTGGCGCCTCATCTCTTAGGCCACCAAAAATATGCCTAAAGGCCTCGGTCCAACCATCGCGCACTAGGTCCTCTTTCACCGGCATACCAGCCATCAACGACTCAAAATTGGTCCGACGTTCGTGGTGCCAGCCAGGCGCTTGTTGCGCCACCCACGCGGGATCAGTATCGCTATTGTTTCGCTCATCGATCGATGATGGCGTTCGCTGGAAAACGTAAAGCTGCTTCGCGGCCGCCCCCAGGTGTGGAATGCATTGAACAGCGGTCGCGCCCGTGCCAATGATGGCTACGCGCTTCTCAGCGAGCCTCTCCAGATTTCCGGACGCATCGCCGCCGGTGTACTCGTAATCCCAGCGACTAGTATGAAAGGTATGTCCTCGGTAACTATTAATGCCGGAGATAGCCGGTAGTTTTGGCCGATTCAAGGGTCCGTTTGAGTGGATAACAAAACGCGCTTTGAACACGTCATCGCGATTTGTGTGGACGATCCAATGGCCATCGACTTCGCTCCAGACTGTACTGGTCACCTCGGTTTGCATCACGGCAATATCGTGCAAGTCATATTTTTTTGCCAGCAGCTCGCAGTATTCGAGCGTCTCTGGCGCGTTGGTGTACTTTTGCTTGGGGACGAAACCCGTTTCCTCCAGCATTGGCAAGTAGACATAGGATTCGATATCACATGAGGCACCAGGGTAACGATTCCAATACCAGGTACCACCGAAGCCCCCGCCTTTTTCGATTAACCTGAGATCATCAACACCTGCATCTTTGAGACGAGCTGCTGCGAGCATGCCGCCAAAGCCCCCCCCAACAATCAATACCTCGACCTGCTGCTCGATAGGCTCACGACTAAATCCGGGCGCTACGTAGGGATCATCGACATAGCGTGAGAAATCTCCCGTGACCTCAACGTATTGGTCGTTACCGTCGGGTCTAATCCGCTTATCTCGCTCCTCACGATATTTGGCTCGGAGCTGGTCCGGATCGAAGGGTAGATTGGGTTGCACTGCAGTCATCTGAATCACACATTCTTTTTACCTTGACGCTAAGGTAGCGAAGATTCACCAAAACGTCAGCTCATCGTCACAGGGAAACACAGGCGCTGGAGCAACAAAAAGTAAAGTAAGATGCATTGCCGTCACCAGCCAAGTCCGCCACCGATATGCCTGAGCGCCAGTCTCTATTTTTATCTCCCTACTTCATCGGGGTATTAGCAATTTTCTTTGCGGCCTGCATGAATACATCGATCAAGGGCTTATCGGCGAATGAGAGCGTGATCATAATCACGGCGTGGCGCTATTTATTTGGAGCCATCTATGCGGGCCTACTCTGGCTTGCCTTCAGACCAGAACCTATTGGCTTAAGAGGCGCGCCTTTTCATCTTTTCCGAGGCGCCTTTCAGGTCGCTGCCGCAGGTTTATTCTTCTGGGCGGTCACGCAGATCCCTTTGGCAACTGCGGGCGCCTTAGGCCTAACAGGAACCCTGATGATCGGCCCACTGGCATGGGTGCTTCTCGGGGAGACCATGACAAAGCAAGTATTTCTGGGAACGCTTGCCGGTTTTGCAGGTGCTTGGTACATCGTGTTTAGTGAGACCGATATTTTACTGGGGGACTTCAGTGAGCACCTACTTGGCTATCTGGCTCCCATGCTGGCATCACTGTGCCTATCAGTATCCGTCGTGCTCTTGCGATTTCGGGCGCAAACGGAGAGTCCGATTGTCATCGCGTTTTTTGCCAACACGCTGCCAGCGCTCTATGTGTTACCGATCTTCTTTATGCTCGAGATCAATCTCTCAGTCTTACAGCTCTCTGGTTATGCGCTCGCAGGCTTTTTCGGACTCGGCTACTGGACCTGCACGACATTCGCCTATGCCAGAGCGCCGGCGGCTCGGATCGCACCTCTGACCAATACCAATTTGATTTTCGCATCCATCATGGGTTTTGTTTTCTTTAATGAAATACCGCCACTGTCGACCTGGATCGGTGCCATTATCATCGTGATCGCGTGCATCTACGTGGCTAGGGTCAAGGAAGTCTGAGCGCCGTCTACGCAAGAAAATGCAGCTAAGTCACGCACCGCTACCTGATCCTCATCAAGCATTGTATCACCGTCGATTAATTGACTTGAATTGACGCTGACAACACGGGGTTGGTAACCCACTTCGCAACGCCAGATTGGTGCTGACTCCCTAAAAAGCCACCTCGAGAAAACCACAGGTGGTCTCTATGCAATGGACATGTTGCGATCGGCATTGTCGGCATAGAAAACCAGAGACGCTTGGACTAAGGTAAAAGCAGTGCATCGACAAACAAGTGGGTCCGTTCCGAGAATCCACAAATGATTGGTGCGGGGGAATGATATGGACTCAGTAGAAGTAAAGAGCTTCGCGGCTGCAGACGAAGTAAACACAAGC
>LXNH01000168.1_pt1 | contig 15426 bp, 13 predicted proteins | sample 809111 | NCBI WGS metagenome assembly LXNH01 (sample SAMN04870528, study PRJNA318959) | seawater metagenome | biome: 00002010; material: water; isolation source: marine seawater | place: Greece: Milos, Mediterranean Sea | collected 2013-05-29 | depth 5-7 m
CTGGCGCAGGGTGAAACCCTGCTCGCCTGGCTCGAAATAGACCTGGATCAGCGCCTGAAGTTCCGCCCGGGCCTGGTCGCCGTGACGGACCGCCGCCTGATCGCGCGCAATCCGGCCGATACCGCTTGGGAAAGCTGGTGCTACGGTCCCCAACTGTCCCTTAATCTATCCGACCATGCCGGCGCCGCCGTGCTGGAATTGCACGATGACGCCGCCCGCCTGGGCATCTGGCGATTCACCCTGGCTTGCAACCCGGCCGCGCTGCGGCTGCTGGGGCAGTTCGAGGCGCAGCAGGCCATCCGCCTGTCGGGCCGGCCGGCCGCGGTCCCGGGCGAGCGCCCATGCGCCATCTGCAACAACACCATCCCGGCCGGGCAGGAGGAGTGTCCGACTTGCAATCAGGAGCAGGCGGCGCCGTCTTCAACCTGGGCGCTGCTGCGCCTGTGGCGCTTTGCGCGGCCGTATCGCGGCCCGCTGTTGGCCGGCTTCCTGCTGACCCTGCTGGGCACCGCGGCGACCCTGGTGCCGCCTTACCTGACCATGCCGCTGATGGACGATGTGCTGATCCCGTTCCAGAACGGCGCTCCCATCGATTACGACAAGGTCCGGCTGTACCTGGGCGGGCTGCTCGCCTCGGCGTTCCTGGCATGGGGGTTGGGCTGGGCCCGCACCTATATCCTGGCCTGGGTCAGCGAACGCATCGGCGCGGACCTGCGCACCACGACCTATGAACACCTGCAACAGCTGTCGCTGGAGTATTTCGGCGGCAAGCGGACGGGCGACCTGATCTCCCGCATCGGCAGCGAGACCGACCGTATCTGCGTGTTCCTGTCGCTGCACCTGCTGGACTTCGCCAACGACATCCTGATGATCGCCATGACCGCGGTGATCCTGGTGTCGATCAATCCCTGGCTGGCGCTGGTCACGCTGGTGCCGCTGCCGTTCATCATCTGGATGATCCACGCGGTGCGCGATCGCCTGCGCCATGGCTTCGAGAAGGTCGATCGCATCTGGTCGGAGATCACCAACGTGCTCGCCGACACCATTCCCGGCATCCGCGTGGTCAAGGCCTTCGCCCAGGAAAAGCGCGAAGTGGCGCGTTTTCGCGAGGCCAACAACCGCAATCTGGAAGTGAACGACCGCGTCAACACCACCTGGTCGCTGTTCTCGCCCACCGTCACGCTGCTGACCGAGGTGGGCCTGCTGGTGGTGTGGATCTTCGGCATTTGGCAGGTGTCGCAGAAGCAGATCACGGTGGGCGTGCTGGCGGCGTTCCTGGCGTATATCGGGCGCTTCTACACGCGCCTGGATTCGATGAGCCGCATCGTGTCGGTGACGCAGAAGGCGGCCGCTGGCGCCAAGCGCATCTTCGATATCCTGGATCATGTGTCGAGCGTGCCGGAACCGCAGAACCCGGCCAGGCTGCCGCAGATCAATGGCCGCATCGAGTTGCGCGATGTTGGTTTCCGCTACGGCAATCGCCAGGTCATCCGCGGGCTGGACCTGAGTATCGCGCCCGGCGAAATGATCGGCCTGGTGGGCCACAGCGGTTCGGGCAAGAGCACGCTGATCAACCTGATCTGTCGCTTCTATGACGTGTCGGAAGGCGCGATCCTGGTGGACGGCGCCGACATCCGCTCGTTGCGGGTGGCCGACTACCGCCGCAACATCGGCCTGGTGCTGCAGGAGCCGTTCCTGTTCTTCGGCACCATCGCCGAGAACATTGCCTACGGCAAACCGGATGCCACGCGTGACGAGATCGTCGCCGCGGCCCGCGCCGCCCATGCCCATGAGTTCATTCTGCGGCTGCCGCATGGTTACGACTCGCTGGTCGGCGAGCGCGGCCAGGCGTTGTCCGGCGGCGAACGCCAGCGCATCTCGATCGCACGCGCGCTGCTGATCGACCCGCGCATCCTGATCCTGGACGAGGCGACCTCGTCGGTGGACACCACCACCGAGAAGGAGATCCAGAAGGCGCTGGACAACCTGGTGCGCGGCCGCACCACCATCGCCATCGCCCATCGCCTGAGCACCTTGCGCAAGGCCGACCGGCTGGTGGTGCTGGATCGTGGCCAGATCGTGGAGCAGGGGCCCCACGAGGCGCTGATGGCGCGCGAGGGCGCATACTATCGCCTGTACCAGGCGCAGGCGCGCCAGGCCGAGGCCGACGCGCAGTCGTCCCCGGGCAGCGACGACATGGCCGCCGTGGCCTGACACGGAACCGAGATAACCGTCATGACGCTTCCCGTTTTCCAGTTGCGACGCAATGCCTTCGGGCGCCTGGTGTTCCAGGGCGCCGATGGCGTTGCGCACGAAGGCGTGATCCCGGTACGCGCCTTTCCCATCAGTGAGGCCGACCGCGGTTTGTCGCTGGTGACCAGCGAAGGCCGCGAATTGCTGTGGGTAGAACGGCTGGCCGAGGTGCCCGCCGCCGAGCGTGCGCTGATCGAAGAAGAACTGGCCGGCCGCGAGTTCATGCCCGAGATTCGCAAGCTGTCCAGTGTGTCCACCTTCGCCACGCCCAGTGTCTGGAGCGTGGAAACCGACAGGGGACCGACCCGGTTCACGCTGCGCGGCGAGGAAGACATCCGCCGCCTGGGGCCGCAGACTTTGCTGATCGCCGACAGCCACGGCATCTTCTACCTGGTGCGCGACATTCTGTCGCTCGACAAGCACAGCCGCAAACTGCTGGACCGTTTCCTGTAGGCCTCAGTCCGGCGCCGCGCGCTTGAACGGCGTGTGGGCCTCGAGTTCGCCCAGGTAGTCGTCCACCGCGGCGGTTTCCTCGTCGAGAAAATGCTGGATCGCGGCCGCGAAGCGCGGGTCGGCGACCCAATGGGCCGACCAGGTAGGCGTGGGCAGCAGCCCGCGCGCCATCTTGTGTTCGCCTTGTGCGCCACCTTCAAAGCGCGCCAGGCCGTGGGCGATGCAAAAGGCGATGGCCTGCAGGTAGCAGGTCTCGAAATGCAGTCCCGGCACGTATTCCGTCGCGCCCCAATACCTTCCGTAGAGCGCGTCGCCGCCCGCCAGGTTCAGGGCCGCCGCTACCGGCTGGCCGTCGCGCTCGGCCAGGATCAGCACGAAAGCGTCGGGCTGGTCGTGGTAGGCGCGCAGGAAGAATTCGCGGCTCAGGTAGGGCGGATTGCCGTGGTTGAAATAGGTGTGGCAATAGCACTGGTAGAAGAAGTCCAGGGCGGCCGCGTCGATCTGCGCGCCGCGCAGCCAGCGGAACGCCAGCCCGGCCTGCGCCACTTTCTTGCGGTCCTGGCGGATCTTCTTGCGCTTGTCATGGCTCATGGTGGCCAGGAAGGCGTCGAAGTCGGCGTAGCCAGGATTGGTCCAGTGGAACTGCACGCTTTCGCGGATCATGAATCCGGCCTGGCGCAGCGCGCGCAGGTCGGCCGCGGCGGGAAACAACAGGTGCAGCGACGAAACCTGGATCTCTTCGGCGAAGGCCACCAGCCCGCGCACCAGCGTGTCGCGGTCTTCGTCGCGGGCGGCCAACAGGCGCGGACCCGAAACGGGGGTGAACGGCACCGCCGCCAGCAGTTTGGGGTAGTAGCGCAGGCCATGGCGTTCGAAGGCGTCGGCCCAGGCGTAGTCGAATACGTACTCGCCGCGGGAATGCGATTTCAGGTATAGCGGCACGGCGCCGGCCAGGGTGTCGCCACGCCACAGCATCAGGTAGTGAGGCGACCAGCCGGTGCGTGGCGCCGCGCAGCCGCTGTCGTGCAGGGCATGCAGGAAGGCATGCCGCAGGAACGGCTGGTCGCCGGCCAGCGCGTCCCACTGGGGGGCGGCAACGCGGGACAGGTCGGTTTCGATGGTCAGGCGGAGCGGCGAATCCATGGACGAATGATAAAGTCTCCGCTGGCGCGCGGCGCACCGCGCCTGATGAGTGCGCAGGGTTATTGTGTTTGCTTTGGTCTTTGTCCAGCGGGCGGCTCGCGGCCGCCGCACAGCGGAAATCCTGATGGATAGCAATTCGATCCTCCCCCCCGACGGCAATCGGCCGCCCCCTCGCGACACGGCCTGCCTGCGGGCCCAGGCGCTGCAGGCGCTGGCCGCCTGCGGCTGGGCCGACAAGCTGGCGCGCGTGCGCGCCATCGACGACGATGCGCCACTGGACCGCGCGCGCCCCTACGCCGCGCTGGCCGGGCTGCCGGGCCGGCCCGCCGCACCGGCGCTGGTCGCGCCGAACGAGGTGCCGCAGCGTTCCATGGCCACGCAGGAGGGCCGCGCCGCGCTGTTGCACGCCCTGGCGCATATCGAATTCAACGCGGTGAACCTGGCGCTGGACATCCTCTGGCGCTTTGCCGGCATGCCCGAGGCGTTCTATCGCGACTGGTTGCGGGTGGCGCGCGAAGAGGCCAGCCACTTCGAACTGCTCAACCAGCGCCTTGCCGACCTGGGCCACGCCTACGGTGATTTTCCCGGCCACAATGGCCTGTGGGAAATGGCCGAACGCACCCGCGACGATCTGCTGGCGCGGCTGGCGCTGGTGCCGCGCACGCTGGAGGCGCGCGGGCTGGACGCCTCGCCGCTGATCCGCAACAAGCTGGCGGGCGCGGGCGATGCGCAGAGCGCGGCCATCGTCGACATCATCCTGCGCGACGAGATCGGCCATGTGGCGATCGGCAACCACTGGTTCAAGCGGCTGTGCGCCGAACAGGGCAGGGAACCGGTCGCCTGCTACGCCGAGCTGGCCGCGCGCTACCGGGCGCCGCGCCTGCGCGGGCCCTTCAACCTGCAGGCGCGCCGCGCCGCCGGCTTCGACGACGCCGAGCTGGCGGCGTTGCAGGCGGACCGGGGATAGCGGCGCATGGATATTGTCATCGACGCGCTGCTGACGGGCGATGTGCGCCCGCTGGGCGATTCCGGCCGCGACAGCGGCATCGACAAGCACCCGGTCGCCGGTCCGCTGTGGCTGGGCGCGCAGGGGCTGCGTGGCGACGCGCAGGCCGACCGCCGTTTCCATGGCGGGCCGGAAAAGGCGCTGCACCATTACGCGCGTGATCACTATCCGGATTGGTTGCGTGAATTGGGCGCGCGCGCCGTGCTGGACGCGCCGGGCGCGTTCGGCGAGAACCTCTCCACGACAGGCATGACCGAGCACGATGTCTGCGTGGGCGACATCTATGCCGCGGGCGAGGCGTTGATCCAGGTGTCGCAGGCGCGCCAGCCGTGCTGGAAGCTGAATCATCGTTTCGACCATGCCGGCATGGCGGCGCGGGTGCAGGCCAGCGGCAAGACTGGCTGGTACTACCGCGTGTTGCGCGCAGGCTGGCTGGCGCCGGGCGACGTGCTGTCGCTGCGCGAGCGGCCCCATCCGCAATGGACGCTGGCCCGGGTCCAGGACATTCTCAATCGCCGGGTGCTGGATGTGCCCACGTTGAGCGAACTGGCCGCGCTGCCGACGCTTTCGCCCAACTGGCGCGCGCTGTTCGAGAAGCGCGCGCGCCTGGGCCAGATCGAAGATTGGCAGCCGCGCTTGCAGGGCGACGCGGCCGGCCCCCGCACGGGGACCCCCTCGACATGACCCCCCGTCACGCCGCTGTCCTGGCTGCGCTTACGCTGGCGCTGTGTCCGCCGGCCGCGCGGGCGGCCGATGCCTTCGCGGCCTGCCTGGCCGGCCTGCGCGCGCCGGCCATCAAGGCTGGCGTGTCCGGCGCCACCTACGATGCGCACACCGCCAGGTTGTCTCCCGACATGGCCGTGATCGGCCTGCTGGATGCGCAGCCTGAATTCAAGACGCCGATCTGGGATTACATGGCGGCGTTGGTCGACACCGAGCGCGTCGCCGATGGTCGGGAGGGCATCGCGCGCTGGCGCACCGAGCTCGACCGCGCCGCCGCGCGTTATGGCGTGGATGCCGCCACCATCGCGGCGGTGTGGGGCGTCGAGAGCAATTATGGCCGCACCCTGGGCGGGCGGCCGCTGCTGACCTCGCTGTCGACGTTATCCTGCTTCGGCCGCCGGCAGGCGTATTTCCGCGGCGAGTTCTACGCCACGCTCAAGATCATCCAGGACGAGCATATCGACCCGGACAAGCTCAAGGGTTCATGGGCCGGCGCCTTTGGCCAGACCCAGTTCATGCCCTCGACCTATCTGCGGCTGGCGGTGGATTTCGACGGCGACGGCCGCCGCGACCTGATCGACAGCGTGCCGGATGCGTTGGCATCCACCGCGCACTTTCTCAAGCGCGCGGGATGGAACCGCGACCTGGACTGGGGCTACGAGGTCAAGCTGCCGGCGGGTCTGAGTACGGCTGGCAGCGGGCGTAAACACAAGCGCCCGCTGTCGTTCTGGCGCGGGCAGGGCCTGACGCGCGCCGATGGCACGCCATTGCCGCCCGGCGCCACGCCTGCGGGCCTGCTGCTGCCGGCCGGTCCGCAGGGGCCAGCCTTCCTGGTGACACGCAACTTCGATGCGCTGTATTCGTATAACGCTGCCGAGAGTTACGCGCTGGCGATTGCGCACCTGTCCGACCGCCTGCGTGGTGGCGGGCCGCTGGCGCAGCCCTGGCCGACGGACGATCCCGGCCTGTCGCGGGCCGAGCGGCGCGAACTGCAAAAACTGCTGATCGCGCTGGGCTATGAACCGGGTGAACCCGATGGCATGATCGGCGAACGCACTCGCGCGGCCTTGCGGGCGGCACAGCGTGCCCTGGGCCTGACCGCCGATGGCCGCGCCGGCCAGAAGGCCCTGCAGGCGCTGCGCGACGCCGGCCAGGGCCGGGCCAAAGGACAAGTTTTGCAAAGATCGGCTCCCGTGCGCGCCGAATGACGGATGCCCTGGCCTCCTGGGCCTATACTGGATTTCCGACTTTCCTGGAGCATGGCGATGAGCCTATTGGATACTTTGACCTCGATGGCCAGCGGCGGCCAGCAAGGGGGCTCGGCCTCGCTGCTGCCGGCCCTGATTGAACAACTGAACAAGTACCCGGGGGGGCTGTCCGGCCTGATCGCCAGCTTCCAGCAGGGCGGTTTGGGGGAAATCATCGCCTCGTGGATCGGCCAGGGCCAGAACCTGCCGGTCAGCGCCGACCAGCTTGGCCGCGTGCTGGATCCGGGCGTGGTCAACGAACTGGCCAGCAAGACCGGCCAGGATACCGGCTCGGTGCTGGGTTCGTTGTCCGCGCTGCTGCCGCAATTGATCGACAAGGCCACGCCTGAAGGCGCGGTCCAGCCGGGCCAGGGATTCAACCCGGCCGACTTGCTGGCGGCGCTGCCGGGCCTGTTCGGCAATCGCGGCTGAACCCGGCAGGGACTGTCCTCTGGCGCGAGTGCGGCATTCCTCGCTGACGCGCCGTCGCCTGCTGCAGGCGGCTGCGCTGGCGGCGCTCGCGCCGCTGGCGGCCTGTGCGCCGCCGATTTCACTGGGCGCGACCTTCCTGCAATTGTGGCGCAGCCATCTCGACCTGACGCGCGAGGAATGGGACCGCCGCTTTGCCGCCTATCGCCAACTGGGCTGCCGCGAGATCTTCTTGCAATGGGTCGGCCTGGAGGGCGGCCGGCCCGACGACTGGATGGCGCCGCGGCCGCTGCTGGATGCGATCTTCGATCAGGCGCAGCGCCATGGCCTGGGCGTGCATGTCGGCCTGCCTTACGACCAGCGCTGGTGGAACATGCTGGCCTCGCCGGACAAGGCGGCGCTGGCCGCCTACCTGAACCGCACCCGCGACCGTGGCGTGGCCTATATGCGCAACGCCGCATGGCCCGAGCGGAAGAATTTCCGCGGCTGGTACGTGCCCTACGAGCTGGAGCAATACAACTGGGCGCGGCCTGCGCGCCAGGCGCTGCTGCTGCCGTGGCTGGACGCCTTCGCCAGCGCCTCGCTGGCCAGTTGCGGTCGACTCCCGTCGATATCCACTTATCACAGCCGGCTCCCGGGCGGTGGCTCGCTGATGAAGCTGTGGGCGCTGATCCTCGACCAGGTGCGCATCCATCCCATGATTCAAGATGGCGTGGGCGTGGCGGGCCTGGCCAACTACCGGGCGCTGGAACCGCTGCACGACATGCTGCTGCGGCGGGGGGCGTCATTCGATCTGATCATGGAACTGTTCGAGGAACTGCCTTCGGGCAGCACGGATGGCACCACGTTCAAGGCGCGTTCGGCCGATTTCGGCCGGGTCAAGCAGCAATGGGACGTGGCCCGTGGCTACGGCGCCAAGCGCATCGTGGCGTTCACGATCGATCCCTGGGTGATTGGCGACACGCCTGAGGCCCGCGCGCTGCGCGATGCCTGGATGGCGGCGCGGGCCTGAATCCGCGGACGCTCAGAGAAAGCCCCGCCCGATGATTTCCCGCATGATCTCGCTGGTGCCCCCGAACAGGCGCAGCGCGCGCGCGTCGACCCAGGCGCGGCCGATGCCGTACTCGGCCATGTAGCCATAGCCGCCGTAGAGTTGCAGCAGGTCATCCAGCACCGCGCCCTGCATTTCGGTGGCGTTGAGCTTGGCGATGGCGGCGCTGGTGGCGTCCAGTTCGCCGGCCATGTGGCGCGCCAGGCAATCGTCCAGGAACACCCGCAGCATGGCGCTCTGGGCGCGCGCGCTGGCCAGCTTGAAGCGCGTGTTCTGGTAGTCGAACACCCGGCGGCCGAATACCTTGCGGTTGCGGGTGTATTCGACGGCGTCGTCCAGCATGCCTTCGAGCGAGGCGCCGGCGCGCAGCGCGATCGCCAGGCGTTCACGCGCGAGTTCCTGCGTCAGATATTCGAAGGCATGGTTCTCCTGGCCCAGCAGGCAGTCGGCTGGCAGGCGCACGTCGTCGAAATACAGTTCGCAAGTGTCCTGGCAATGCTGGCCGATCTTGTTCAGTGCGGGGCCCTTGGTGTAGCCGGGCAGGTTTTCCTCGACACAGAACAGCGACAGGCCGCGCGCACCCAGATCGGGGGCGGTGCTGGCCAGCACGATCGCTAGGCCGGCGTTGACGCCATTGGTGATGAAGGTCTTCTGGCCGTTCAGCACATAGGCTTCGCCGTCGCGGTGCGCACGCGTGCGCACCGCTTTCAGATCGCTGCCCGCGCCCGGTTCGGTCAGGGCGATGGCGCCGATGATTTCGCCGCGCGTCATCGCGGGCAGCCAGCGCGTCTTCTGCTCGGAGGTGCCGAAGGCGTTCAGATAGGGTGACACCATGTCGGAGTGGATCGAGAATCCGATACCAAGGAAGTTGGCGCGCGCCAGCTCCTCGATCACCACCGCGGCGTGGCCGAAATCGCCGCCCAGTCCGTAGGGCTCGGGCAGGGCGCAGTTGAGCAGACCCTCCTGGCCGGCGCGGCGCCAGAGCGTGCGCGGTACGATGCCGGCCTTTTCCCATTCGGCATAATGCGGCGCGATCTCTTGGGCGACGAAGCGCCGCGCCTGATCGCGAAAGAGCTCGTGGTCGTCCCGGAAAACGCGGCGCATGGGGCCCTCCTTACTTGCTGCCGTAGGGGTCGGTGGCGCTGGTCTGGCCGTGCAGGGTGGGCGCGGTGGCGCTGCCGGTGAGGAACAGGCTGTAATGGTCGCCAGGCTGCAAGGCTGGCAGCACCAACGAGGGCGAGCGCACCGTGCCGCAGCCGGCGGCCAGCGTGGCGCTGACCGGATTGATGGCGCGCGCCGCCGAGGCGCCGGGCTTGACGTCCTGGAACAGCGTGGGACCGGTGGGGCTGACTTCGAGCCTGGCGGCAGGGCAATCGGCCGCCAGATTGTAGAAACGCAGTTCGGCCTTGAGCGCGTCCTGCGCGCCATTGCTGTCATCGATGGCGGCGTAGGTGGCGTTGGCTCCGTCGCGGCGCACCACCAGCGTGGTGAAGGTGTCGGGCTTGACCTGCAGGCTGGCCGCCGGTTTACCGTCGATCAGCAGGTTGAACGGCTGATTGCCCTTGACGATGGCATAGGTGCTGGCGGGCTGGGTCGGGCTGATCTCCTGCGACGGGCCATTGGCAATCTGCACGCGCACGGGGCTGGCCTCGGGATTGACGACGCGCACAAACGACGAGCCCGCGGGCGGGCGCGCGGCATAGAGCTGGGCGAACACGCCCTCGGCCTGCGCGGCGGCGCCCGGCAAGGCCAACGCCAGCGCCAATGCCAGGGTGGAAAAATGAATGCGACGGATCATGCTTGCGGCTCCGGTTTCTTGCTGAGGCGGGCATCGAGATACATGCGCTCGAGTTGCTTGCGGTCCGCCTTGTCGGTGCTGGTTGTCGGGAAGCGATGGCAGGCGACCAGCTCGGACGGGATCATGTAAGGGGGCAGCGTGCGGCCCAGCACGGCTTTCCATTCATCGAGTGCCGCCGGCAGCGGTTGCAGGCCTGCGGGGCCGGCCGCCGCGGGCTCGACGAAGCCGATCAGTCGGATGATAGCGCCATCGGGCCGGCGCAGCGCCACGGTGGCGCCAGCGCGCGCGCCGGGCAGGGCGGCGATGGCAGCATCGATCTCGGCCAGTTCAATGCGGTAGCCGTGCAGCTTGATCTGGTCGTCGACCCGGCCGCGGAACGTCACCAGGCCGCGCGCGTCGATCTCGCCCAGGTCGCCGCTGCGGTAGCCGCGCTTGCCATTGCGCGTGAACATGCGCGAGGCGTTCAGGTCCGGGCGGTTGAGATAGCCGCGCATGACGTGGTCGCCGACGATGCTGATCTCGCCGTTCTCGATGAAGACCTCGGCATAGGGCTTGGCGCGGCCGATGGGGAACGGATTGGGCGCCTCGGCACGCAGGCCGGAATCGATCTCGACCCAGGTGGTGGAGCAGGTCGCCTCGGTGGGGCCGTACGAGTTGATGATGCGCGCCGTGGGAAAACGCCGCCACAGCGCTTCGGCCAGCGTGGGGGTGAGCGACTCCGCGCCGAACATGAACACCCGCAGCCGCGGCAGGCGGGCCTGCTCGAAGTCCGGGTTGAACAGCTGCTGGCGCACGAACGAAGGCGTGGACGCCCAGACGTTGATGCCGGTGTCCGCCAGGTACTGCACGAAGGTATCGCGCTGCGCGATGGTTTCGCGCGGGCACAGCACGCAGGTGCCGCCCAGTTCCAGCGCGCCAACCCAGTTGAACAGCGAGAAGTCGAAGCTGAACAGCATCTGGTCCATGAACGCCGGCGCCGGGCCCAGGTTCAGGCAGTCGCGAATCCAGCCGGCGAACAGGGTCACGCTTTCACGGCCAATCTGCACCCCCTTGGGGTCGCCGGTGCTGCCGGAAGTGAACATGATGTAGGCCAGGCCGTGTTCGGCCAGCGGCGCGGGGCTGGCGCAGGCGGGAGCGAAGACGCCGGCCTGTGCGTCATAGCGCAGTCCGGCGCGCACCAGTTCGCCGATGCGGGCGATGCGCTCGGGCGGGTTGATGACGTCGACCGGCACGAACGGCACGCGCAGCCGCAGGCAGCCCAGGATCGCCACCAGAAAGGCGGCCTCCTTGTGGCCCGAGAGAACCAGCGGCACGCCGGCGGTGACGCCAGCCCGCAGCGCTTCCTGTTCCCACGCTTGGGTGGCCGTCAGCAACGCGCCCCAGGTGAGTGGGCCCTGCGCGTCGACCACCGCGATGGCGTCGGCGCCAGCGTCGGTGTCGGCGAAATCGTAGGCCTTGAAATCAAAACGCATGTTGCAGCCCCCAAGGGAAAACGTCAGGCGCGCGCGTGCTCCGCGATGAATGCCGCCAGGGTATGCACGGACTCCAGATGCACGTCGATCTCGGTCGGCGGGATCTTGCAGCCGAACTGGCGCTCCACCGCCAGCGCCACGTCGACCGCGGCCAGCGAGTCCACCAGCCCGGATTCGATCAGCAGGGTATCGGGATCGACCTTGGTGAGGATGATGCCTTCGATGAGTTCGGCCACCTTGGCTTCGATGTCATTGATGTCCATAGCGTGCTCCGCGACCGCGCCGCGGTCAGAATTGGAAATAGAGGAACCGGGTTTCCTTGTGCAGGTTCACCAGGCAGAAAAACAGCAGGGCCAGCATCACGGCCAGCCAGGCCAGATTGGGGCGCCAGCGCATCCATGGCGTGGGCGCCTCCTGGGGTTTGAACAGCGCCGGCGAGTAGCGGCCCAGGATCTGGTGCGCATTCGGCGCGAACCAGGCGATGCCGAGCAGCACCACAGCATAGATCAGCTGCAGGTGATGGCCGACCAGCACCCGCCAGGCATCGCCCCAGGCCAGGCCGCCGACGTGGGTGGCCAGGTCCATCGTTTCCATGCCGCGCAGGCCGATCATGCCTTGCATCAGCAGCATGGCGTCGCCGACACCGTGGGCGCGGAAGAAGGCCTGCGCCACCAGCACCGCCACGAAAGTCAGCAGCACGCAGGCGGCCCGCTGGGCCACGCCCAGGTTGCGGGCGGCCGCCGGCTTGCGGCCGACCACGAAGATGCGCCAGGCGTGGTTCACCGACAGGTACATGGCGTGCAGCAGGCCGAACACCAGGAACTGGAAACCGGCGCCGTGCCAGACCCCCGCCAGCGCCATGGTGAACAGCGTCGGCGTGACGATGCTGGCCAGAAAGCCGCCCGCCGTGGCCACGCCCTGGGCGCCGACCGGCAGATTGCGGTCGGTGCGCCACTTCGAGATGGCCATGGCCACCGGGTAGTACAGGTAGGCGGTCAGGTAACGCGTCAGCGTCATGTGCCAGCGCGCCCAGAATTCAATGATGCTGCCGGCCTTGTAGGGCGAATTGAAATTCAGCGGGAAGCGGATGCCGAACATCTTGGCCAGGCCCAGCGCCATGTCCGAATAGCCGGAGAAGTCGAAATACAGCTGCAAGGCGTAGCACAGGCTGGCGCCCCACGAGCCCCAGAACAGCAACTCGCCCGGCGCGGCGAAGCCGGCGTCGGCGTAGGGCGCGATGCCGTCGGCCAACAGCACTTTCTTGGCCAGTCCGATCACGAACAGCATGCCGCCCACCGACAGGTTCTCGGCCTTGAAGCGGTAGTTCTCGGGCTGCGCGAACTGCGGCATCATCTCCTTGTGATGCAGGATCGGGCCGGCGATCAGGTGCGGGAAGAACGTCACGAACAGCACGTAGCTGAGCAGGCTGCGTTCCTTGACCACGCCGGCGCGGCAATCCAGCAGATAGCCGATCTGGGTGAAGGTGAAGAACGAAATGCCCAGCGGCAGGATGATCGCGTCCATGGTCGAGTTGGTCATGCCCAGGTCGGCCAGGAAGTTGAGCAGCGTGGCGAAGTACTTGTAGTGGAACAGCAGCGCCAGGTCGGCGCCCACGCCCAGGCCCACGATCAGTCCTTGCAGCTTTGGCCGCGCGGCGGTGCGCAGGATCAGCAGGCTGACCAGGAAGTTGAAGGCGATCGAACCCGCCAACAGCACCACGAACTGCGGATTCCACCAGCCATAGAACACCAGCGAGGTCAGGCACAGCCACAGCGCCGCCAGACGCAGGTTCAGGCGTCCGGCGCCGTAGTACACGGCCAGCGTGACGGGCAGGAAGATCAGCAGGAACAGGTAGGAGTTGAATAGCATCTGGGGTCAGGGCAGTCGGGCCAGCACGGATTTCTCGTCTTCGGTCAGCGGCAGCGACAGCGCCATTTCGGAAAACTCCCAGATCACCAGCTTCAGGCTGCTGGGCCAATGTTCGCGTTGCTTGAGCGCCACCAGCAAGGCCCCGGAAAACTGGCCGCCATCCAGGCTCAGGTTCCAGACCTCGCGGCCCAGGTCCCTGCCCAGCCGTTCGGCGAAATTGCTGCGGCGGCCGTTGGAACTGCCCGCCAACAGCACTTCCACCGGTGGCGTATCGTCGAGCAGCCCGCCACCGCGCACCGGCTCGATCTTCTGCGGCGCGGCCAGGTCCAGTTCGGGCCGCCAACCCGGGCGCGCCTGTTCCAGCCCGGCCAGCACGATCAGGTCGCCCATGCGCGGTTGCGGCGTGCCCGTCGGCGTTTCCTTGAAGATCTGGCTGCCGCGGCCGCCCAGCAGCGGCAAGGCGGCCTGCGCCACCTGGGCGGCGGCGGCCTGGGCGCCGCTGGCATTCATGTGTACATCGGTGCGGAAGAAGCGCGGCGCCGCGGCTTGCGCCAGCGCCTCGCGCAGGTCGACGAAGGGCACGCCCTGCGCGCTCAGCGCCTGTTGCCAGGCATCCAGCGTCTGCCGCATAGGCAGCGACACCGTCTGGCCGCACAGGTGGTCGGCCTCGATGCGGGATTTGTCGGGCACGGCCACCACCAGGACCTGTACCTGGCGCTGGCGCAATTGGTCGACCCAGTGGCGCATCAGGCGCAGGCGTTCATCGAAGACATGGACGCCGGGCTGCGGTCGCAGTCCGTCGCGATAGAACAGCCATTGCGGGCAGCCCATGGCGACCTGATCGCCCAGATCGCCGAACACGCGATAGCGGATCGCGGCGTTCCAGGTATTCACCGCGCCCTGCGCCGGCAGGCGCAGCGACTGGTTCAGCCGGGCGCCGGCAGAGCCGTTCATCCACGCCGCGGGCGCGATGTCCGCGGCGCGCAGCTTGGCCTGCGCCAGGCACCAGGCGCCCCAGCCCAGGCCGAGCGCCAGCAGCACGCCGATCACGATCGCGTTGCGCCGATGGCCGGGCTGCGTCGCCACCGCGACCGCCTTGTCCGGTTGGGCCACGGCGTTACTTTCCCACCGCCGCCTGCATGCGGCTACGCCAGGCGTCGACGGTCATGATGGACGCGTTGTCCCACAGGCCCTTGGCATCCGGGCCCTGCGCGTAGGTAGGCTCGAACATCTGCCACACCAGCACTTGCGGTTTGTTCTGCTTGAAGGCGGGCGACTCCAGGTATTCCAGCAGCATGATCCATTGGCCGACGTTGCCGGGCTTCCAGTTCACCGAAACCGGACGGTCCAGCGCATTGGACAGCTTCTGGGGAAAGCCGAAATACGGCTGCACCATGCTGTGGCCGGTCACGTGTACCGGCGCCGGTGCGTCGTCGATCAGGCTCTGATTGTCGGCCTGGCGGCGCACGGTGAAGGTTTCGCGGCCGGCCTGCTTGCGCTGGTCGGGCGTCAGGAACAGTTCGGCCAGGTCGCCATAGCGGCGTTCATTGACCACACTGCCCAGCGCCATGCCGGTGCCGGGCTTGCCGGCCAGCGTTTTCACGTCCTGCTTGATGCGCTGCGCCAGGGCCTCGGCGGTGGCATCGGCGGCGGCCTGGGTCCAGTGCTGGTCGGTACGATAGAAGACGTTCTGGCCGCTGTCCTTCAGACGGCGCAGCACGGCTTCGTCATCGATGGTGGCGATGCCGGCGGCCTTGAGCTTGTCCAGGATGGTCTGGTAGCGCTTCTTGACGTCGGCGCTCAGTGTGGTGCCATCGGGCAGCTTGTCCTGGTAGAACAGGGTCTTGTCGGGCAGCACCAGCACTTCCAGTTGGATGCCTTTGGCGGCCAGCGCATCGCGGGCTTCGCGCACCAGCCGGGTGGAGGCGTCGATGCCACGCATGTCTACCTGGGTCAGGCTGCCCCAGCCGGGGAACAACCAG
>LXNH01000170.1_pt1 | contig 15390 bp, 16 predicted proteins | sample 809111 | NCBI WGS metagenome assembly LXNH01 (sample SAMN04870528, study PRJNA318959) | seawater metagenome | biome: 00002010; material: water; isolation source: marine seawater | place: Greece: Milos, Mediterranean Sea | collected 2013-05-29 | depth 5-7 m
CTTGGACTTAGGTATGATACGCATAATAATATGGGTTCATTTTTTACTCCTAGAATGCATTTTAGATATAATATAAATGATAATTTATCTCTTAAGGGTGCTTATGGACAAGGAAGAAAATTAGCGAATATTTTCTCTGAAAATCAAATAATATTTTTAACAAATAGATCAATTGAAAATAAATTTCTTTCAGAAAAATTGTATGGTTTAAACCCAGAAAAAGCTTCAAATTATGGTTTTAGCTTAGATCAAAAATTTAATCTTTTTGGAGGACAAGGAAATTTAATTTTTGATTACTATTCGACTCGATTTAGTAATAAAGTTATCGTTGATTATGAAAATTTTAGAAAAATAGATTTTTACAATTCAGACTATGGAAAATCAAAATCTAATAGTTCACAGTTTGAGGTTCTTTTTTCAAAAAATAATTGGAATATAACAGCAGCATATAAAATGTATGATGTTGAGAATTTTTATAAAGACGGATTAAAGGAAAAACCTCTTCAACCAAAAAATATAATATTTTTTAATTATGGAGTTGAGTCAAATAGAGTTGGAGAAAAGTTTTGGAAATTCAACTTTACATACAATAGGCTTGGTAAACAAAGACTTATGAAGAATCCAAGAGATAATAATTTATATACACAACCCCATTTTTCAATAAATTCTCAAATAACAAGGATTTTTAGCTCAAAATTTGAGGTTTACTTGGGGGGTGAAAATTTAAATAATTACAAACAAAAAGATCCAATTATAATGGCCTCTAATCCATTTAGTAGTGATTTTGATGCTTCAATTATTCACGGCCCAATATTTGGTTCAATGTATTATGCTGGACTTAGGTTTAAAATATTAAATTAGATAAAAATGAAAAAAATTATATTTCTATTGTTGCTTTTACCCTTTTTTGCTTTTGGTCAATCTAAAGGTAAATCAGTTAAAGAATCTTTTTTGGTAGATGGTAATTGTAACATGTGTAAAAACAGAATTGAGACTGCAACATTAAAATTAAATGGTGTTAAATATGTGAATTGGGACTCTAAATCGAGTAACTTTTCTATAATTTATAATTCTAAAAAAGTAACTATTGATGAAATAAGAACTAGAATTGCTGAGGTAGGACATGACAATGGAAAATATAAAGCATCATTAGAGACTTATGATGAACTACCAAATTGCTGCAGGTATCGACACACAGGTAAACATTAGTGAAATTTGAGTATTGTTAAAGCAAAAACATCAAAGAAAATTAGAAAAGCTCACAGGTATCTTGGGCTTTTTTTAGGTATACAATTTTTATTTTGGACAATAAGTGGACTGTATTTTTCATGGACAGATCTGGATGAAATCCATGGTGATCATTTTAAAAAAGAAAAAGAACAAGTCAGTTTTACAAATTTGATTAACATCAATGATCTTGAATTTAAAGATCCTATAAAATCTTTTGAACTAAGAGAAATTGCATATTTGCCGTATTATTTTATAAATGACAGTATATTGTTTAATGCATATAACGGAAATCTAAAGGACTCTATCTCTCTGGAAGAGGCTATAAAGATTTCAAATAAAAATATTTTAGATAAATATAAAATTAGTTCAGTTGATAAAATTTATGAAGTTGGTAATCATCATGAGTATAGAGGAAAACCTTTACCTGCTTTTGTAATTTCATATGAAGGAGCAGAAAAGTTAAAATCTTATGTATCAATAATTGATGGCAAGTTTCAGACATTAAGGCATCGTGATTGGAGATGGTTTGATTTTTTATGGATGACTCACACTATGGATTATGAAACTAGAGATGATTTTAATAATAAATTAATAAGAGCTTTTTCATTACTAGGTCTAATTACTGTTATGAGCGGTTTTCTTCTATGGTTTATTTCATCAAAAACTATCAGAAGAATTTTTAAATAAATAAACCTTTCCTTTCATTTTGCATTAATATTACTTTATTAGGTTACATTTGCCGCAAATGAATGACTTTTCATCGATGGGATTAAATGAGCCTATCGTTTCCGCAATTAAAAAATTAGGTTTTAAAAAGCCTACAGAGGTTCAACAAAAATCAATTCCATTATTAATTGAAAAACCAAAAGATATTGTATCATTAGCTCAGACAGGTACTGGAAAAACTGCAGCATTTGGTCTGCCAATTCTACACCATTTAAATATTAATTCTAAAACCACACAAGCATTAATAATTGCTCCTACTAGAGAGCTATGTTTGCAGATAACTTCAGAATTAAAGAAATACTCAGTTAATTTAAAATTAAATATAGTTCCTGTGTATGGTGGAAGTAGTATTCAAGAACAATCTAAATCAATAAGGCGGGGAGCAGAGATAATAGTTGCAACACCAGGTAGAATTCTTGATATGCTAAAAAGAAAGTACGTCAATATTTCAAAGATTAAATTTTGTGTTTTAGACGAGGCTGATGAAATGCTTAATATGGGCTTTTATAAAGACATTAAGCAAATTTTAAGTAATACACCAGATTCAAAAAAAACTTGGCTTTTCTCAGCAACAATGCCAAATGAAGTTTCGAAAATAGCTGAAAAATTCATGAAAAATCCATACAGAATAACTGTTGGTGAGAAAAATTCAACGTCCACAAATGTAAAGCATAAAAGCTTTTTTGTTAACAGCAGGAACAGGTATAATGTATTGAAATTATTAATAGATTCCTCTCCTGAAATATATGCTATTATCTTTTGTAGAACTAGAAGGGAAACTCAAAAAATATGTGAAAATTTAGTTGAAGACGGTTACAACTCCGGTGCATTGCATGGCGATTTAAGTCAAAACCAGAGAGATTTAGTTATGAAATCTTTTCGAACTAAACAGATTAAGATTTTAGTTGCGACTGATGTAGCTTCACGTGGGATAGATGTTGAAAATATTACTCACATCATTCACTATAAAATTCCAGATGAGGTTGAAATCTACAATCATAGAAGTGGAAGAACTGGTAGAGCATCAAATACTGGATTATCAATAGCATTTATCTCTAGTTCTGATAAACAAAAAATAAAAAGAATAGAAAACAGACTTAAAATCAAAATTGAAAACAGCCAACTTCCAGATTCAAAAACAATAATTAATAGTCAAATAAATAATTACTTGAAAAAAATAAAAGATGCTAAAATCAATTCTGAATTAGAAACATTTTTTTCTTCATCAGAAAACATGTTAGATGAATTTTCTAAAAGTGAATTATTACTAAAAATCCTATCTCTCAAGTTTGATAAGAAAATTGTATCACCTGAGCTAAATATTGAAAAGAATTCCAAAAAAAATAATGAAAAAGATGTTCGATATAAAATTAATTTAGGTATTAAGGATTATTATAATTGGCAAAATTTAAAAGATTTTTTAACTGAAATTTATTCGCTTCATCCAGGTGATATTTATAATGTTGATGTACAGCAATCAAAATCCTTTTTTAACTCAAAACAAGCTCATAAAAAATTAATTATTGAAGGAATTAAAAATCTTGATTTTAATGGCAGAAAAATTAGTGTAACTATTACAAATAAAAGAGGCCAAAAAGATGAATCATCCTTTTCTCATAGAGATCAAAAAAAGAAAAGAAAATCTAAAAAAAAATACTACTAGTCTAAACTAAAATTTTCTGGCGGATTTAGATCTAATAGATGTTTTACAAAGTAATCCCATTTTCTTCTAGTAAAATAATTATTTTGATCGCCGAAACCATGTCTTTTATTTGGAAATATAATTAGATCAAAATCTTTATTGGCTTTTATTAATTCATCAACTACTAATAGCGTATTGTAAGGCGGGACATTATTATCCATATTACCGTGAGCTAAGAGTAATTTTCCTTTTAAATTACCAGCCAATAATTGATTAGCTTGATTATCATAATTGGTTTTATTGAAGTTAAAATCATTAGATCTTTCATCATCTTCAACTGTAAAATTTTTTAATAAACCTTGCCATTTTTCACCCCAGTCAGCTTCATAATTTCTATTATCATGATTACCAGCACTTGAAACTGCAACATCATAAAAATCAGGATACTCCAAAATAGCTCTAGTAGAAGCAAAACCTCCACCAGAATGGCCCCAAATTCCCACCTTTTCAATGTTCATTCCTGTATACTGTTTAGCTAGATCTTGAATCGCCTTAATATTATCTGGAATACCATTATCACCCATATTTCCATAGTATGCATCGTGAAACGACTTAGATCTTCCAGGCGTCCCCATTGCATCAACAGCTACAACAACGAAACCTAATTCAGCCATTGCCTGAAAATCTCTTCTAGCAACTGAAAAACCATAATTTCTGACGCTTCCAGCTTGGGGGCCAGGATATATATAATTTAAAATTGGATATTTACCATTGTCAGCATAAAAACTAGGTAAATACATTAACCCATAAATATCAGTTTCTCCATCTCTTGCTTTTACATTGAATTCAACTGGTTCTTGCCAATTATTTTCTTTAAGCTCAGTAATATCACTTTCAGCAAGAGTTTTTAATGTATTTCCTTCATTATCTTTTAATAAAGTTATTGGAGGATTAGTTGTAGTTGAATAAGTAGTTGTAAAGAAATCCCAATTTGGTGATGGATTTATTGAATGAGTTCCTTTTTCAGGTGTCAGAAGTTTTAGGTTAGATCCATCAAAATTGACTTTGTAAAGGTAAATGTGATATGGATTTCCATCCTCTCTAGCTCCTGCGGTAAAATAAATTTCTCTTTTGATTTTATCAACATATAAAACATCTCTAACTAACCACTGACCACTTGTGATCTGATTAATTAGTTTTCCTGTTCTCAAATCATGAAGATACAAATGCCCCCAGTCATCTTTTTCAGAATACCATAGAAATTCATTAGTATCAAAAAACACTCTCCAATTCTCTCCGCTTACACCAGATTCATAATATGTCTGTGTAACCTCTTTATATATTGGTGTTACTCTTCCAGTTCTTACATCAGCAACATGAAGATGAGCTTCTTTATGATCTCGCGTTGAAGAAATAAATGCCAGTTTTCTTCCATTTTCTGAAAAATTAGCATCTAGTAATGTTCCATCCCAATCAGCAATATGATCTGTTGTTGTAGATCTTTGAAAATCTCTTTTAAAATTAAGTGGAGTTATTTTTTTAGTTTTTATGTCTATAAAAATTCTTTCAATTTCAAAAATTTTATCATCACCCGGTAGGGTATACTTCCAGTTCTCAAGTGTTGGATGTCCGACGTTAGTTGTAGCCAAATACATTTCACCCAACCCACGTGCATCTTGTCTAAAAGTTGCTATCGTTCTAGAGTCTGGGGACCATTTCAGAACTGGTCTATCATTTTTTATCCACCCAGCGTTATTTGTAGCATAACCATAATCTTCAAAACCATCATATGTTAACTGAATTCTATCACCAGTTTTAGTATTTCTAATCCATAAATTATGATTATTTATATAAGCTCCATAATTTCCATCAGGGGACAAGTATTCATTCCAATTTCCTCTATTTCTTCTACTTTGATTTTTATCAGTTTCATTCACTTCAAGTGTTTCAAGATCAATTTTATATGTTTTAAAAATAGTATCATTTTTAATTCTATATGTCAAGGAGTTATTCTCCCATAACTGAGAAGAAATGGTATTTTTTAAATATTTATTCAAATTTTGAGATAAATGTTTTTTTGCATTTTCATAAACCTCTATATCCATGTCAACATTATTGTTACAAGAAAATAGTATCAATGCAATAGAAATCTGTAATAGGAATTTTTTCATTTTTTCAATTTAAGAACTTTTTTTATGATTGGGTATTAATACTGATTTATACAAATTATAACCTGGTGTTGATTATGCTATTGTAAATTGACCCAAAAGTATAACTTAACCCAACAGAAAAGCTTGTTCTATAATTTGTTGCGATTTGTCTTTGTTGAAGTAATAAGTCTTCAACTGAAGCATCAACTGCAGCTAGACTGTACTGTTCTCTAATTAAATTAACATTTCCTGAAAGTCTGACTGCTAAACCTTCAAAAACTCTTATATCCAAATTACTCCTCCAGGAAAATCTCTTTTTTGAGCCATCATTCAAAAATTGAGTTGCATCAAGATTTGAGCTTATATTTCCCCATTTTTGTCTAAATCTAATATTTAATGATACAGCCTGTGATGAAAGAGATTGTTTTTCAAATCCATAAATTGTTTTTTCAATATAATTTCTTTTACCTGCTCCAATTCTGTAGGATAAAGTTATTTCTTTACTTAAAACATCTTTGTAAGGGTAGAAGCTATACTCGATTGCAGGAGCTAAATATCTATTAAAATCTATATTTTCATATGTGTTTTGATATGCACCGAAAAATACTCCTGCAGAAAAATGATCAGATATACTCCTGACAACTCTTCCATTAAAACTTGTAGTTTTTCTTGTGCTTTTATACTCATTATCATCACTGTAAAACTTTCTATTTGTTACATCTCTTTGAAGCTCCATTCCAATTCTCCAATCTTCAGTAACCTTATCTATTTCTAACTCAATCCTATGTCTATTGGTTTTTCTACTTTCTTCTTCATCACCATTTAATGATCCCGCTATTTCAAACACCCAATTTTTCCATTTATCATCATTATTTTCTGAAGCCTCAAAATTTGAATCCACTTCAACATTCAAATCATATTCAGCTTTATCTAAAAATGGCACTAAAGCTAATTTTAATTTATTAACCATTTTATCTCTTAAAGAGCTTGAAGTATCTGACGAAAATCCACTGACTTTTGTAGTTGAATATATATCTGTAAATTCATTATTGCCATCAATTTCTATCTCGTAAGACCTTCCTCCACTAGGATTCCAAATATCTCTTATAAAAATTACAACATCAGCTAAATCTTGATCTCTTACATAATCTAGAAAGGAAGTTTCTTGCTTTATAAAATTTTCATCACACCTACTGCAGTCTAAGTAAGCTTTGACTTTCCCTTCTTGTGCAAAACTAAATGATGTGATTGTGAATAATATTAATGTATATATATATTTCATGTTGTTAACTTGGCAATTTTTAGACCAAAAAAAGATTAAAAAGATTAACGAGTTATTCTTTTATTGCAACAGCGTCAATTATTTTATAAACTCCACTCATGATGTCATCATAATTTAATTGAAAAGTTCCTGTAACTGTTACTAACTCATCCATTAGGAATTCATCATGTCCAGGTTTTAAAACTAATTCAATTGCTGTTTCAGGACCACCATAGCCACAGAAAAAGCAATCTGCGTAAGGATTTTGTGATAACACATATACACCGGCGTCAGGGGCAAGAGTAAGCATATATCCTGTAATTTTTACTTCTTTGTTTGCGAGTTCTTCAATCTTTTTTCCAAAAAAAGGTACCTGAAAATAACTATCATATTCTTCATTATACTCAGATTTATAATGAACATCTCTAAGTTCTAGCCAATTAGTTTCAATTTGCCCAAAAGTTGATAAACTAAAAAAGAAAATAACTAGAGTAATTAATTTATTCATTTGAAAGTGTTTTTGATATATCCATTTTATAAACTTGAATACTAGGAATCAAACAAGCTATGAGTCCAATAAAAATTGAGATAGCTAAAAGCCAGAATTCGTCGTTTAATATTCCGTACGAATTTAACGAATAATTAAAACTAGACTCCATTAAACTTGATATAAATGCTAATCCCAATCTACTTAAAATAATTCCAAGTATAAAACCAGAAATTGTTAAAACTAGAGCTTCGTACACCAACATTGAAGATAATTGTAATCTAGAACCACCTAATGTCCTTATTAATGCCATATCGTATTTTCTTTCTTTCATTGAATTAAAAAGAGTAATAAAAATACTAATACCAGAAACTATAATAATTAGGTAAGCCAGTAGATTAATTGTTTCAATTCCAAATCCAAATAATTTAAATAATCTAGAAATCTCATATGAAGGGACTGCCGATTGTAAGTTTGTGTTTTCGTTAATGTATCTAGGGAATTGAATTACATTCATTGGGCTATTAAACTTGATAAGCATAGCAGTGATTTCCTTATCATCATCGTGGTCATGTTCTTCATCGTGGTCATGTTCTTCATCGTGGTCATGTTCTTTATCATCGTGAGTGTGATCGCCATGTACACCCCAAACACTTTCGGCAGACGTTAATATTAGTTGATCAGCAACTGAGTTAGAAAAATTAGTAATCCCAACAACAGTAAATGGAGTATCAGTATGTGCCTCCCCAGTTTCTCTTAGCCCATGGGATGTGACAAATGTATCTCCGACTTTAAGATTTAATTTTGTTGCAATTTTTTTACCAACCACAACTTCAAATTCATTATCCCAAAAGGAACCGTTTTCTATAGATAAATTATATAGTTCTATAAACTTTTCATTAGTACCAACTATCCTAAATCCTTCATAATTATCACCGTACAGTAAAGGGACACTATTACCAACCATTGGATTTTTTTCTATACTTCTAGCCTCCTTTAGTGAAATATTTCCAGTGGGTGAATCAACATGATAGACACTTGACAGAATAAGTTGTAAAGGACTTCCTTTTGCACCAACAACCATATCAATTCCTTTTAAGTTATTATTCATCTGATCTTGAACAACTGAATTGATTAACACTAGCAAAGAAATCATACTCACTCCAAGGGCAAGAAGCAATAAACTCAAAAGAGAACTCAGAGGTCTATAAAATAAATTCTTAATACTTAACTTAAATATATTCATAGGTTAAGATTATTTTTGAAATGCTTTTTTAATCGAGCATCGTGAGTGATTACAATTAATTGTGCCTTATGATCATTTGCTTGTTTTTTTAAAAGTTTAATTACATTATTACAATTAAAATCATCTAAGCTAGAAGTAGGTTCGTCAGCTAATATCAAACTAGGGGAATTAATTAGAGCAAGGGCTATACTTGCTCTTTGTTTTTCACCTTCACTAAGCTGATTTGGTTTTTGTTGATATTTGTCCTTTATATTTAAGCTTTCTAAAATCTTTTTAGCATCTCCACTTATTTTACTAGGACTTAAATATTGAGCTAATTTCAAGTTCTCATTAATTGTAAGTGAGGAAATAAAATGTGGTTTTTGAAAAACTATTCCAATATTATCTCCTCTAAATTTGTCTAGTTCAGTATCAGAAAATTTTGAAATATCTGTACCTGAGAAACTAATTGATCCAGATTCAGGTTTTAAAATTCCTGCTAGTAAATGAAGAAGTGTAGTTTTTCCAATTCCGGAGTTTCCAATAATCAGAAGGTTTTCACCAGAATCTAAATTGATATCAGGAAAATCAAAATATTTTTTCCCGTCATAACTAAACTTTAAAGATTCTGTTTTTATCATTTAAATTGATTTTAATAAACCTCCATCAATTGGTATGCTAGCACCAGTAATATATGATGATTTATCAGAACTCAAAAAGGAAGCCAAATATCCAAATTCCTCAGGGCTGCCAATTCTTTTCATTGGTACTTGAGCTTTCATAGCTTCTAATACTTTGTCTTCAGAAATATTTAGTTTTTTAGATTTTTCTGAATTTAATTGTTGAATTCTTTCAGTATCAAAATATCCAGTTAAAATATTATTAACTGTAATATGATCCATAGCAACATCACTTGCTAAAGTCTTTGCCCACGCTATTACAGAAGATCTCAACGTATTGGATAGAGCTAAATAACTTAAAGGTTCTTTTACTGAAATAGATGCTATATTAATAATTCTTCCCCACTTATTTTTATGCATATTTTTTATAGCTAACATAGTCGTATACACTATGTTTTTAAAAAGAAGATCGAATGCATTTTGATAATCATCTATGTCTACATTTAATACATCACCTGCAGGAGGTCCTTGTGTGTTATTAACAAGAATATCAATTTCATTTTTTGAAAAAAAGTCATTAATTATATTTTTAAATGATTTAAAATCATTAAAATCAACAATTAGGTAGTTATGTATTAAACTAGTTGATTTATTCAATTCATTAATTATGATCTTAAGCTTACTTTCATCTCGAGCCATGAGAGTAACTTGAGCTCCTGAACTAGCCAGTTGTTTAGCAACAGCCAAACCCAATCCTTTGGAACTTCCCCCAACCAATGCTCTTTTCCCTTTTAAATCAATTTTCATTTTATATTTAGCAAATTAGGCAGTGATCAATCAAAATTTCACCATCTCTTTCTACAAAAATAGCATGGTTTACAAATTCATCATTAGTTTTTGAAATAAATTGTTTCCACACTATACCAATAGATTTCTCTCTTCTTACTAATAATGTAAATTCTCTTTTTGTGAAATATCCATGAGGCCTATACTCAAGCTGAGATCTTAGATTTTCCGGTGTTACTATATTTCTTAATCTTGGTGTAAAATGTTTAACGTGTTTTTCATAATCACCCTCATTAGATCCATCTAAACAGTTGTCCATAATTGGTTCTAAGATTTCAAGAATTTCTTTTTGAGATTTATTTTCAAACATTATTTATACTCCTCTCTTGCTGGGCTAAAAACATCCATTAATTTACAGTCAGTTAAAGCAATCCCGGAATGTAATTTATTTGAAGGTATGTGAATTACGTCACCTGCTTTACATATCATTTTATTCCCATCTAGAGTAAATTCAAATTCTCCTTCAACCACATGCATCATTTGCTCATGATGATGGCTGTGTTCAGGAACTTCTGAGCCTTTAATTACTCTCCAAAATGCCCAAGTAATTTTCTCTCCGTGAATTAATTTCCCAAAGTAACCGGGAAAAATTTCTTTTTCTTCAATTTTACTCAAATTCATATATAAAGGTCTAGTTTTTTAAGTTAATAATAAATAAGAATTTTGAAAAGACATACATAAAATTTCAAACTTCGTATTTTTCCCCATTCACAAAAACACTAAAAGAAATCCTAGCTTTATCTTCAAGCATTTTAGAAACAGAACAATATTTTGTAAATGACAATTCACATGCTTTAAATGCTTTTTTTGGATCTACATTACCAGTAAATTTAACCTCGGCATGAATTTTTTTAAACAAATTTGCTAAATCAACTTTTTCTCTCTGACCTTCAACTTCAATAGTTAAGTCTTTGTAATATTGTTTTTGTTTTTTTAGTATTGAAATAATATCAATACTGCTACAACCAGCAACACCCATTAATAAAAGTTCCATCGGTGATACACCTTTTGGATTTTCTATTGATTTATTATCAACTTTAATTGAATTTCCATCTTCATTAATAACTTTAGAATGATAGCCTGAAATATTTGTAAGTTTTATTTTCATAATACTTTTTAAATATAAAAAAGAATATAAATTTGCCGGATGTTTGATTTAAAAGAAATTATCACAATAGGAATGATTCTTTTTGCAGTCATTGATATTGTAGGAAGTATACCGATCATAATTTCATTAAAGAAATCAGTTGGCCATATCCAATCTGAAAAAGCAACAATTGTGGCAGGCATTATTATGATTGCTTTTCTATTTTTAGGAGAACAAATTCTTACCCTAATCGGAATAGATATAAATTCATTTGCAGTTGCTGGATCCTTTATAATATTCTTTATTTCTCTTGAACTAATATTAGGAATAACACTTTTTAGAGAGGATACGCCTGATACGGCATCAATTGTTCCAATAGCGTTTCCTTTAATTGCTGGTGCAGGAACATTAACTACGATTCTTACTCTCAGAGCTGAATATGATTTAGCAAACATAATTGTTGCTATTGTAATTAATATGATAGTTGTTTATGCTGTATTAAAGAGCTCTGGATTTCTTGAAAAAAAATTAGGAAACTCTGGTCTTAATGTATTAAGAAAAGTTTTTGGAGTTGTATTAATGGCAATTGCTGTAAAAATTTTCTCAGCAAATATTCAAAACTTATTCTAATTTAAAATTCTAGCACTCAGATCTGGATCTGCCATGTCTTTGTCAAGAGGAAACATTGGCCGTTTAATTTTTTTATAATCCAATCTAAATAAATCTTGATCTACTCCTCCAGGTGTTAAGGCCATTACCCAATCACCTCTTATGTCATATAGCTGTGGAACAAGATAACCGATTTTTACTACAAGAATATCACTAAGAATAGGATTAAGGTTTAAATCAGTAAAATCCTTAAGATAATGATATGGCTTTCTTTTATATGTTACAATTACATAATTATTGTCAATTTTAATTACCACCTCAACTTCAGCATTATAGTCACCTCTTTTTATAGAATGAACAGTGCCTTTTAATTTTATGGGTGGTGAATACCTATTATCTACAATTCCACCAACATAGCCCTCAGCTACATTACCAATACCTGCTTCTAAGGCTTTGGTGACTAAATCGGGTCCAGGTACTGAAGCGTAAATCAGTTCAGGTCCATTTTTTTTAAAACGTGTATTGTTTAAAATTTCATTAAGTGTCCAAGTTACATCTCCTGCTCCACCAGCAGTAGGATTATCACCCATATCAGAAATTATGAATGGCTTAGACTTTTTACCTTTATTTAAATAATTAAATGCTCTATCAAATGCTTCATATAGAGTTGTGGTTGGAGCAACAAAATCAAATTCATTTCTCACATCCCAAAAATGATTAGCAAGTGTTTCTGCAGCTTCTTTTACTTGTTTTCTGTTATCACCATAAGCCATCACAGCAGCATGGTTTCTAGGTGCATCACCCCACGCATAACCTACCCATACAGCAGCATCAATTACACCTTTGCTTTTTGTTAAAGGATCAATTTTAGCATATAAACTCTTCCCAGGTTCAACTCTTGTACTAGTTTGTTCACCTGGTAATAAAATAGGTACTGGTATCCACGCTTTATACTTTGGTTTACCTTTTCCTGTAATTAATCTATCAACAAGATTATCAAGTGCTCTTTGTTTGGACTCCATTGCATCTTCATGAGGTGCCATTCTATAGCAAGTGATAAGATCAGATTCTTCTGCTAATTTCCTAGAAACATTTCCATGTGAATCCATTGATGTTGATATAATTGTTTTTGGGCCAACAACAGCTCTAATTCTATCAATAAAATCACCTTCAGGATCATCCATTCCTTCAACATTCATAGCTCCATGGATATCAAAAAATAATCCGTCTAGAGGTAATGTTTGCTTAGTTAATTCAATAATTTGAAGCACCATTGATTCGTATGATTCTTTCGCGACGACACCACCAGGCAAAGCCCTTGCTCTCATTGTAGGGAACCAATCGACCTTGTCAATATATGATTGATCAAAAAAATTATAACTAGTAAAAATTTCACTTCCGTATTTTATATTAAAATCTTTTTCATATGTCTTGGCGGGAGAAAAAGAACTTGATTCTATTGCAATTCCAGTAATTCCAATTCTAGGTTTTCTAGTTTCAGTGTTACATGAAAACAAAATAATAACTAATGCCGTTGTAAAAATTTTATTAATCATGAATACAAGTTAAAAAACATATTTAAAATTCACTTAATGTAAAACTCACTAAAATTTATTAAATTATATAAAGTGAGAGTCTTTAAGTCTGTTGGGATTAATTTTAATTATTTTTTTTCGCTCTTTTTTTTAGGAGTGATTGCTATCTCATTTGTAAATGATGGGGTTGATAATTTAATTGACACGATTAAAGAAAATTATTTACTATTTATAATTCTTTTAATATCTGTATTTATTCTAAGCTTAAATGAAGTCATTGCTGATCGAATAGGAATAACCAAAAGATTATACTTAATTCCAATATTAAGTAAAACAAAAACTTGGAAAGAAATAAAGTGTTATGCACATGTAAAAGAAGTTTATGATGGTGAATATGGACCCACGAGCAGGGATACACTCTGGTTTATTGATTTTAATGATAAAGTTTGTTTAAGAATTCCCAAAGGTGGTAGATTAAATATGCCCGATGTTATGAAAATAATTGAAAAGTTTGAGGATCAATATGAAGTTTCGTTAGAGATTAAAAATCCTTATCGCATGTCTAAAGGTTGGTCAAAAGTTGACTACACTCTAACTCAAAAAAACAAATAGTATGGAAGAAAATTTACTTTTAGCTAAAACCTTTTTAATTCTTGGAGGCATGTTAGTCCTTACAACAATTGCTTCAAGGATTAATAAAGCTTATGAAACTTCCACTGAAGCTTTTCTAACTATTGGAGGTAGTTTTGGGATGATGTTTCTAATTATTTTTTATTCAGAAAGTTATCCCATCAATTTAGTTATAGTTGGAATTTTTTCTTTGTTTATTGGTTGGTCTTTAGGACCAACAATTGCTCATATTGGTGAAAAATTTAAGTTTAGAAAATACCTAAAAAATAAAATGGTTTTATCTAAAACAATTACCACTAAAAAGACAACCTTTACAGATAGGCTACTTGGTCAAGAAGATGAGAAAAAAACTGTGTATTATTTTAAGTCGGAACCAGAAAAAACATTTGATAGAATCTCTGATGAATTCAGAGAATTAAAGCTTGATTTTGAAAAAAATATTTTGCCACATGATAGGTATAATCAAGAGTGGCAGAATATTATATTTCAGGCACTAATTGCTACAACTCTCGCAGTAATTTTAACTGCTCTAATTAATATCTTAATTGATTATGATTTTGGGTTTTTAGGACCGATATTATTTATATGCTTGATTGCATTAGTAATTATGGAATTACTTAATGCTTTTTATTTTAAATCAAAAAGACGGAGATTACTTCAGGCTTATGCAGGTGTAATTATTTTCACACTTTATTTATTGTATGACTTTAATCGTTTAGAAAAAGCTATTGCCTCAGAAGATACATCATGGTCAACCGCAATCGAAATTGCTGTCAACTTATATTTAGACATTATCAATCTATTTCTTGATTTATTAGAAATATTGGCAACTTCTTCAGATTAATTTTTTTTCGATACCAATTAAAAAGGCATATTCCATTGCAACCTCTTTTAAGATTTTGAATCTTCCAGAAGCTCCTCCATGTCCAGCATCCATATTAGTGTGCAACAAAATTGGATTTTCAGATTTATTAAAATCTCTCAATTTGGCAACCCATTTTGCAGGTTCCCAATACTGAACTTGAGAGTCATGATATCCTGCTGTTGCTAATATGTATGGATATTTTTTTTCTGAAATATTATCATATGGGGAATAAGATTTTATGTAGCTATAGTAATCTTTATCATTAGGATTTCCCCATTCATTATATTCTAAAGTTGTTAATGGAATTGAATCATCAAGCATAGTTGTGACAACATCAACAAAAGGAACAGCTGCTATAATTCCCTTAAATAAAGTAGGTTCTAAGTTTACAATTGCACCCATTAACAATCCACCTGCAGATCCACCCATTGCGTATAAATGTTTTTTTGATGTGTAATTTTTGTTAATTAGGAATTT
>LXNH01000171.1_pt1 | contig 15372 bp, 12 predicted proteins | sample 809111 | NCBI WGS metagenome assembly LXNH01 (sample SAMN04870528, study PRJNA318959) | seawater metagenome | biome: 00002010; material: water; isolation source: marine seawater | place: Greece: Milos, Mediterranean Sea | collected 2013-05-29 | depth 5-7 m
TTTGGTCGCTCAGCTAGGCTTGGCTCAGGTGATTTTTTTGTCGTCGAAGCTGACGAGTACGACTCTGCGTTTTTTGATAAGCGCTCAAAGTTTGTGCACTACATGCCAAAAACGCTGGTTATCAGCAATTTGGAATTCGATCACGCTGATATTTTCGACGACCTCGACGCGATACAGCGGCAATTTCATCATCTCGTGCGCTGTGTTCCGGGAAACGGACAGATAATTCATGGCGCCAATGCTTCGATTCTGCAGGTACTTGATCGGGGCCTCTGGACTCCCGCGATACAAATGCTAGAGAGTGAAGAGCCTGCTCTGGGTAGTTGGACTTGCCAGGGGCTATCGCCAGCGTATGAACACTTGCGACTGGCGGCACCCGACGGCGAGTCAGCTGAGCTCGAATGGAATCTAATCGGTCGCCATAACGCACTGAATGCTTTAGCCGCCGTGGCTGCGACAAATCATGTCGGAGTCGCTTTAGCCGATGCTTGTTTCGCTCTGTCCGGCTTTGCCGGCGTGACACGGCGTATGGATGTGATCGGTGTTGTGGACGATGTCACCGTCTACGATGATTTTGCGCATCACCCGACTGCAATCGCGACAACTCTTGATGGTTTGCGGCGAAAACTTCAATCGGGGCGTGTTCATGCGGTGATCGAGTTGCGGTCGAACACTATGAAGGACGGACACCACGCCGATGCTCTGATCCCCTCCACCCGACAAGCTGATGAGGTCTATTGGTTCAAACCGGGTGATCAGCCATGGCGAGTGACAGATGCCGCGGGTGGCGAGCAACACCGCTTTCACAGTGATCTGTCGGCCTTGGTCGAGGACGTCAGTCAATCGGTAGTCCCCGGCGATCACGTCGTTATCATGAGTAATGGCGGTTTCGGCGGATTCCATCAAAAATTGCTAGAATCGTTGCGGCAGTAAAGCTCGCTTTACCAGATCAAGAGGCAAAACATTCCAATGTATCGACACCTTCTCAGTCGACGACCCGGTTGGGTATTACTCGGCGCTTTAGTGGCGGCTATTTGCGCGGTGTCGCAGCTGTCCAAAGTCCGGTTGGACGCATCCTCTGATTCGCTACTCTTGCAAGGTGATCCCGATCTCGCTTTTTTTCAGGAGGCGACTGATCGCTATGAGAGCTATGAGTTTTTGATTCTCACCTGGGAGCCGAACAGCCCTTTACTGGGCGACCGATCTTTGGGTCGATTGGAATCAATGGTCGGAGATCTTGAAGCGGTTAAGGGTGTGAGAAGCGTGACCTCAATGCTGGACGTTCCCCTGCTAGAAAGTCCTCCCATTGGTCTCACAGACCTTGCAGATGTCGAATCGATTCCAACGATGCGAAAGCCCGATATCGATCGGGACTTGGCGCTAACTGAATTTACCACCAGCCAGCTGTATCGCAATCTAGTGGTCAGTCAGGACGGTAATCTTTCGGCGATTCAAGTGACCATTGAGCCCAATTCCACAGTTAATGATTTAGGGGATAAGCGGCAGGAATTGCGCGACGCATTGCTCCAATCCCCCCAGGATCAGGCGCTCAAGCGCTCTTTGGCGGCCACCGAGCGAGATTATGATCGAGCGACTCAAACCGTGAATTCAGAGCGTGCGGCACTTGTGGCCGCCGTTCGAGAGGTGGCCGATCAGTACCGCGGGGAGACCAGAATCTTTGTCGGTGGTGTGCCGATGATTGCGGCCGATATGTTGGATTTTGTTCAGGATGATCTGGTGACGTTTGGCAGTGCCATCGTCTTGGTTATGGTGCTGATGCTGGCGCTCATATTTCGGGATTATCGCTGGGTAGTAGTACCCATTACAGGCTGTGTACTCACTGCGACAATAATGCTCGGTATTTTGGGCTACACCGACTGGCGCATGACGGTCATCTCCTCGAATTTTGTGGCGGTGCTGTTGGTGGTGTCTCTAGCACTCGCCATCCACTTGGTGGTTCGCTATCGCGAACTGGAAACCGTGGAGCCCGAGCTCGATCGCGGTGATCGAGCGGTGCGGGCGGCGCAACTGATGTTTGTGCCCTGCCTCTACACAGCATTGACCACCATGGTGGCATTTACATCGCTGGTGGTTGCAGGGATCAAGCCGGTGATTGATTTTGGATGGATGATGACCGCTGGGATCGTAGTCGGTTTTGCCGTGAGTTTCACGGTTGTGCCTGCGCTGATGGCCGTACTCCCAGCCATGGGTTCTGCGCATGGCACTACCGATCAGATGAGTATTACCCGGCAGCTAGCGAGTTTAGTCGATCGTTTCGGAGCCTTGGTTTTATGGGTGACAGCCTTGATCGCCCTCTTAATAGCAGTGGGGCTGACTCGGTTGCAGGTCGAGAACCGATTTATCGATTACTTCAAAGACACCACGGAAATCTACCAAGGAATGGAGCTTCTCGATTCCCGCCTCGGTGGGACGATTCCGCTCGATATCATTTTGTATCCGCCCGACGCTGAGCCGTCAGAGAGTGATGAGTTTTTAGAAGTGCCTGTGACAGCTTCTGTTGAAGGCGACGACGGTGGTTTCGAGGATGATTTTTTTGGCGACGATCCTTTCGGAGACGATATCTCCTTTGAAGACGAGAACTCTGTTGAGGTCGGGTATTGGTTCACGCTGGGGGGACGCGATCTCATTGATCAGATCCACGACATTGTGGCGGCTCGCCCCGAATCCGGAAAAACATTATCGTTATCGACCGGGTTTGGTGTCATGGATAGGCTCTATCGCGACAAACTAGGTAGCGTTGAACTCGCACTGGTTGAGCGCAGCATGCCGGCTGATGTCGCTGATGTGTTGATCGCGCCTTACTACGATCCCGAGTCGCAACAGGCGAGGGTGACTGTACGGGTGATGGAGACTAGTAAAGAACTCCGCCGTGCTGAGTATTTGAGTGCGTTGTATGCCGATATTCTCGAGCAAACCGGTCTCGACGACTCGAGAGTCAAGTTCACAGGCCTACTGGTGCTATACAACAATGTACTTCAGAGCCTGTATGCGTCGCAGATCCTGACATTAGGTGCGGTTTTCATTGCTATCGGCATTATGTTTCTCGCGCTATTCCGATCGCTGTCGCTGGCGTTACTGGGTCTTGCGCCGAATATTTTGGCTGCCGGTCTAGTCTTGGGCATGATGGGTCTGGCGGGCATCCCTCTCGATATCATGACGATTACGATTGCGGCCATCGTTGTCGGTATGGGTGTCGATAATTGCATCCATTACATTCACCGCTTTAGGCGAGAGTTTGTGATTGATGGTAACTATCGACAGGCAATGCATCGCAGTCACGGAAGTATTGGGCGCGCCATGTATTACACTACTTTAACCGTGGTCGTAGGTTTCTCAATGCTGACCCTGTCGAATTTCACTCCAAGCATCTACTTCGGAGTACTCACGGTGCTGGCCATGATTGCCGCAGTAACCGGTGCGCTTTTGTTGTTGCCTAAGTTGATCCTGGTGTTTCAACCGCTGGGGCCGGAGCAGTCCTAATGGAGTGTCGTCCGAGTTGTGGTGCCTGCTGTATTGTTCCGGCTATCCACACGCCATTTTTCGGCATGCCGGGTGGTAAGGCTGCTGGGCAGCGCTGCGTTCACCTGACTGTTGATTGGCTGTGCGGTCTATTCAATGATCCCAGAAGACCAGAGTGCTGCTCTCAGTTTCTGGCCGAGCCTGAATACTGCGGCAATGACCGCGATACGGCTCTGATTTTGTTAGCTGGTCTTGAGCGAGAGAGCGATCCAGCACGATGACAACTGACATTCCCCTTTTCCCCTTGGGAACCGTGCTCCTACCTCACGGTCGTTTACCTTTGCAGATCTTCGAACGTCGCTACATCGATATGGTCGCGAAGTGCATGCGAGAGCAAACCGGCTTCGGCGTGGTGTGGCTAAGGCAGGGATCCGAGGTCGATGAGGAAGGTGTGTCGGGTGCGCTGAAGATCGGAGATTATGGGACACTTGCCCACATCGTCGATTGGGATCAGTTACCCAATGGTCTGCTGGGAATCACGATCGAGGGTAGTCACCGCTTTCATATCGACGAGGCCTGGGTAGAGGAGTCAGGCTTGAATGTAGCGCGCGTCGAGCTCGAGCCGGTTCTCGCCCCGGAGCCGATACCTGTCGAAGGGGCGTCAATGGTGGATGTGTTGGAAGGCCTACAGCGACACCCTGAAGTTAAACGACTGAATCTGAGCGTCGATTATGAGGATGCTTGGTCTGTTTGTTTTGCGCTGACGCAATTACTACCCGTGGGCAGTCCACTCAAATACGAGTTACTGGGCCTGACTGATATTTCGACCTTAATCGACCAACTTGATCAGTTACTTACGGAACTTTCTGGTTAATTAATCGGCGTCATCAGTAACAGCAGTGTCTGTGTTCTCAGTTGGCCAGCTCCAACCTCCAAGCTTTTGCCATTGATTGACTATCGTGGCGAACAGCTCAGCTGTTTTGTCAGCGTCATAGGCTGCCGAGTGGGCTTCGGTGTTACTAAATTCTATGCCAGCCCGTTTGCAAGCTTGTGCTAGGACTGTGTGGCCATATGCCAGGCCAGCCAATGTCGATGTATCGAAGTGGGAGAAGGGGTGGAACGGATTTCTCTTGATGCTACATCGCTCGCAGGCAGCATTAATAAAGCCGGCATCGAAGTGCGCGTTGTGTCCGACCAAGACAGCGCGAGTACATGAATGATCTCTTACCGCTTTACGAACTTCGCTAAAAATCTCCCCCAGTGCGATATCCTCGGGCACTGCGTCGCGCAGCGGGCTCTCGGGGTCGATGCCAGTGAACTCGAGGGCAGACGGGTCGAGGTTGGCGCCCTCGAATGGGTCGACATTCCGATTGATGGTGCGATCGACACGCAAAAGTCCGTCGTCTGTCAGTTCGAAAAACGTTGCTGCCACCTCGAGGATACCGTCGGTGTGGGCGTTGAAGCCGCCGGTTTCTATGTCGATGACGACTGGCAGGAAACCGCGAAATCGATCCTTGAGTGCATAGCCACCAGCGTTACTCACGAACGAGCTTCCACTCGCCATCGAATACTGGCACCAGCCCTCAATGGCACCACAACACTATCGCCGAAGGTCAGTTCATTGGGCACCGATGTCTCTTTACGCACCAGTGTCATCGTATCCTTATTGCGTGGTCGACGATAAAAATCGGCACCGAAAAAGCTGGTGAACCCCTCAAGCTTATCCAGCGCGTTTTCTTCTTCAAAAACCTCGGCATACAGCGGTATCGCCGCATGAGCCGAGTAGCAGCCTGCGCAGCCACAGTCGGTTTCCTTGGTTTCCCGGGTGTGAGGTGCGGAGTCGGTGCCGATAAAAAATCGAGGATCACCTGACGTCGCAGCCTTGCGAAGCGCTTCTTTGTGCTCACGACGTTTGAGGATAGGCAGGCAAAACAAATGCGGCCGAATACCGCCAACCAGCATGTCGTTACGGTCATAAAGTAAATGCTGTGGGGTGATCGTTGCGGCGATTCCATCGCGCGCTCCGCTCACAAACTCAACCGCATCTGCCGTCGTAATATGCTCGAGAATAATCCGAAGTTTTGGAAAGGCCTCGCTGAGAGGTGCCAGCGTGCGCTCGATAAATAGCCGCTCACGATCAAAGACGTCGACGTCTGGGTCCGTCACTTCACCGTGAATCAACAGCGGGAGATCCGATGCTTCCATCGCCGCGAGCGTTGGCTTGAGTTTGTCTAAAGCTGTTACACCCGCTGCGGAGTTTGTTGTGGCGCCCGCCGGGTAGAGCTTCACGCCGCAGATAATGTCCGAGGCCGCAGCGTCAAGAATGTCTTGTTCAGAGGTGCTGTCCGTTAGATACAGCGTCATTAATGGCTCAAATTGAACCCCTTCGGTTAAGGCGTTCATGATGCGACTGTGATAGCTCGTGGCATCGGCAACGGTTTTGACCGGTGGTGACAAATTCGGCATAACAACCGCCCGTCTGGCCCAGGCCGCCGCGTCGTTAACCGTTCTATGCAGCGCCGCGCCATCGCGTAGGTGTATATGCCAGTCATCGGGATGGCCAATTGTTAAGGTGGTCATGACACTGCCTTTTGCAAGTTCGGCGCATAGTTTATCAGTGTTCGGGTGGGCAACGGGATGTGTGAGGCGTAAACTTCGCCCCTCGCGATTTTGGATGTAAAGATATGAGTAGCATCAGCAAGGTGGTTCTGGCCTATTCAGGTGGCTTGGATACATCTGTCATTGTTCGCTGGTTGCAAGATACCTACAGCGCCGAGGTGGTGACCTTTACTGCCGACATTGGTCAAGGGGAAGAGGTCGAGCCGGCTAGGGCAAAGGCCGCAGCATTGGGCGTTGAGGAGATTTATATCGAAGATCTTCGCGAGGAGTTTACTCGCGATTATGTGTTCCCCATGTTCCGCGCCAATACCATCTACGAAGGCGAGTATTTGTTGGGCACCTCGATCGCGCGACCGCTGATCGCGAAGCGCCTGGTTGAAATAGCAAACGAGACCGGCGCTGATGCCATATCGCACGGAGCTACAGGCAAAGGTAATGACCAGATTCGATTCGAACTGGGTGCCTATGCACTAAAGCCTGGAATTCAAGTCATTGCACCATGGCGTGAATGGGATCTGACGTCCCGAGAGTCTTTGATGACCTACTGCGCCGAGCGTGAAATTCCCGTCGATTTCGCAGGCGCGTCTAAGAAATCGCCTTACTCAATGGATGCCAATCTGCTCCATATCTCCTACGAAGGCGGTGTCTTGGAGGACCCTTGGGTGTCGCCCGAAGAGTCGATGTGGCGCTGGACTGTCAGTCCCGAAGCGGCACCTGGCGAGGGTTTGGATTTAACCCTGACCTTTGAGCGAGGTGATGTTGTCGCCATCGATGGAGTCGCGATGACACCCGCGGAAGTATTGGCACATCTCAACGCTGTGGGTGGTACTCACGGTGTCGGTCGCGCCGATATTGTCGAGAATCGCTACGTTGGAATGAAGTCACGCGGTTGCTATGAAACTCCTGGCGGCACCATCTTGCTCCGAGCACACCGAGCTATCGAATCCCTGACCTTGGATCGCGAGGTCGCTCATCTTAAAGATGAGCTGATGCCACGCTACGCGAAATTGATTTATAACGGGTACTGGTGGTCTCCAGAGCGGTTGATGCTGCAGGCGTCGATTGACGATTCGCAGGTGGTGGTCAACGGCGACGTGCGATTGAGGCTCTATAAAGGTAATGTAATCGTGTCAGGCCGTCGCTCGGATGACTCTATGTTTGACGACGCAATTGCGACATTTGAAGACGACGCCGGCAAGTATGATCAGGCGGATGCCGAGGGCTTCATTAAGCTGAATGCACTCCGGTTGAGGATTGCAGCCGAGCGGGGTAGAAAGTTCTAGCAAAGGCATCTACTCCTGCAGAAAGACCAATGGCGTCTTTCCTAGGTGATGCGCTAGAACGATAACCGAACGCTGGGTGCAGCAAGGAAACAGAGTAGATGGGTGTTGAAAACATAGTCGAAACCGATGTGATGATTGTCGGGGCAGGGTTGTCAGGCATTGGGGCGGCCGTTCATCTATCGAAGCAGTGCCCGTCGAAGGAATATCTTTTGATCGAGCGTCGTCAAGCGATCGGTGGCACCTGGGATCTTTTTCGTTACCCGGGGGTCCGCTCAGATTCGGATATGCACACGCTGGGCTACACCTTCAAACCCTGGCGGGCAGAGAAGGCGATTGCTGATGGCACTTCGATTTGGGACTACGTCAACGAGACAGCGGATGAGTATCAAATACGGGATAAGATCCAGTTTGGGCACCGTTTAGTCTCAGCAGCCTGGGACACTGACAGTGCCCGTTGGACACTGGCCGTCGAGTCCGAAGATAAAGGCACGGTCTACTACCGCTGTAACTTCCTACTCATGTGCTCGGGCTACTATAGCTACGATCAGGGCCACCAGCCAGAATTTTTGGGTCGTGAGGACTTTTCCGGCCAATGGATTCACCCTCAGTTTTGGCCAAAGGATCTTGATTACAGCGACAAGCGGGTTGTGGTTATCGGGTCGGGTGCGACGGCTATGACGATTGTGCCAAAAATGGCCGAATCGGCCACTAAGGTCACCATGCTGCAGCGGTCGCCAACCTATGTCATCTCGCGACCCTCGATCGATAAATTGGCCAACTTTCTGCGCAAGGTATTACCAGCGAGTTGGGCCTACGACCTTGTGCGTTTCAGGAACACCTTTTGGCAGCAACTCGTCTATCGACGAACCCGAACGCACCCAGAGATGGTGGCGGAGACGCTACTCGGTGAAGTCGAAAAGGCCATTGGTGACGTTGTCGACATCAAAAAACATTTCACCCCGTCCTACAACCCATGGGATCAGCGCTTGTGCTTAGTGCCGGACGATGACCTGTTCACTGCGCTTCGGTCGGGGCGTGCCGATGTGGTGACCGATACCATTGATCGAATTACCGAGACGGGTGTGCTGACAGCCAGCGGTGACCATATCGATGCCGACATTATCGTGTCAGCAACGGGTATCGAGCTTCTGATGTTGGGTGGAGCGGAGTTTTTGGTCGATGGCAATGCTGTCAACTTTGCCGATGAGTGGACCTATAAAGGAGTGATGTGTTCCAACATTCCCAACATGGTGCAGACCTTCGGTTATATCAATGCGTCCTGGACATTGCGCGCTGATTTAACCGCGGAGTGGGTCTGTCGAGTGCTGAATCATATGGATGAGTTTGATTACGATCAGGCGACACCGCGGATTCCTGAGTTGCTCGCTCAAACGATGGAAAAACGGTTTTGGATTGACGATTTTTCAGCGGGCTATATGCAGCGAATGATGCCGAACTTCCCTCGGCAAGGCAGCCAGATGCCGTGGGTTAACCCCCAGGATTATCGTAAGGATAAGAAGATGTTTCGAGGTAGCGCCATTGCCGACGGAGCACTGGTATTTACGCGAAGCGAGTCTGAGTCAGCTGAACTAAAAGCGGCGAGCTAGCTATTTAATGGATCGCTCACTTCAGGAGACATGGATCGATTGCCCTTATTGCTGGGAGTCGATTTGCGTTTTGCTGAATCCAGAGGATTTGGGGGAACAGTACATTGAAGACTGCCAAGTGTGTTGTCGCCCTATCGAGTTTCTGATTACACAAGCCGGGGATGGCGAGTTGACGGCTAGGGTGTCGAGCGATGCTGAATAGGGTGCTTTTCTTCAAATCGTCAGCGCAATGAGGAGGAAAGAATCATGTCAGAAAGCCTGCTGAAGCGAGCTGCGAGAATTCATAGCATTGTTGTGTTGATGTTAGCTACCAATGGCGTTTTCGCCGCCGAGCCTGTCGATTCTTTGATTCGTTCAGAGATATTGGCTCGATCATCGAGTGATTGGGGCGGTACTGCATTGCCGGCCTATGCCAGTGGTCAGCCCGAGGTGACCGTCGCTCGCGTTACCATTCCCGTTGGGCATGCGCTGCCACTACATGAGCACCCCCATATGACGGCGGGTGTTGTTCTCAAAGGCGTCATTGAAGTGCGCACCGAGACTGGGAAAACACATGTGGCTCGTGCTGGTGATGCAGTTATCGAGTTGGTGAATCAGCCTCATGGTGGCGCCAATATCGGTGACGAGGAGGCCGTGATTCTGGTGGTGTATGCCGGAATCAAAGATCAGCCCATTACGGTGCCCCTAGGTAAGCAATAAGCGCTATAACTGACTAGCTTAAGACTGATCAGTGAAAGTCACGGGACTTAACGGCGAGATCATTAAGAGCATGGCTATGGTCGTAAAGCGCACTGGCAATGACGTGGGTGACACCATCGCGCGACTCGACAGTGCCTTTGATCATCATCAGTTGCGATGTCATCAATGCCGCTCGAAATTGTTCCTGAACACTTGGCCAGACCACTACATTGATATTGCCGGTTTCATCTTCGAGCGTTAAGAAAACAACACCTGAGGCCGTACCAGGGCGCTGTCGGCAAGTCACAATTCCGGCTGTTCTGACAAAGCGGCGATTACCCATCGTGATGAGCTCTGATTGTCGCTTACAGCGCTGAAAGAGCTCCTGCTTTCGCAACAGAGCCATAGGATGCTGTTTCAGCGACAGTCCTGTGCTCTGGTAGTCAAACAGTACATTATCGATCGCAGACGGCGCCGAGATGCTGTCGCGTACTGTGGGCGCTTCATTGCTCTCAGATAACAATGGCGTCGAATCCTGAAGCGCCATAATGTCCCAATGCGATTGATAGCGATGACCATTGAGTTGAAAGAGGCTATCGGCCGCGGATAGGGCTTCCAAATCATCCCGATCAAGGTAACAGCGCTTCTTCAGATCGTTAAGCGAGCTAAAAGGGCAATGCTTGCGAGCATCAACGATGCGTTCTCCTCCGGCTCGACTTAAGCGTTTAATAATTCTAAGTCCCAATCGAATACAGCCCTTAGGCGTAGAGCTTTGAGCTAACAGGCTATGATCCCAGTCGCTGTGGTTAATATCTACGGGTAGCACCTCAACATGATGGCGACGGGCATCTTGAATCAGTTGCGAGGGGGTGTAGAAACCCATAGGTTGGCTATTGAGTAGCCCCACATAAAATGCCGCAGGGTAATGGCATTTGAGCCATGCCGACACATAGGCGAGTAGTGCAAAGCTGGCCGAATGAGACTCGGGGAAACCGTAGCCACCAAACCCTTTGATCTGACTAAAAAGCTGCTCGGCAAATTCAGCACTGTAGCCGCGAGCTAGCATTCCGGACTTGAGCTTATGCTCGAAGGTCAGCAGTTTGCTATTGCGCCCCCAGTTAGTGATAGCACGCCGCAGTGAATCGGCTTCGCCGCCACTGAATCCCGCAGCCACCATAGCGAGTCGAATCACCTGCTCTTGAAAAATAGGAACGCCCAGGGTGCTTTCGAGCACTGATTGAATCGCGGGATCGGGATAACTAATTGGTTCGAGCCCAGCTCGCCTCCGGAGATAAGGATGAACCATATCCCCCTGAATAGGTCCTGGTCTGACGATGGCGATCTCGATGACTAAATCATAAAAACAAGCGGGTTTTAACCGAGGTAGCATCGACATCTGTGCCCGTGACTCAATTTGAAAGACACCTAATGAATCGGCCTGTTGCAGCATCCGAAACGTTGCTTGGTCTTCCTTGGGGATATCTTGAATGGTTTTAATGGCGGGTTGGTCGCGTTGCACCAGGGCAAGTGTTTTGCGAATCGCAGACAACATACCCAGGGCGAGAATATCGACCTTCAATAGTCCCAGCGCTTCAATATCTTCTTTGTCCCATTGAATGACGGTGCGATCGGGCATACTCGCGTTTTCAACGGGTACCAATTGCGAGATCGGTCCTCGACTGATTACAAAGCCGCCCACGTGTTGTGATAAGTGTCTAGGAAAACCCAATATTTCCTGTGTGATTTTCAGAAATAGATCGGCTAGCTGATGCCCGGACTCGATGCCCTGTTCCTGAAATTTTGCCTTTAACTCGCGCTCCCGGTTCCACCAGGCGAGCGATTTGGCTAAATCATCGACAAACACCGCGTCCATTCCCAAGGCTTTTCCAACATCGCGAACGGCGCTGCGAGAGCGATAAGTAATCACTGTCGCGGCAAGGGCGGCGCGGCGTCTCGAATATTTTTGATAGATGTATTGGATGACCTCCTCACGACGCTCGTGTTCAAAGTCGACATCAATATCAGGTGGTTCATCGCGCTCACGTGATATGAATCGCTCAAACAGAAGCGAGACTTGCTCAGGCGATACCTCGGTAATATGAAGGCAATAACAAACGACCGAGTTGGCCGCTGAGCCGCGACCCTGGCACAGAATCTGTCGATTCCTCGCGAAATTAACGATGTCGTATACGGTGAGAAAGTAGTATTCGTAGTTGAGCTCCGTAATGAGCTCAAGTTCACGGTGGATCCGCTCCTGTATGGGGTCTGGGACACCATTAGGCCATCGTTGCGTTGCGCCAAGCGCTACTTGCTCTCGCAGATAACTATTTGCGGTATGACCCGAGGGAACCACTTCTTCAGGGTACTCATAGCGCAACTCATCGAGATTGAACTGGCAGCGAGCCGTAATTCTCAACGTTTCGGCTACCAGCTCAGTTGGATAAAGCGGCAGTAATTTATCGAGTCTTCGTAGGTGCTGCTGGCTATTACTGCATCGCTTATCGCCCAGTTCCTGCACTGATGTATTGAAGCGGATAGCGGTGAGGACGTCGTGTAGGGATTTTCGATTGGCGCTGTGCATCTGCACATCACCGCAGGCGACCATTGGTACTTGCAACTGGTCTGCCAGAGCCTGACATCGATTCAAGCGCTCTTGGTCATCGTGTCGAAGTAATTGATTCACGCCAATCCAGAAACGATCGCGACAGCGTCTAGCCAACAGTTGCGCATAGTTATCTTCATCATTCGACTGGTTGGGTAGCCAAATAATCAGACATCGCTTCAGGTGAAAAAAAATATCGCGAAGATGCGTCAGATAATGACCTTTCTCGCTACGACGTCGTGATCGGCTGATCAGCCCTGAAAGCTCGGCATAGGCATCGCGTGACGGTGCTAAAGCAATCAACTTCAATCCTTCAGATACGGTAAATTCGCTACCGATAATGAGCTTGATAGCATGTCCTTTTGCTGCAACATGAGCTTTGACGACACCGGCTAGCGAGCATTCATCGGTAATAGCGATACCGGAATAGCCGCGCTTGATCGCCATTTCAACCAATTCGTCGGGATGCGATGCGCCGCGTAAAAAACTGTAGTTACTCAGGCAGTGGAGCTCAGCGTAGGCCATAACCAATATACTGTATTTTTATACAGTATATTGCCTTTGTTTAAGAAGCCCCACAATGACAACATCGATTGATAGTGGCAGAACAGTAAATGCCGTCATTACAGAGACGGCTGGAGAGAGAAGATGCGCTACCTATTTATAGGATTACTCAGTTTACTGGTGAGTTGTACCGGTTTACCTGATGGGGTGGAGCCAGTCACCGGTTTTGATAAGCAGCGTTATTTGGGTACCTGGTATGAGATCGCGCGTCTAGACCACAGTTTTGAGCGTGGTTTAGAACAGGTGACCGCGACTTACGCAGTTCGTGATGATGGTGCTATCTCAGTCTTAAATAGGGGCTACGACATTGAGGGTCAACAATGGCGCCAAGCCGAGGGAGTGGCTAAGCCTGTTTCAAGCGACGATGTTGCGCATTTGAAAGTATCGTTTTTTGGCCCTTTCTACGGTACGTATGCGGTTTTTGAGTTGGCGGATGACTACAGCCACGCCTTTGTGGCTGGCTTTAATACCGACTACCTCTGGTTGCTCGCTCGTGAATCAACCGTATCCGAAGCGGTACGACAGCGCTTTATTACTAGGGCTGATGAACTCGGTTTCGATGTCGACGCGCTTATCTGGCTGGATGGTAGTTAGCTGATATAACAAAGCGACCCAAACTGAGAGTTTGGATCGCTTTTTGTTGCTGTTAATGGGTACTAATTTGGGGTGTTTGCAGTCAGTAGAGTCGCTCTATCAATCTGCAATAACCGCCAGCTCGTGTTCGAAGCTGTTTGCTGGTAGGCGTATATAACCTGCGCTCCAACCGGCACATCGATGCCAGGGTTTTGTATATCAGCGCTGATAGTCTGCCGTCGAAGCCGTTTTTTTAACCGGCAGTCAGCGAGGGCACCATGATTAGCTTGATGAAAGCGCACCTTTATTAGGTCGGCGTCTGCCGAGTTGTTATGCGTCACTTCGCCAGTGAGTACACAGTCCTGTTTGATTTCTGCATTAGCAGTTAAAGGTAATAAGCTGCCAATCGCACATACGCATGTTGCTAGTGTTACTAGTCTCATTGTTTTATCTCCTTACGCCTCGCGGCGTACTATCGCTTCACAGCGGTTTGCGACGTAAAAAGTCGCATCTGGATTTACCAGACCCCACAACAATAAATGAAATAAAAATGAAATAAAAGAGAAATAAAAAAGAAATATTTTGTTAGGTTATTGATTGCTAGGAAAAAATTCCGTGTAAAAACCAGCATCGCGTATGCCGGTCCTGAAATATCCAGACCGGTTGGCCGTTTTTTGAACTGGCAATGTAGTAGTCACGACTGGTTGGATGGCTCCACCAGCAGTCTTCTAAGCGCTCTGGTCCCTGAATAATCTCCAAAGCATCAACCCAGAATAGTTGATTGTTCCGCTGGCTAATGGGCTGTGGGGTATCGAGCAGCCAAAAAGGGCGTTTGAGTGTTGTGGTCGACGAGGTAACCGACTCAAACTCGTTGGGGTTCTCATAGGAGCAGTGTTCTGGCAGGTGCTCGGTACGAGAGTAAACGCGGTTGACTGCCTGGAAACCTAATCGGCTGCGCAGGCGGTCGATAAGTTGCGTTAACGGTTCCTGGTGCTTGGCTTCGAGAAATAGATCTTGCGTTGCATGATGTCCTGCGCGCAACTCGCAGGCCTTAAGTTCTATACCTTCGATTAAGTCGGTGATGGGCAAATTGCTGAGTTGAAGGTCGGACTGCTCTAGCCAGCGCGTTGCCTCGCTGTGACAGTCACTGCTGTGGATGTCGAGTGTTAAGTGTTGGCCTTGAGCGGGGAAAAGAGTCCATTCGATATGGGATGTCTCAAGCTGCGTGTTGCGAAGAAACTGACAAAAGTGGCTCAACAGATCGCGCATCAATGGAATCAACTCGCTTTGAGTGTTTGTGCCGTAGCCAAGCCATAGCGTGTCCGAAAATTCGGGTGCGGGTTTGAAATCAGCGAGCGCCTCAGTCGTTTTGGCAACTAACCGATCCAGCCAATTACAGAATGCTTGACTGCAGCGTCGTCGCAATGCGCTCGATGGAATTGCTAATACATTGCCGATGGTGTGTATCCCCGCTTTGGCCAATGCAGTGATATCTCGCTCGAATTCATCGATGCTGAGCAGTGGTAATGACTCAAGTCGAGCTTCAATCGATACGCCTGGTAGGGGAATGGCATCCAGCCAGTATTGGTTCCGAGCTAACAGCCAAGCAGCTTCCCGGCTGGGTGCTATCCCAAATTCACATTGGAAGCCGCGCCGATCGAGATCGCTGTGGGCACGTTCTAGTAAAGCCTCTAAGCCGCCGTGCAAGAGTAGGCAGCGACCTATTTCCAGTTGCAGCGAATTGTTTTTCCATAGGGTGATTGTGGGTGTGATGGCGTAGGCCCATTGTTGTAGGCGGCTCAAGGTGGCTGTTTCAGCTCGCTGATCACGGGTCAGAAATTGATTGCGGTGACCGTCGACAAGCGCCGTCGCAGTGGCATGTTTCTGCCCCGCTTTAACCCCTAAGGCCATCGCATAGTCGTTGGAGCAGACCACTCGATGCGCCTCGATAACGATACGAGCGGTA
>LXNH01000172.1_pt1 | contig 15317 bp, 14 predicted proteins | sample 809111 | NCBI WGS metagenome assembly LXNH01 (sample SAMN04870528, study PRJNA318959) | seawater metagenome | biome: 00002010; material: water; isolation source: marine seawater | place: Greece: Milos, Mediterranean Sea | collected 2013-05-29 | depth 5-7 m
ATGTTTATGTAGAAAAACCTTTGGCAATGAATTTAGAAGAAGCTGACAAGATGATAGTTGCAGCTAGCCTTAATAAAAGAAAATTAATGGTTGGTCATCTGCTTCAATACCATCCTATTTTCCAAAAGATAAAAGAATTATGTTTTGGTGGGGAAATAGGCAATATTAATTACATATATTCTAATAGGCTCTCTTTGGGTAAGGTAAGGTCAGAAGAAGATGTTCTTTGGAGCTTTGCTCCTCATGATATCTCCATGATTTTATCGATATGTAACTCTGAAATTAAAACAATTTACTGCCACTCATCAAAGAAACTGCAAAATGATATTTCTGACAGCATTATATGCAATATGAGCTTTCAAAATGGGTTGGAAGCACATATATTTTGTTCTTGGATGAATCCTTTCAAAGAACACAAGCTTGTAATAGTAGGAACAAAAGGCATGATTGTTTTTGATGACACATTAGAATGGAACAAAAAGCTTTGTCTGTATCATCATGTTATAGACACGACATTGTCTCCACCTGCTATAGAAAAATCTGAACTAGATTATGTTACTGTTGATGAAAAGGAACCTCTTAAAGAAGAATGTTCGCATTTTATTGATGTGGTAAATAATGATATTGAGCCATTTACAGATGGAAATGAGGGAAAAAGAGTTTTGAATGCTTTAAATATGGCAAGTAAATCATTGATTAAAAAAGAGGTTATTAAAAATGCCTAATAAAAAAAGATTTGACGATAGTGTTTTTATTCATGAATCGTCCTATATTGATGACGGCGTTGAGATTGAAGAAGATACAAAAATTTGGCATTTTTGTCACATATTATCAGGAAGTAAAATTGGTTCTAAATGTAGTTTAGGACAGAATGTAGTAGTTGGGCCAAATGTAATAATTGGAAATAATATAAAGATTCAAAATAATGTAAGTATTTATGAGGGAGTTACTATAGAAGATAATGTTTTTTGTGGTCCTTCATGTGTTTTTACTAATGTAATCAATCCCCGATCTGAAGTTATTAGAAAAGATGAATATAGAAGAACAACTGTTAAAAAGGGCGCTAGCATCGGCGCTAATGCAACAATAGTATGTGGCCACAACCTGGGCAGTTATTCCTTTATTGCAGCTGGTGCAACCGTAACAAAAGAGGTTCCAGATTATGCTCTAATGGGAGGAGTGCCAGCTAAAAGAATGGGATGGATGAGTAAAGCTGGTGCAATTTTAGATGAGAGTCTTGTATGTCCTATAGATGGGTCTCAATACAAATTAGTTTCGGAAGAAAAATTAGTGAGAGAAATCAATGAGTGAATATAGCGAGAATATTAATTTTATTGATTTGGCAGCACAACAAGAATTAATAAGATATCAAATTGATAATGCAATTAAAAAAGTTCTAGACCATGGTATATATATTATGGGACCAGAAGTTTCAGAATTTGAACTTATGCTCAAAGATTTTACTGGTTGTAATAATGTCATTACATGTGCAAATGGAACTGATGCACTAACAATAGCGCTGATGGCATTAGATGTTTCCACTGGAGATGCGGTTTTTGTGCCATCATTTACGTATGTAGCTTCAGCAGAAGCGCCTGCTCAACTTGGAGCAACACCATTTTTTGTAGATGTTGATTTAGAGACATTTAATATTAATGTTGATAGTTTTAAAGCTGCTATTGTAGATTCTAAAAAAATGGGCCTCAATCCAAAAGTTGTTATTCCAGTAGATTTGTTTGGCTATCCAGTAAAAATTAATGAGATTGAGGCGATAGCAAAAGAGCAGCATATAAAGGTGGTAGTTGATGCTGCGCAAAGTTTTGGCGGAGAAATTAATAAAACAAAAGTTGGAAACTTTGGTGATATTACTACAACCAGCTTTTTTCCTGCTAAACCTTTGGGCTGCTATGGAGATGGTGGTGCAATTTTTACAAATGATGATGAGCTTGCTGAAATTATTAATTCGATAAAGCTACATGGTAAAGGTAAACAAAAATATGACAATATAAGAGTTGGTGTAAATTCTAGATTAGATACAATTCAAGCTGCTATTTTGATCGAAAAACTTAAAATTTTTCCAAATGAGCTTGTATTAAGAAATTCAATTGCTAGTCATTATACTTCTTTACTTTCAAATTTATTTCAGACACCGTATATAGAAGAGGGGTACCAAAGTTCATGGGCTCAGTACACATTGAGGCTTTCTAATAGAGATGCTATTCAAGCAAAACTTAAAGAAAATAGTATACCTAGCGTTATCTATTATCCAAAAGCAATATCTCAACAGGACGGTTACAAAAAATTTCCCTGCGTGAGTTCTGGGGTAACCAATTCTGAATCGCTTGCATCTGAAGTTCTTAGTTTGCCTATGTATCCCTACATGGATAGTAAAGTAATTGAAAGGATATCGTCAATTATTGCTTCATAATGAGCATGCCTTCAGATTTCTGGGTTAATAAAAATAAAATATATTTAATTTTTTGGATATTTTTATTTAAAATAGCTCTCGATTACAGCTATTCAGAATTCGTTTCAGAGTTTTATTCATATGCAGGCATGATAAATAAACTTAGTGTTGTTAAGTATATTGAAGGGTGGTTTGTTGCTGCTCTTATGGGAGCGTTTTGTCCGTATCTTATAAAGAAACCCTCGGATTTCTTCATTATTTTTTCTTTGATAATATATTATATCCCCATCATAACTTTTTATAGTTATGCTGATCAATCTACATTTTTCTTTTATGTAATAATCTCAACTTGGTTTTTTTTAGTGAAAGTAACTACGAGTATAAACATATCTTTACCCACTATTTTAGTGGATAAAAATGTATTGATTTTTTCTGTTGCATCAATAGTAATTTTTTTAACATTTTTTATAACATTATTAGTTGGCGTTTCGAATATTAATTTTGACTTAACAAAAGAGTATGAACTAAGACCAATAGTATCAGCAGCTTTAACTGGATATGGATTGCCATATTTTGCTACATGGCTGCCTCAAGTCTTAGGCCCCCTATTGCTTTGTATAACCCTAGCAAGAAAAAATTACTATTTGTTTTTAGTTGTTTCAATTTTACATGTTTATTGGTTTGGTATTACTTCACATAAAACACCTATGTTTGTACCTTTTTTAATTTTTGGAGTTTGGTATTGGTTTAAATCAAAAAACCAGTCTTGGTTTATTCCAATGGGATTAGCTCTAATATTATCTTTATTTATATGCATTTATTTAATCTTTGATTTTGGTTTGTTAGCTAGCTTGATTAATCGTCGTGTATTTATGATTCCAGCAAAATTGACTTTTGAATATCTTACTTTTTTTGACGGTTCTTATATATTATGGTCAAACTCTTTTTTGAGCTCATTTACTGATTACCCCTATGATGTAACCTATCAGAAGTTAATCGGCCAACAAAATGGCTCAGGAGACTATGCAAATGTTGGTTTTTTAGCAACTGGTTTTATGCACGCAGGTATTTTTGGAATTTACATTTATTTATTAATTTATACACTTGTACTTAAGGTTGTTGATAGTATTTCATATAAAAGTATGCCAATCTGGTTTTCAATTGGATGCCTGATTATGCCACTTAATATAGTTATTACAAGTGGCGATCTATTAACAGCTATGATTACTCATGGCTTAGTTTTAGCAATTATGCTTTTGTATTTATCGAGAAATATTTTTAGGAAAGATGCAATTACATAATTATATTAAATCTGTATTTAGTCTATCGTCGGGAGCAATTATTGCTCAAGCAATAAGCTTATTCTCTATGCCAATCATTTCAAGACTTTATTCACAAGAAGAGTTTGGTGAATATTCGTTATTTGTTCAATTCGCGAGCTTAGCTTCGATTTTTATTTTACTAAGAAAGGAGTACGCTCTTCAGTTAATGAATAATGAAAATAAAATATTTTTCTCCTTAAAAAAGATATCTAAGGTGTTTTATTCAATTATTGTTTGCTTGCTGATACTAACCACAATAAACAAAAATATCAGTTTAGACGGAGTACTTTTTGTTTTATTGGCTGGGTTTTTACTTGTTTTAATTGGAGTAAATTCCTCTTTTATGATTTTTATAAAAAAATACTTATCAGTTGGTATCTCAGAGACAATTAATAAAAGTGTTTATTTTATTGTTTCCTTTATATCCATTTATTTTTTTGGCTTTAAAGGTCTGATTCTTGGTTTTATACTTGGCTTATTTGCAAAACTGTTTTATCTGACTATAAGTCAGTCTATTACAATAAAAACATTAAAACCAAGTTCAGAAGATCGGAAAGTAGTGAGAAATGCTGGTTATGCAATATCTATTACTCATATTTTTATAGCGATATCTACGCTTGTCCCAATGCTTACAATTAATAATTTTTATACACCTTCAGAATTAGGGCTTTACTCGCTAGCTTTGAGCATTATTTTCTTACCTAATACAATTCTGACAATAAATATTGGAAATGTTTATTTTGAAAATCTCATTAAAAATAAAAATGAGGCAACAAAGCTTATATCAAAAACCTTGATTTTAACTATTCCAATATCATTGCTTATCTTTACTCCGTTTATATTTTTTGGACAGGAAATTTTTAGTTTAGTATTTGGCAAGTCTTGGGAACAATCTGGCAAAATGGCCGGTATTCTATCAATTGCTGCGATGGTAGGATTTGTGACTGGGACTATTGATAGAACATGCTTAGTATGTAAGATTAATAGTCATGGTCCAGTTTGGTCTTTTTTCAGAATGCTAACAACTTTTGCAGTTGCTTTTTATTCGATATTTTTTAATATAGAAATTAATGTATTTATAATAATTAGTTCAATTTCGATGGCTTTTCTATATATTATTGACTTTACACTACAAATTTTTTATGCATTACGATTACAAAAAAATTCTCTCAATACTCAAGACGCATGCGCAAAAGTATAATGATGTTAATATTTCATCGTTCTTTGAGCTTAAGGTAATTAATTCCCTTTCAAAAGATGAGCTAGAATCTAAATGTATTTATTTTGTTGATAATCCTGATATTTACGACGTTGATTATCATATTTTAAATTTAAACGGTACAACTTTAAAATTTTTTGGTTCCATTAAGCCTAATTTAGCCAAAGATTTTAATAAAATTTATGATAATGATAATTTGATTGCATACTCTTATGATGATAGTTTTATTTTTCCTTATGATTTTATAAATCTTCAAAGTGAAATCTTAAATCAAAACTTTTTTATAAAAGATAGTCTTGATAGGATCGATGGTAGTTCTTCAACAGTTTCTACTTTAGATATTCAAGATTTCCCTTTAATGAATCAAACCGCTTTTTTATTAAAATTGTTAATAGCTCAAAGTTTTGATTTAAGTCATAAAAACAATTTTGCTTTTATTAGCACTCATGATGTGGACTCAATCACAGGTCTGGATATATATAGATTTTTGGGTAGGTTTTTTAAATGCAGGTCACTTAAAGGGCTTTATAATGCTTTCAAATTTACTTTATTTGATATATTAAGTCCGAATAAAAACCACATTGAAAATATTATCAGAATAATTGAGCTTGAAAGCAAATATAGAATTACTTCTAAATGGTTCATTCTTAATGGTAAAAGGGGAAGATATATGGCTAGATCTTCTCATAGATCAATGAAAAAGATTCTAAAATATGTCCCCAAATCTGACATAGGCGTGCATTACAATTTTGATACATATAAATCATCAGCCAATCTTAGGAATCAGATTAAGCTCTTTAAAAATAACTTTAATTTTAAGCCAGTGATAGGAAGGGCTCATTACTTAAAGTTTTGTATGCAGCAATCATTTGATATATATTCTGAGAATGGAATCCTAGAAGATTACTCTCTTGGCTACACCAATGATCTTGGCTTTATGACATCTATAGCAGGCGAGTATTCTATGAGTATTTCCAATAAAATATACAATCTTAAGCAGCACCCTTTATACGCAATGGACTCAAATATATCCGCAAACTTTGAAAGGTTTGTTCTAACAATGAACAGAATAAATATTATTGGTGGCGAGTTTAATTTTTTAGTCCACCATGACTACATATTTAATGATGAAAATAAATATGAATACTATCAGCTTAATAAAATTTTAGAGGAATACAGTAAATTATGATAAATGTTATACATATAACCCATACAGATATTCGAAATGATTGGAGGATTAGAAAAGAGATAATCTCATTAAAAAAAAATAGTCTTTATAATTTGTTAGGCATTGGAATTGATCACGGCTATGATGTTAATTTTCCAAGCGATCAAATTTCTTCAAGAAATATAGGTAAAATTAACAGAAAAAATATTTTTACATATTTTTTTTCCTCATTAATCGCATGTATCAAGATGCTTAATGAATTACTAAAATTGAAGAATATTAATATTCTTCATTGTCACGATACTCCAGCACTGCTGATCGGCTATCTTATTAAATTGCAAAAAAAAAATATCAGGATTATATATGATTCACACGAACTTCAATCTAACAAAGCAGGGCAATCTTTTTTTTTTAAAGTATGCACAATACTAATTGAAAAGTTAACTTTAAAAAATATTGATGGCTTTATAACTGTTAGTCCATCAATATTAAATTGGTATAAAGATAACTATGATATATCAAATTGCTATAATGCTTTGGTATTTAATGCTCCGAATTATATTGAAAATATTGAAGTAGAAGATATTAGAAGCAAACTTAATCTGCCAATTAATTCTAAATTATATAGTTACGTTGGCCTTTTGATTAAAGAAAGAGGTGTCGAGGACATTCTTGAAGCATTCAAAACATTGCCCAAAGAGCATGTAATTATTTTTTTTGGCAAAGGAGAATTAGAAAAACTTATTGAACTTGAGGGCTCAAGGCATGAGAATATTTTTTATTTTGGTAACGTTCCTAATACTCATTTGCACTCTTATTTATCACAACTACAGTATGGGCTTTGTACTATTGAAAATGCTTCACTAAGTGACTTTTATGCATTACCAAATAAATTTTTTGAATGTGTTAATGCTAACTTAACTTTAATTGTTCCAGATTTTCCTGACTTAGCGAGTGCGGTAAATAAAAATAACTTAGGCTATGTGATTAAAGATAATAATTTAAAAAAAACTTTACATAGAGTTATTGCAACCAAAGAAGAACCTCCAAAAAAGAACTTACATAAATTCACATGGCTCGAGCAAGAAAAAAAACTAAAAAAACTTTATGAAGATATTTTATCAAAACAACAATAGTTATATTCAAAAAAAACACTTAGAGCTATCAAAAGAATTCTTATTATCAAAGCTTAATTCGACTATTAATTCTATTAATATCAAAAATAGTTTCTCAGATATTGAATTTGAGTCTTATCTTGAAAAAGACCGGCCAATTTTCTTATCTCCTGATAAAGTGGTTTCCATTAAAGGACAGAAGGTTTTTATCCATATAGATATAGTTTCTTTATTTTATATCTTTTCAAGCTTACTTAGAAGTAAGAAAAAAAATTTATTTGATAGCCATAAAAGATTAGATATATCTTATGATATTTATGAAAATAATGGATTGCCATACATCGATATGATAATCAATTACATCAATTCTCATTATCAAGAAATAGAAAAAGGGAAAATTAGATTATCAATGGATGTCGATCATATTAAATATCCAAATTTACCATTATTAAGAGTAATCAAGGAATGGCACAAGTTCAAAAAATATGAAATTCCTTTTAGTGAGCTTTTTAAACTGTTAACCCGACCTTCGAATTCCAGGCTTGAGCATATACTAAAGTATTCAAAAATACTTAAAGAAAACTCAATTAGTGGTGACTTTTTTTTCATGTTTTGCCACTCTGGCACTGATTTTGATTCAGGCTACAAAATTGATTCTGAGATACAAAACATACTAAAAAAACTTATAGATTCAGGCCATAGAATAGGGTTCCATCCAAGCTACTATTCCTTTCAAAATGAAAATAAATTCAAGGAGGAGTTTCAAAGATATTATAATAATTTTGGCAAAGACTTTATGATAATTAGGAATCATTATCTGAGAAATGATTATAATAATTATTGGAATTTAATTGAGAAATACAACTTCAAAGAGGATCATTCTATAGGAATGTCAACAAACTGCGGCTTCTTTTCAGGGATATCTTCTGGGTTTTCACCTACTAATGAGCTTAGCCAAAAACAATATAACTTTAAATCTTACCCATTAAATTTTATGGATGATTATTTGTTTGAAAGCAAGCATTTTGAAGAATTCCCACGAAAGATATCTGATAATTTATTGAATGGATGTGATGCTTCGATTTTATTTCATAATACACTTTTTTTGCATACAAATTCTTTTAAAAAAATGTGCAAACTATGGGCCAATAAAAAGAAATAAGGATAGATTTTTTATCTTATGCACCTATTTTACTGCAATAATAATATAATGATTAAATACATATGAGTATCTTAAATCCAAAATTAACTGTCGATTTAGAGTCAGTCTATACAGTCACTCCAACAAGACTTATAGAAAATGAATATTTTGAAAAATTTTTCGACCAAAAAGATATTATTAAATCTTCAAAACTTACAGGAATTCAATCTAGATTCTGGTGTAATGAAAGCGAAACAACTATAGATCTTTGCTCAGAGGCAGCAAAATCACTTATCAAAGATAGGGATGTTGATATCGACGATATTGACGCGTTAGTTTTAGTAACACAAACCCCAGATTATCAAATACCCGCATCTTCTTATATATGCCATAAAAATCTTGACTTAAAAGAGAGCTGCTTAGTTTTTGATGTTAACCTCGGATGCTCGGGTTACATTTATGGATATTTTCTCGCAACTTCATTGATTAACTCTGGTTGCAAAAAAGTCCTTTTATTAGCAGGAGAGACTTCTAGTAAAACTATTGATCTAAAGGATCCTGGAACATCAATGCTTTTTGGAGATGCAGGAAGTGCATCTTTGTTCTCTGAATCTAAAAATGCAGATAAAGATCAAAAATTTAGCTTTAAATCAGATGGTAGAGGTTATGATAATATCATTATACCGTCTGGAATATCAAGAAAATCAAATCTAGAACAACACGCAGGAGTGCAAGAAGGAAAGTTGTATATGAATGGACCTGGTGTATTTAATTTTACAATAACAAAGGTACCAGATCTTATTACCAGCTTCTCGAAAAGCCTTAATCAAGATATTTCAGAATGGGATTTTGTTTTGTTACATCAACCTAATAAATTTATTATCGATCATATATATAAAAAAATTAAAGTTAATGAAAATGCTGCTTTTTCAAACATTAATAAGTTTGGCAATACGTCATCTGCATCGATACCATTATTAATTTCAGATTTAGGCCAAAAGATAAATACTGAAACAAGGGTTTTGGGAGCTGGATTTGGGGTTGGCCTTTCATGGGCTGCAACAAACATTACTTTTTCTAAAAATTTTACATCTTTACATATAACCAAAACATAATATGAAGAAAAATATTCTAATACTTGGAGCCAGTTCAGGAATTGGAAAATCTTTTCTTATTAGTTCTCTTTATGAAAATAATAATGTAGTCGGAGTATCAAGATCAATAGAGCATAAGTTTCTTGAAGAAAAACTTCAGCATAGTAATTTACAAGTCTACAATTTTGAATTCAAAGACTTAGACTCTTCATCTAAATTTTTAAATGATTTATCTAAAACTCACGGTGCTTTTGACGGTATTTTTATATGTGTTGGTGTAGAGTCGATTAAGGCTTCAAAAATCTTATCAGATAATGATTTAAATAATGTATTTCTGCCTCCCATTGTAACTACTTCAGCAGTTATAAAAAATTCTTTTAAGGACTCATTTTTAAAACCCTACTCAAATACCGTTGTAATGTCATCTGTAAGTGCGGTGAAATCGACTCCAGCAATGATGTTTTATGCGGCCTCTAAGGCTGCATTAGAATCAATGGTTCGAACAGCAGCACTTGAATTGGCCCAGAAGAAAAAAAATATTAACTGTATCAGGGCGGGCGCATTTGACTCAGAAATGCACCAAAGGGTAATGAATGGTTTATCAGATGACAAGGTAAATGCTTTTGAAGAGAGGTTTCCACTTGGTTTTGGAAAAACAAGCGACGTACTCGAAGCAATTAAATTCTATATTGATAATAAAAAATCTGGTTGGATAACAGGGTCATCCGTCAATATTGATGGGGGCTACTTGTCGTAAGCTCCTTTAAATTTTTTTCTAAACCATTTAACTTTCTTTTCTTGGTTACTCACCGGACCTTTGATGTGAAAAATTGATTGAGAAACTCTATCGCAAACTTCCTTATCTTCCAGAAAAACTTTTTTATTAAGCTCCTTAGTAGATTCAAGAAACTTTTTATAGATGTTTTCACTTTTTTTATCATTTAACTTTGCTGAATATAATCTTGATCTAAATATTGTAGTAAAGTCTGATTGTGGATAGAAAGTCTGTATTGAGTATGACAAGCCAAAAGTTGAAGAAACAAAAAAGTATGGAAAAAAATAACTTGAACGATAAGATTGATGACTATTACCTAGTAAATTTTTGGATATGTGTTTTAACCCAATAAAGTGTCTTTTATTTCTTATCTCATGATCAAATGAAAGGCCTGATTTATATTCTGTTATTTCCTCATCCCCTAAATCAAGAGTATTTAATGTTTCTGGATGCACAAGATGAAGATGAAGAGGATCAAGGGCATTTTCTATGGCAGTGGGTAGCGAGCAAGCGTAATCATATCTATCATCATTAATCTTTGTATCTATTAATAGAGAAATTTTTTCAATATACTCATACATCCCTGAGAGGCAATCCTTAAGGGGAGGTAGAATGGTAGCATTTGTTTTATAAAAGACAAATTCACCGCAAAATTCTATATTTATTTCCTCAAGACATAATTTTTTTTCAGATTGTTCTGTAAACCCAAGTTCAATTAAATTCTTTGGCTTACCTTTTTCAAATTCAATACCATGATAACCGCATATGTTTGACCAAAAACCATAATTTTCATTAACTAATTTAAAGCCTCTATGAGGGCAAGAATTAATAAAGCCCCTAATTCCATCTCTTTCACGAATAATAAAAACATCTGATTGACCATTTTCTAGCCTCACATATTTACCAATTTCATTAAATTCTGATTTATGTCCAGCAAAACACCAAGAAATTATTTCGTACATATACTTATTATTAGATAATGTAATGATATTATAATTACTATTTATCAAATATCATTAAAAATATTATGGATAATAATATAACTCCTGAATTAATTGAAGCACACATAAGATCTCTTGGTCTAAAGGCAGGCGATTGTGTTTTTGTGACAGCTGATCTTTTTAAAACTGGTTTGCTGATTAAGTCTAGAAAAGATCTATTAAAATGCTGGATAGATATTTTTAAAAAAATTCTTACCACCGAGGGCACGATTGTAGCTGCATCTTATTCAAAGGCTTACCCATTTTATGCAATAGACAAAAAATTTCCTTTCAATAGAGATACTAAAACTACATCCGGAGCATTCTCACTCGCACTTCTTGATGATCTCGAGTCAGTGCGCAGTCGCCATCCAACAAACTCTTATGTAGGCTGGGGCAAGCATGCAAGAGACATTTTAAATTCTCATGATCATAGATCAAAATCTTATGACATAACAAAAAAAATTATTGAGCTTAACGGTAAAAATCTAATGATAGGAACCATAGATGGTAAAAATGCTCCCATGGTCTTTCATTATTGCCAACAAGAACTAGGTTACACATTAAAAGACCCATTTAGTTCTTTATCTGGAGCATATTTTGATGATCATGGCATTATAAAACGATTTATAAGAAAAGATGTTGGAGGCTGCTCATCTGCCGGAAATAAACTATATTCATATTTTATAGAAAAAGACTGCATTAATTTTGGCAAAGTTGGTTCTGCCCAATCGTGCATAATTGACTGCAAGAAATCATTTGATATATCGATGAACTTAATGAAGAATAACCCTAGATTCCCTATCTGTGATGATGGATCATGTATATCATGTTATGGTAGATTTTCTAACTCCGGCTTTTCAATTTTTTTGTTTTATTTTAAAAAAATATCAAAATTTGTTTCTAAAAAACTTAGCATTCGGTGAAAAAAGAATATACCTTCTTGCCATCGCTAGATGAAAATAGCAATAAACAAATAATATTTATACATGGACTTTTGGGAGGTCAGGGTGACTTTTTAGATTATATTAATCATTTTAGATCAACATCATCTATAATTTTATTTTCTCTCCCAGGACATGACAGGAATTATATCAAGACTTTAAATAAAGATTTAAATGATTGGGTATTGAACATTGTTGACTGCGCTGTAGACAAATCGAAAGATACGGTATTTATTACTCATTCATTAGGCTCTGCATTAATTAATGACCAAATTATTTATGAAAATAAAAATATTAAAAATATATTTCATATTGCACCTTTGGTTTTCTCCAATCTTTTTTTTATTAAAGGCAAAAAACTTCCATTATCTAAGAGAGTAGAAATAATGATCGATAATAATCTTGTTTCTCCTAAAAGGATTTATTCGCATGAGAAAATTAACAAAGGTAACTTTCTAAAGTACTACAATGGTTTTTCAGAATATCTTTTTTCTATAAAATATCCATTTACATTCAATAAAAACTCAAAAGTAAAGATATTATGGGGTTCTAAGGATGATTATATAAAACCTGCTAGCAATGTAATAGTAGACAAAACTATTAAAGGCGGTAATCACAATTGCCACATAAGCCATTGTGAAGAGGTAATAAAATTTATTGACGAAAATATATAAGTGGTTTTAAATAAGATCAATTAGGTCCTGCACTTGAATGCAATTCTCAAGCGCATCAGCATCAATAATTTTTCCAAATGTATCATCAACTGAAGCTATAAATGATATCATTCCGATTGAATCCCATGTTTCTAAATCACCAAGTTTTGTAGAAGGGGTAAACTCTTTAGTCTCAAATATCTCTATTAATAAATCTAATATCTGTTCATTCATGGTAACTATGGGTCTGAGTTTTGCTTATATTAATCAATTTTATTCAACATATCAATTACTTTAATACTGCAGGTTTTGGGCAGTATTTGATAGTACTAGTATTAATTATGCTGATCCAAGATAAGCCGACGCCGAACCCTGATAAAAGAAATTTTATTTCTTTGTTTTCAATAGAAGTATTAAGATCATTTGAGATTGCTAAAGGAATTGAAGTTGAGCTGGTGTTTCCAAAACTAGAAAAAGAGTTATGTAAAAATTTATCCATAGGAATTTTTATTCTTTTTGCAATATTTTTTAGAATGTACTTATTTGCTTGATGCATAACAAAATAATCAATATCTTCAACATCAAGTTTTGAATATTTAAGAAGGTTTAACACATCCTTAGGCTCTTCTGTAATTGAAAAAAGCATTACTTTATTTCCATTCATATAAAGAGCAGGAGGCTTCATAGAATTTAAATTTTTAAAACCTTTATCTTTAACTATTAAGCTTTCATAACCGCTGCCATCAGTTCCAAATGAAAAGAAATCTATACTTTTATCAGATGACTCTATAAGCATACAACTGGCAGCATCACCAAAGAGAGGAGCAACACTTTGATCATTTTTGTCTACAAGTTTGCTAATAGTATCGCCGCATAAAAGAAGAATTTTTTTCATTTGAAAGTTATTGATCAAAGCACTTGCTTGAGATAGGCCATTTACAAAGCCAGAACACCCTGAATTAATATCTAATGTAAGAATGTCTTTTCTGAAATTAAATGAGTTATGTATTAAAAAGGAGTTACCTGGCTGGAGATAATCTGGTGTTTGGGTAACACAAATAATTGCGTCAATTTCTTCAGGATTTAGATTTGTTTGATTAAAAATTTTGTCAGCAGCATGATGCATTAAATTGAAAGTGGTTTCATCTTTTTTAGTAATCCTTCTTTCTTGAATACCTATATTTAGTTTAATTTTTTTTAGCTGATCATCTGTCCACGAATAGAGTTTTCTTTCCTCATCAATTATAATTTTGTTATCTGGAACTACAGAAATTAGCGAGGATATGTTTATAGATTTTGCTTTGTACATAGATGGATATTAATATAAAAACTCCCTTAGTTCATAAAAATTTTGCTTTATTTTCAAATGAAATTGAACTTAGTGCAAAGGATTTTAACTCTTTAAGGTCTTTGGTTATTAAGGAGTTTGATTTAACTCCCACATCAATAGTAGCATTGATATCAAACTCTCCTATTTCTGATTCATGCGCTATATTATTTCTACTTGGTTACGTAAAAGAATTAATCTTACTCCCAACAAACATAGAGCCAGTTGCACATGATGACTCTGGTTCAAGTAAAAAAAATAAATGTACATATTTAACATCATCAATAATTTTAGAAAAAATATTAACATTAAAAAAATCTGATACAGTCACAAAAGGAAAACCTGTCTTTAATTCTAAATCATCATTAAGCATTTTTACTTCAGGTACTACAGGAACTCCAAAAAAAATTAAGCATCAAATTTATAACTTAACTTCAAGATTTTCAGATAGACAAACGAAATATACCTGGGGACTTACTTATCTACCATTTAAAATGGCTGGAATTCAAGTTATATTATCAGCAGCATTTAGTGGAGATAACATAGTGATTCCAACAAATCAAACCCCATCATCGATGTCTAATATTTTTATTAAATATAATGTTGATGCAATATCAGCAACTCCTTCAATGTGGAGAACTATTTTATCTTCTAAAAAATCAGGCGATATTGAACTGATTCAATGCACATTGGGTGGAGAAATAGCTGATCAAACTACTTTGTCAAAAATTGAAACTATCTATCCTGATGCAAAAATTACGCATATATATGCATCTACTGAAATTGGAGTTGGATTTTCAGTAACTGATGTATTAAGTGGATTTCCTGTAAAGTTTTTAAATAGTAGTCATAAAAAATTTCCAAAAATGAAAATTAAGGATGATACATTGCATTTTTATAAAGATAATGTATGGCAAGACAGTGGTGATATGGTTAAGCTTGTTAAGGACAGAGTGTTTTTTTTCGGCCGCTCTTCTGGCTCAATCAATGTGGGGGGCAATAAAGTAATGCCTGAAAGCGTTGAGGATGTAATTAGAACTCTGGATTTTGTTAAGGAAGTAAATGTTTATGCAGAGTCAAACAATTTACTTGGTAATATTGTTAAAGCTGATGTCGAACTTTTTGAAAATAATACAGAAAAAGAGAGCGTTTTGAAGAAACGTATAAGAGAA
>LXNH01000173.1_pt1 | contig 15307 bp, 17 predicted proteins | sample 809111 | NCBI WGS metagenome assembly LXNH01 (sample SAMN04870528, study PRJNA318959) | seawater metagenome | biome: 00002010; material: water; isolation source: marine seawater | place: Greece: Milos, Mediterranean Sea | collected 2013-05-29 | depth 5-7 m
ATAGTATTAGTTGATTTAAGAAATAAAAATATTACAGGCAAAGATCTTGAAAAATTACTAGGTACTGTAAACATCACTGTAAATAAAAATGCTGTTCCAAATGACCCTGCATCTCCATTTGTTACTTCTGGAATCAGAATTGGATCTCCTGCTGTTACTACAAGAGGATTTAAAGAAAAAGAAATTGAAATGATAAGTTCTTGGATTTCAGAAATAATTAATGATTTTGAGAATAATGAGCTTCATCAAGAAATAAAAGAAAAGGTGCGAAATCTTACGAGAGAGTTTCCAGTATATAATTTATAAATGTATTGTCCTTTTTGCCAAGCTGAAGATACTAAAGTAATTGATTCAAGACTAGTTACAGACGGTACTCAAATCAGAAGAAGAAGATTATGTGAAGTATGTCACTCAAGGTTTACTACATTTGAAACCGCAGATCTTGCGCTTCCTAGAGTTATAAAAAGTAATGGTGACAGACAGCCTTTTAATGGATCTAAATTAAAAAAAGGAATGCTGAGAGCCTTAGAAAAAAGGCCTTTATCTGTTGAAGAAATAGATATAGTTTTTGGTAAAATTCTGAAAGAAATAAGAACAAAAGGTGTTCGAGAAATCAAATCCATTGAGATTGGTGAGGTCATGATGAATGCTCTAAAAGAGGTTGATAGTGTTGCTTATGTTCGCTTTGCTTCTGTCTATAGAGATTTTCAAGACATTAAAGATTTTTCAGAGGAAATAAATTCACTTAGCAAGGAAAGTCCAAAAAATAATAAAACAAAAAAATGAATTACGAAGAATTAATGCTTCGTGCTATAAAAAAAGCGAATAAGTACAGACATACTGCAAAACCTAATCCTGTTGTAGGTGCCATCATTTTTAAAGAAAATGAAATAATCTCAGAAGGTTATCATGAAACATATGGAGAAAACCATGCTGAAATTAATGCAATTGGAGAAGCTCAAAAATTTCTAGGTAAAAAGTTTCAAGACTTTTCAGAGCTATCTTTACTATGTACTTTAGAGCCATGTAGTCATATAGGTAAAACAGGATCTTGTGCTGATTTCATTGTTAAAAATGGTTTTAAAAAAGTAATCGTTGGTGCTATTGATCCAAATCCTAAAGTTGCAGGTCGTGGCATAAAAATTCTTAAAAATAATAATGTACAGGTTGAAATTGGAATATGTAAAAATTTAGTAGAGGAGCAAAATAAATTTTTCTTTTATAAACATAAAAGTAATAAACCTTTTATTACTGTCAAAATAGCGTCCTCTGCGGATGGTAAATCACATATCAACGGAAAGAGAATTTTTATAACATCTGAGGCATCTCGCGATGATGTTCAATTAGTTAGAGCAGATCACGACGCCATTCTGACTGGAGGAAATACTCTTAGAAATGATAATCCGAGAATGAATGCACGAGTTAATTTTTCATTAAATCAGTCTAAGAAAATTTTATTAACTAATAATATGTATAACAAAGAATCCAATTTTTTTAAAAATGGTTCTGTTGATGTTTTTGAAATTAATGATTTAACAAAAATTGTTAATTCATATAAAGATACTGAAATATGCTCCATACTGGTTGAGGCTGGACCAAAGCTAGTAAATTCTTTTCTTAGAGAAAGAATGGTTGATGAGTTAATTGTTTATACTTCACCAAAAAAACTTGGAGAAAAAGGTATAAATTGGTTTTATGAAGATAATGCTATTGAAAATTATGGTTTTAAATTAGAATCCTCATATAAAATTGATACCGACTTAAAAGAGATATTTAAAAGAGATGAATAAAAGCAATATTTTAGAAATTATTCAAGACATCAAAGATGGAAAGATGGTAATTATTGTAGACGATGAAGCTCGAGAAAATGAGGGTGATTTAATATGTGCAGCTGATTTAGTAACTCCTGAGATTATTAATTTTATGGCATCAAAAGGTAAAGGCTTAATTTGTCTTCCGATGAGTACTGAGTTGTGTCAAAAATATGATCTTCAGATGATGACTAATAATAATAGAGCTGCAAATAAAACAGCTTTTACAGTTTCAATTGAAGCTGCTGAAGGTATTACTACTGGAATATCTGCAGCTGATCGATCACACACCATAAAAACAGCAGTAAATAAAAATTCAAAACCAACAGATATTGTTCAGCCAGGTCATGTATTTCCTTTAAAAGCAATGAAAGGTGGCGTTCTTAGTAGAGCTGGTCATACTGAAGCAGCATGTGATTTAGCAAAATTAGCTGGATTGCAGTCTGCAGGGGTCATATGTGAAATTATGAATGAAGATGGAACAATGGCTAGAAGAGATGATCTTATAAAGTTTGGTCAAGAAAATGAAATAAAAGTTGGTACCATTGCAGATCTTATTGATTATAGGCTGTCAATGGATGCAACTGTTGAGTCTGTTCTAGATAAAGATGTTGTAAATGAGTTTGGTGAATTCAAACTTAATGTGTGGAGAGATAAAATACATGACGAATACCATTTTTCTCTTTCAATGGGCGATATTAAATCAGTTGATTCACCTCTTGTTAGGGTTCAAACTCAAAGCATTCTTCAAGACACTTTGGGAATAGATGAGCTTGGCAAAAATTGGTCTATTAGAGATTCATTAAAAAGAATCTCCAATGAAGGCATCGGATTATTTGTTCTTATTAACTATAAAGATGCTAAAAGCTATTGGTTAAATAAACTTGAAGAAAAAGAGATTGAACCAAAGACTAATAGAAGAGTTATAGGAGTTGGTTCTCAAATTTTAAGAGCTTTAGATCTTAAGAAAATTACTGTCCTTGGAACTCCTACTAAATATAATGCTGTATCAGGCTTTGATATTGAAATTACAGGTTTTGTTAATGAGTAAAAAAATATTGATTATCCACACATCTTGGTATGAAGAATATATATCTGAGATGTTGGATATATCTAAAAAAATACTTAAAGATTTTGATTGCACTTCTTTTGTTGCTCCTGGAGCTCTTGAACTTTCAGCTTTAGCTAAACATAAGATTTCAAATTCTAATTTTATAGGCGTGCTTTTTTTAGGAATTGTTATTAGAGGAGAAACTTCTCACTATGACTTAATAACTCGAGAAGCTTTTAGATCTATATCTGATTTAACTATGGAGAAATCGGAATTGGCTTTAATAAACAATGTCATATGTGTCGAAGATATAGAACAACTTAATGCAAGACTGGTTAAAAATACAACTAATAACGCCAAAGCTCTAATTCAATTAATTAATGAAAAGTCTAGCTAATTTCAAAGTAGCAGTTAGAACTCGAGAATATTTAATTCAGGCAATTTTTCAAATGCTTTTTGATGATCAAAAGGCTTCAAAGATAATTAAACAATTTAAAGAAGAACATAAAACAAAAAAGGTAGATTTTAAAATGTTCTCTTCAGCTATGAAATCAATTGAAAAGCATAAAAAAGAAATTGAAGATGCAGTCATTTCTTTAAACATCACGCAATCAAATATAGAGCTTATTGATAAATCAATACTATATTTTGCAATTAACGAGATGCTTTTTGGAGAACTTGATAAGCCAGTTGCTATAGATGAGTCTCTGAGACTTTCAAAAAAGTTTTCTAGCCCAGATTCTTATAAATTTATTAATGCTGGTTTAGATAAATTTCTTAAATCAATTTAAATTTATCTAGAAATTGTTTGATCTCTTGAAGGTCCTGTTGAAATAATAGAAGCAGAGCAATCTATAAAGTTTTCAATATATTGTATATACGCCTTAGCTTTTTCAGGTAATTCTGAGTATTTGGTTATACCCTCTGTTGAGCATAACCAACCATCAAATTTTTTATAAACTGGATTATCATTATCATACTCGATACACACTTTTATAATTTTTGTCTCATCTAAAACATCTAGCTTAGTTATGCATAGATCTGTAACAGAATTTGTAAATACTGCTTTTTTAAGAGCTACCAAATCCAACCAACCACACCTTCTTGGTCTTCCGGTAGTAGCACCAAATTCGTTACCTTTTTTAGCAAGTAATTCACCATCCTCATCAAACAATTCAGTTAAAAATGGCCCCTCTCCAACCCTAGTTGTATATGCCTTTGAAATTCCAATGATTTTGTCTATATATTTTGGACCAATGCCTAATCCTGTCGATACACCTCCGGCAGTAGTACTTGAAGATGTTACATATGGATAAGTACCATGATCTATATCAAGCAATGTCCCTTGGGCGCCTTCGAATAAGATAGATTTTTTATTTTCAACCCATTCGTACATTTGATCTTGTGAATCAACACAATATTCATCATATAGATGTTTATACTTCATAACATAATCATAGACTTCATCAACATCATGAGGTGAATCTTTATATAAATCCTTTAATAGTCGATTATGATAATCAACTAAAAGCTCTACTTTTTTTCTTAATAATTTATTGTCTCCTATATCTCCAAACCTAATAGCTCTTCGACCAACCTTATCTTCATATGCTGGACCAATGCCTCTGCCGGTGGTTCCTATGGATTCTTTTTTATCTCTTCTTTGGTCAATTGATATATGTGTGGGGAGTATTAGTGAGCATGCAGAGCTAACAAAAAATCTATTGTTAAATTCAATGCCTCTTTGTCTTAAATTTTCTATTTCTTTATCCAGAGCATCTAAAGCTAATACTACTCCGTTACCTATCAAGCATTTTGCATTTTTATGCAATATTCCAGAGGGTATTAGATGAAGAACAGTTTTTTCACCGTTAACTTTGATAGTGTGGCCTGCATTATGACCACCTTGAAATCTACAGACAACATCTATATTTTCACTAAGATTGTCAACAATTTTACCTTTACCCTCATCTCCCCATTGGAGACCAAGGATAAGAGTATTTTCAGACAAAAGATTTCCTAATTGTTATCTTTTTTATCATTAAGATATTTAAAAAATTCAGAATCTGAATCTATCAACATAACATCAGATTTATTTTCAAATGTCTCAACATAAGCTTTCATGCTTCTAGTAAATTCATAAAATTCTGGATCTTGTGAAAAAGACTCTGCATATATATTTGCAGATTCTGCATCTCCTTGACCTCTAAGCTGCTCAGATTGTTTATATGCTTCAGCTAAAATTACAACTTTATCCTTATCAGCAATTGCTCGAATTTCTCTAGCAATTTCTTTACCTTCAGATCTCAGCTCTTCAGCAAGCCTTTGTCTTTCAGTTCTCATTCTCTCATATACTGAGTTACTTAGGTTTGAAGGCAAATCAATTCTCTTTACCCTAAAATCAATAATCTCAACTCCAAGATCCTTAACTGAGTCATTTAGTGAGCTCAACATGATGCTCATAAGTTCATCTCTCTCACCAGATACAACTTCTTTAACTGTTCTTTTACCAAAATTGTTTTTTAAAACAAATTCAGATCTTTGTCCTAATAAACTATTAAGACTGTTAAAGCTTCCATTATTAGCTTTGTAAAAAGTTAAAACATCAGTAACTCTATATTTGATGAAGGAATCAACTAATAAATATTTACTTTCAACAGTAAGAATCCTATCCGGTTCTTCGTCAAGAGTTTGAATACGAGCGTCATACTTTTTAACATCCTGAATAATAGGTAGTTTAAAGTGAAGTCCAACTGGGATATCAGGTCTTACTGCCTCACCAAATTGAAAGACAATCGCCCTTTCTTTTTCACTTACAATAAAAAAGCTATTGACTAAAAGACCAAAAGTTAAAGCTCCAAATACAAGGTATAAAGTACTCTTATTCATCATCATCACCCTTCTTTTTATTTTCTTCCATTATTTTGTCTAAAGGCAGATAAAGTAAATTATTTCCACCTTCTACATCTACCATGATTTTTGTCGAATTTGATAATACTGACTGAAGAGCATCAAGATACAGCCTGTCTCTTGTCACATCTGGTGCTTTTTTATATTCTGCTAAAAGTTTGTTGAATCTATCTACTTCACCTTCAGCTTTGGCTACAACTTCTTCTTTATAAGCCTCAGCTCCTCTTATTCTAGCTTGAGCCTGACCACGAGCTTCAGGAACAATTGTTAAAGCATATCTTTCCGCTTCATTTTGTAGTCTTTCTTTGTCCTCTCTTGCTGCAACAACATCATCAAATGCGTTTTTTACAGCTGCAGGGGGATCTGTTTTTTCTATGTTGACCTGCTGGACTAATAAACCAGTTTGATAAATATCTAAATACGATTGAAGTCTTTCTTGAACTTCTATAGCAATATTTTCTCTTTCTACAGTCAAAGTTTGATCAAGGGTATTGTCACCAACAACGTGCCTTAAGGCGCTCTCAATTGCATTTCTTAGACTTCCTTCTGGATCTTTAACATTAAGAACAAAATCTTTTAAATTAGCAATTCTATATTGAGCAGAAACTGTTACATCAACTATATTTTCATCTTTAGTTAGCATGCTATTAGTTTGAGTATATCTTCTTGTTAGTGATACATTTTCAATGTATCTTTCATCAATACCAGCTAGTCTAAAATTAAGTCCCTCTTCTTGTTCAACAAAAAACTTTCCGAATCTTAGTATTACAGCTCTTTCTGAAGCATCTAACTGATAGATGCACTGTGAAGCATAGATTATTGAGAAGGCGAATAATGCATACATAGATATTCTTGATGGAGAAAAATTAAATCCACTTCCTTTTCCGCTACCACCAGAACCATTACTAGAAGACTTCTTCCCTCCTAGAATAGAAGAAAACTTTTTTACCAATTCATCAAAATCTGGAGCATCATTATTGCCGCCCCAAGGATCTTTATCTTTATTATCCCAATTCACAGTTAATTACCTCATTTTAAATATCTTATTATAATCCTATGTTGGGACTTATTATCATATTTAAAGTAAAGATATTACTTTTTTAAGGTTATTTTCAAGTGTTGTTAAGTCACCAATTTTAATTTCAGTAAAATCTTTCCAACCTCTTATCCAGGTTGTTTGTCTTTTCGCTAATTGTCTTGTTCCGAAAAGCGCTTTTTCAAAAAAAGTTTCAATATCGTATTCCCCATTTAAGTATTTAAAAATTTGTTTGTAGTTGACAGACTTTCGTATTGGATGATTTTCTGCAATATCATAATTTTGTTCTAACATTTTTGCCTCTTCCTCTAGACCATTTGATAAGATTACTTTCAATCTTTCTTCGATTCTTTCATGAACTATACTCCGATCATCTAAGATCCCAAATTGTGAAATAGAATATTTGTTGGATAAAGGTTCTTTATTATTTTCTTTAAGTAATTTACTAAGAGGCGCTCCAGTTCTATTTATAATTTCAAGAGCTCTAATAGTTCTCATTTCGTCATTCTTATCAATTCCTTTAGCATACTCAGGATCTTTTTTTTCAAGAAGTTTATATAGAAAATATGGTTTGTTTTTTAGTTTAAGTTTTTCTAACTCTTCTCTGAAGTTATTATCCCTGTCTGGAAGATTATGAATGCCGTCGAGAAGAGATTTAAAATACATCATTGATCCGCCAACAAATAATGGTAATTTATTAGCTTTATGAGATTTTTCTATTATTTTGTTTGATAGAGTACAAAAATCTGAAACTGTGAATATCTCACTAGGGCTTACTATATCAATCATCTCATGAGGAAATTCTTCTAATACAGCTTTAGTTGGTTTTGCGGATCCGATATCACAACCCTTGTAGACCATTACAGAATCCACACTTATTATTTGAATAGGTAATTTTTGAGCTAGTTTGATAGCCAAGTCTGTTTTTCCTGAAGCGGTAGGGCCAAAAAGGAATGTTACTGGAGGGTTGATATTAATTTTTGTTTAAAGCTTATAGAGCATCTTCATTAGTTTCACCGGTTCTAATTCTTACAACTTCGTCTATTGGTGAAATAAATATTTTGCCATCTCCAATCTTTCCAGAAGCCGATGATTTAATAATAGCAGCTTTGACTTGCTCTACCATTTCATCTGAAACAGCAATTTCAATTTTAATCTTAGGAAGAAAGTCAATTGTATACTCAGCGCCTCTATAGAGTTCGGTGTGACCCTTCTGTCTTCCAAAACCTTTAACTTCTGTCATTGTCATTCCGGAAACACCTATTTCATCAAGGGATGCTCTAACCTCTTCAACTTTGAAAGGTTTTATTATTGCTGTTACTAATTTCATAATTAATTTATTAAATGCTTTATATATTTATATTGCTCATTTGATGAGCCTTTATTTTCACTCACCACCTTAAGGGCATTATCTATCATATGTGCTCTTAATTCATCATTATTAAGTAATTTTTTATAGGCATCATAAAGCTGTGAAGGCTTTTCTAATTGAATGCATGCGTCTTCTTTTAAAAATAAATTTAGAATATCTTCAAAATTTTTCATGTATGGTCCAACAATAAATGGGCTTTTATTTGATGCTGGTTCAATTATGTTATGTCCTCCATATTTACTAAAAAGGCTGCCGCCTATAAATGAGACTTTGGCTTTTTTATATAGGTTAACAAGCAATCCTGTTGCATTTATTATGACAACATCATTCTTATTTAGATTAAATTTACAATCAGATGACATTTTAAAATTTATTTTGTGATCTTTAAGAATTTCTTCAATAGAATTTGTTCTTTCAGGATGTCTTGGAACAATAACAAGTTTTAAATCTTTAAATTCTTCTTTAAGTTTTAAGTAAGAGCTAATTATTAACTCATCTTCACCTTTGTGAGTGCTGGCAGCAAGAATAAAATCATGAGACAAAATAAAATCTTGTGATTCAAATTCGTTATTACTTTCAAGATCGAATTTTGAAGACCCAACTTTAAAAATAATATTATCATTAACCCCAAGAGCCTTGAATCGAGTTACATGTTCATAACTTTGGGCCAAAATTAACGAAAATTCATTTAAAGTTTTATTTATAAATAACTTAACTAAGTTATATTTTTTATATGAAGATTCTGACAATCTTGCATTTGAAAGTATTACAGGAATTTTGTTTTTCCAACAGGCATGAATCATTGATGGCCAAATCTCTGTTTCGAATAATATTAGTGCCTTTGGACGAAATTTATTTAAAAAACTGTTAATAAATATAATGGAATCCCATGGAGCGTAAACAACAAATAATTTTTGACCGTAAATCTTTTTTGCCTCCCTCAATCCTGTTGCAGTAGAGACTGAAAGGACAACTTTATTATCCTCTAATAGCTCTTTTACAATTATTTGTGAACTTATTACCTCACCTAAGCTGACAGCATGGAACCAAATAACATTTGAGTATGATTTTTCGCTGTATAGGCCCAGTCTATTTGAAAAATTTTTTAAGTAATCTTTATCTTTAAGACTTTTAATGACTAATCTTATTATCAAAATTGGTAATAAAATTAATATGATGCAGTTGTAAAAAAATAATCTCATTAATAATTTATAGCTTTATATAATGTAATAATACATCCTAATAATATATGAATAATGCTTTTTTAATAATTCTAATTTCTTTATGGAGGGCATTGGTTCTTCTTCCAAGATGGCTACAACTAATACTTTCATCTTTTATTGGACTTTTATTTTATTTGATTCCAATAAAAAGAAATAAATATAGCAAAATAAATATTGATTTATGTTTCCCAAATAAAACTCCAGAAGCACGTAAAGATATATTTAAGAGAAATGTGATCTCATCTGGACAAGTTTTTTTTGATACAGGCATTGCTTGGTTCTGGAATAATAAAAGAATAAAAAGAAATATTTCATATGAAATAAATGGACTTAGTAAGCTTTTAAAAGATCAAGCCTCTGATAAAGGTATTCTTTTATTTTTTAAACATTCTTTACATTTAGAGCTTGATTCAAGAATTCTTGGAATGCATGCTGAAATATATGGTGTTGAAAGAGAACATAACTCTAAATACTTTCAATCAATTCAAAGAAAAGGAAGGTTAAAAAGTATGCTTGATGTGGTTGATAGAAAAAATACTATAAGATTTATAAAGTGGCTTAAAGATGGAAAAACAGTTTTATATGCTCCCGATCAGGATTACGGTATGAAAAAATCGAATGAAATAAAATTCTTTAATCATCCTGCTGCAACTGTTTCAGCTCCTTTTAAAATTATTCAAAAAACAAATTGCAAAACATACTTTCTTAATAGTTACTTTAAAAAGCATAAATTATTTATTGATATTGAGGAGTTAACTTTTGGTGATACAGAAGAGATTGGTTTTTCTAAAAATTTAAATAGTTATATTGAGGCTAAAATAAAATTAAATCCTCATGAGTATCTTTGGCAGCATAGAAGATTTAAATCAACGTTGGGAAAGAATAAAATTTACAAATGAATCTGAGTGGTATTGAAAAAGTTAAAGGTTTTATGCCTAAACATGAGGGATATGCTTTATTTAATTGGGCAGAAAAATTTTCAGACATTGGGCCAATTTTTGAAATTGGATCATATTGTGGAAAATCAACTTTATATTTAGCGAATGGTGCATCTCAAAATAATCAACTTGTTTATACAGTAGATCATCACTCAGGATCTGAAGAGCATCAACTAAATGAAGAGTACTTTGATGAAGATATATATGATTTTAAAGAAAAACGTGTCAATTCCTTTCCATTATTAATTAAGAATATTAATGATCACAAAATGCAAAATATAGTTCCAATTATTTCTGATGCATATGATTTATCATCAAAATGGTCAGCTAAATTAGGTATGCTCTTTATTGATGGTGGGCATTCGCTCGAATCTGCAATGAGTGATTATAATTCCTGGGAGTCAAAGATTCTTTGCAATGGAGCTCTAGTAATTCATGATATTTATGAAAAACCTGAGGATGGAGGACAAGCTCCATTTGAAATCTATAAAAAGGCATTGGAAAATAACTATAAATTATATGAAAGAGTAGATACTATCGTATGTCTAATAAAGGGTTGATTGATTAATAGTAAATAAGTCGGCTGCATCTGAAAGATTAAATAAAGTATCGGCAGCAACTATTAATGCTGAGGATGTCCAGCTAGGCTTTTCATCAGGCCAAAAGATATTTTCTTTATATTGCCATCCCATATATGGAATTCCAGTTTCATCTGAAATATTTAATACATCTATTAAAAGTTTTTGTGCATCCTTTCTTCTTTCAGCAATAACTAATGAAATAATGAATTCAGATGTTTCAGCAACTGTAATCCAGGGCTCATGAACCACACACTTAACACCTATATCTTTCACATAAAAATCTTTAAATATCTTATCTATATAAAAAAGCTTTTCAGACTCACATAGACATCCTGAAATAATTGGATAATACCAATCCATAGAAAAACTTTTTCTATCTTTTAACAAATCAAATTTGCTTTCAGGATTTCGTATAGCATCTGCAAGTAAATGATAGGATTGAATCCATTTATTGATATTTGATTTATTGTCTAGAATCTTTGCTATGGCGATTGCACATTCAATACTTTTAAGAATTGATGAAGATCCTGTAAGTAAATAATCTTCCTCAACTAAGCCATCAGAATCAATTGACCAAGGGATAGTTCCATTTGTGATTTGATAGCTTATAGAAAAATTTACAGCTGACTCTATTGTTGGCCATAACTTTTTAAGATATTTTTTATCAGCAAAAATTTTATAAAAGTGGAGAGCTGCTACAGATATATATGGTCCAAAATGAGTAGGTTTATTTTTCTCAATTGGCTTTTCGTCCTCATATTTTGAAAACCAGCTTCCATCAGAATTCTGATTATCAATTAACCATTTAAAAGCTAATTTAGACGAATTTAATTCTTTAGAGAAATTTAAACCTAATATTGATTCCATATGATCCCATGGATCATGATTTTGGCCATCATCTGAAGGTATTGCTCCAGATTCTAATTGAATAGACTTAATATATTTACCTATATTTTGAAAAAAATTATATGAAAGATCTTCTTTGCAAAGAAATCTGTTTAATGGCTTATACATAAGTTATTTCTTTTCGAAATACATTGAGAAACTTTTACCCATAAAAGGATTAAGTATTTTATCTATAAAATCTAAAAGAAATGGTTTTTTAAGAATGTGTCTCTCAAGTATTTTTTTGTAAAGTTTTACAATAATATTTGAATCTTGAGTATTCCAAAAAAAACATCTTATCCACCAATATGGTGCATGAATTGAGTGAAACCTATCAGAGGACAAAAATGTGAACCCTACTTCACTTATTTCAGAAATTAATTTTGATTGATTAAATATTCTTAGATGTCCGCCAGGTTGATTTTGATAATCTTTCGAAAGTGCCCAACAAATTTTTTCTGGCCATGAAGCTGGAACACTTGCATAAAATTTACCACCAGGCTTTAAAACTCTGTGAATTTCTTTAACAGCATCATTATAGTGATGAAGGTGTTCTAACACCTCAGAGCAAACTACTAAATCTAGGCTATTGTTTTGAAAAGGCAATGAATAGGCCGATCCTTTTAGAAATTCTGCTCCTGCATTTGAAATAGATTCAAAAAATTCATATCCTTCTTCAGCTTTTAAAAGAGAATCATCATCCATATCTAATCCAATACATTTCATTTCAGGATAATTTTGCATTATTCCAAATATATGTCTGCCTTCACCACACCCAACATCAAGCATTGTCCCACTTTCAATAAGACTATATTTTGTTAAATTAAATGTCAGCATCTTTAAATTCTTTTATTGTTTCGTAAATAGTATTTTCATATTCTTTTGTAATTTTAGCCCAATTAAAATTCTCAATTACGTGTTGTCTGCCTTTTATAGCAATTTCTTTATATTTATCATAGTCCGAAAGAATCTTTATTGTTGATTCAATTATCGCTTCATGATTTCTAGGTTCAATTAAAGATGCATATTTCCCAGTTAATTCTGGAATAGATGATGTATTAGTAGCAATTAGTGGAACCTCACAGCTCATGGCCTCTATGACTGGATAACCAAAGCCTTCATATAAAGAGCTCACAATTGCTACTGAGCTTGTTGAGTACAATTCAGTAATATCAGCTTTCAAAATATTGGATTTAAAAGTTATATTTTGCTCTAAATCAAGTTTGTCTATTAATCTTTTTGTATGTCCGTTCTCTTTAATAGTCCCAATTACAATTAAATGTATTTTTGGATAGTTGATTTTTAATAAGTTTAAAGCTTTCAATGTATAGTCTAGTCCTTTCAATGGCACGTCAGCGCTCGCTGTAGTAATTAATCTATATGGATTTCTTTGAGAATTGGTAAGTGGTTTAAATTCCCATGTGTCTATACCGTTATTTATGACAGTTATGTTTTTAGGATTACATTTAAAGTCTTGAACAATGCCTTTTTTTGAGCTTCGAGAAGGTGAAATAATCCTATTTATTTTAGGGGCAACCTTCTTTTGCATCTTTAAAAATGAATACCATCTGAATCTAGAAATTTTGTACCTTAATTTTTTACTAGCTTTTAGCTCAAATCTAAAGTCAAAAGTAATTGGATGATGGATAATTTCTATAAGAGGTAATCTTTTTTGTATATCTAATACTCCATAACTTATTGATTGATTGTCAAAAACTAAATCATAATTCTTATTATTTAAAAAGGTATTTGCTCTATCACCAAAAGTTCTCATTTCTGGAAAACCTCCAAATAATACTGAGATGAATTCATAATAATCGTTAATGCTTTTATTCTTTTTTGATAAAAATTTTTTAAGTCTGTCTTTAAAAGAAAATGTTTCAAATAAATTTAAACCAGGTAATTTGATTAAATCAATGCCATCAGCAAGATCAGGATATGGAGGTCCAGAAATCACATCAACCTTATGGCCCATTTTAGTCAATGCCATGGAAATATCTTTTATATAAATACCCTGACCGCCTCCATATTTAGCAGATCTGTAACTGAGGATTGCTATTTTTAATTTTTGCAAAAGTTATTATTTTGAATAGGTTAACCAATTATCGTAATCTTGATTTTTTCCTGAGATAATTTCTTGGAATTTTTCTTGTAGTTGATTGGTAATTCGACCTTTTTTGCCATCATTTATATGTTTGCCATCTAAACAAGTTATGGGCGTTATTTCAACTGCTGTACCGGTAAAAAATGCTTCATCAGCTTGAACTAAATCATCAAATTTTATATTTTGTTCTTGCACTGACATATTAAAGTCTTTTGCTATTTGAATTACTGATTGTCGCGTGATGCCGTCCAAGCAATGTTCGGTTGTAGGTGTGTAAATTACATTGTTTTTAACCAAAAATATATTTTCGCCGCTGCCCTCAGAAATGTATCCATTTTTATCAAGCATAATTGCTTCATCTGCACCGCTATCAATAGCTTCATGAAGTGCCATGGTGTTGCTGAAATATGTACCAATAATTTTGTTACCAGAATGTAAAGGATTTTCATACTGGCGATGAGAAGATTTAATCACTGATATCCCTTTTTCTTTTGCATTAGGGTCCATATATGAAGGCCATTCCCATGCAGCAATGGCAACATTAACACTTAAATCTTTTGCTCTCAGACCCAACCCCTCATTTCCTAAATATACGATTGGACGAATATAGCCTTCATCAAGACTATTCTTATTTAAAATTTCACATTGAATGTTATTTATTTCATCCTTTGAAAAGGGAATTTTTATGTTAAGTTTGTCTGCAGCACTAAAAAGTCTATTTGTATGGTCTTTAAGTCTAAATATTGCTGGACCATTAGGTGTTTTGTAGGCTCTCACTCCTTCAAAAACACCGGTACCATAATGTAATGTATGAGACAGAATATGTATATTTGTATCATCCCATTTGATGAATGATCCATTGTTCCATATTAATTTATTTTCGGTATTTATAAACACATTACAAGATATAATTAAGCTACAGTATTATTGCAAAATCATTGATATAACAAAAGGGAAATATGGAAATTACCGAATCGATCTTTAGGGAATATGATATTAGGGGTATTTACCCTGAAGAAATAAATGAGGATGTAATTAATCTCATTGCTAAGGCTATATCCATAAAATGTATCAAAGAAGGTATTTCTGAAATATGTATTGGAAGAGATGGCAGACTCTCAGGAGAAAGTTTACTTGATTCATTGTCTGTTTCTTTATCTAATTTTGGAATAAATGTTATCAATATTGGTCTTACAAGCACTCCGTTGCTTTATTTTGCAGCAAAGAAAAACAAGTACAAAAGTGGAGTAATGGTTACAGGAAGTCATAATCCAAAAAATTATAATGGAGTTAAGCTTGTTATAAATGATAAGCCAGTTTCAGGTAGTGAAATCCTGCAACTTATAATAAATGAAGAAGAATTGAGCAGTAATGACCCTGGCCAAATAACTTTTAA
>LXNH01000176.1_pt1 | contig 15253 bp, 13 predicted proteins | sample 809111 | NCBI WGS metagenome assembly LXNH01 (sample SAMN04870528, study PRJNA318959) | seawater metagenome | biome: 00002010; material: water; isolation source: marine seawater | place: Greece: Milos, Mediterranean Sea | collected 2013-05-29 | depth 5-7 m
CCTTCGGCCATGCGCTGCAGGCCGATACCACCAAGGTGGTCGAGGCCGGCGGCGGCAAGGTGATCGGGTCGGTCAAGCATCCGCTGTCGACCAGCGATTTCTCATCGTTCCTGTTGCAGGCGCAGGCCAGCAAGGCCGAAATCCTGGCGCTGGCCAATGCCGGCGCCGACGCCACCAATGCGATCAAGGCGGCCAATGAATTCGGCCTGACCAAGACGATGCGGCTGGCCGGCATGATCATGTTCATCAATGACATCCATGCCATGGGCCTGCAAACGGCGCAGGGCATGTACCTGACCGACAGCTGGTACTGGAATGCTTCGGACGAGACGCGGGCCTGGGCGCAGAAGTTCTACGAGCGCCGCAACGCCATGCCGTCCTCGCTGCAGGCGGCTGACTATTCGGCGGCCATCCAGTACCTGCGCGCGGTCAAGGCCACTGGCACGGACGACGCCGACAAGGTGCTGGCCTACCTGCGCGGGAACAAGCTCAACGACGTGTACATCAAGAACGGCGTGGTGCGTCCTGACGGCCGCGTGGTGCATGACATGTACCTGTTGCAGGTCAAGACGCCCGAGGAATCGAAGGCGCCCTGGGACTACTTCAAGGTGGTGCAGACCATCGACGGCAACGAGGCCTTCACCACCAAGGCCGAAACCCGCTGCGCCCTTTGGAAATAAGAGAACCGTCATGGCAAAACGCAAAGTGATCGTCACCATTGCCCCCACCGGGGGCATGGCGTTCAAGAGCCAGAATCCGCACCTGCCGACCCAGCCGGCCGAGATCGCCGAGGACGTCTACCGCTGCTACAACGCCGGGGCCAGTGTGGTGGCGTTGCATGCGCGCCGTCCCGACGACCAGGCCACCTGCGATGCGGCGATCTATCGCGACATGAACCAACGCATCCGCGAGCGCTGCGACATCGTGCTGAACAACTCCACTGGCGGCGGCGTGCATGGCGACATGGTCAAGGAGACCACGCCGGGCACCTGGGAGATCCTGTGGGAAGAGCGGCTCAAGGGCATGGACGCCGGCGCCGAGATGTGCACGCTGGACGCCACCACGCTGAACCTGGCTTTCGGCGACCGCGAATATCTGATGAATACGCCCTTGACCCGCGCGCGCGAGCTGGCGGCCGGCATGAAGGCGCGCGGCATCAAGCCCGAGTGGGAGGTGTTCAGCCCGACGCACATCCTGCAGGACGCGACCACGCTGATCAACGAGGGGCTGGACGAGGCGCCGCATTTCATCAACCTGGTGATGAACGTGCACCGCAACTTCCAGAACGCGATGCCGTTCTCGCCGCGCCACTTGCAGATGATGGTGGACCTGCTGCCCAAGAACAGCATCTTTTGCGTCAGCGGCATCGGGCCGTCGCAGCTGGAAGCCAACATCAGCGCACTGCTGCTGGGCGGGCATGCGCGGGTGGGGCTGGAGGACAACCTGTATTACCGCCATGGCGAACTGGCGACCAACGTGCAGCTGACCGAGCGCATCGTGCGCATCATCCGCGAACTGGACATGGAACCCGCGACGCCCGCCGAGGCGCGCGAGATCATGGGCTTGCCGCTGCGCAGCGGCGTGCGGCCGGAATTCGCGCTGTAGGCCATGATGCGGGGTGTCTCTAGGAGGGTAGCCTGATGATCGAATCGTTGAAGGGCAAGCGGGTCCTGATCACCGCGGGCGCGGGGGGCATCGGCCTGGCCATCGCGCGCAAGTTCCTGGCCTCGGGCGCGCAGGTGCATATCTGCGATGTGGCCGCGGAAGCGGTGCAGGCAGCGGTGCGGGCGCATTCCGGCTTGAGCGGCAGCGTCACGGACGTGGCCGATGAAGCCCAGGTGCTGGCCATGTTCGGGGACCTGGCGGGGCGCTGGGGCAAGCTGGACGCGCTGGTGAACAACGCCGGCGTCTCGGGCCCCACCAGCCGGCTCGAAGACACGGATCTGGCGGCCTGGCAGGCCACGCTGGACGTCAACCTGACGGGGACCTTCCTGTGCGCGCGCAGCGCGGTGCCGCTGCTGCGCGAGGCGGGGGGCGGGGCGATCATCAACATCTCGTCGGTCGCGGGCCGGCTGGGCTTTTCGCTGCGCAGCCCCTACAGCGCCAGCAAGTTCGGGTTGGCCGGGTTGACGCAGACCTGGGCGATGGAGCTTGGGCCGTCGAACATCCGCGTCAATTCGGTGCTGCCGGGCGTGGTGGCGGGCGAGCGGGTCGAACGCATCATCGCCGCGCGCGCGGCGGCGGCAGGCGTCAGCAACGACGCCATGCGCGCGCAACTGGTGGAAAAGGTATCGCTGCGCAAGATGACCCAACCCGAGGACATCGCCAATCAGGTGGCGTTCCTGTGTTCGGACGAGGGGGCGATGATCAGCGGCCAGAGCATTTCGGTTTGCGGCAACGTCGAATACCTGGGGTGACGCGGCTGCGCCGTGGCGCGCGCGGGCGCGCCGAGCTCAAGGGGGCGGGATATCCGGGTCATCCCTGAGCCGCCGGCTTGCATTTCGGGACGCGAAACGGGCAAAAATGGTGTCTGATACAGGGGGTTGCCTTAGTGATTTTCCCCTCATAACGAGAACACCATGAGACATTTCCTGCCCGCCCTGGGCGCTGCCCTTGTTTTGTCCCTCGGCGCCCACGCCGCCTCGGCCCAGCAGGCGCCCGCCGCCGCCAAGCCGCCGCACGATCCTTTTTTCTGGCTGGGCGAGATCAACAAGGCCACGGCCGTGATCAATACCGACCAGGGACTGCTCGACAAGTCCATGGCGCCGCGCCTGGCGGCGGGCGTGGCCAAGGTGATCCATGACGGCAACCAGCCGGGCGCCAAGCGGCCAGCCACGGTCATCACCTTCGAGCCGCTGCTGATCAAGGCGGCGGGGGAGGATGTCACGCTGCTGCACGCCGGCCGTTCCAGCCAGGACATGCACGCCACCTACCGCAGCGCCATCCTGCGCGACAAGCTGCTGGAGCTGGCCGATCAGCTCAATGCCACCTCGACCACGCTGGTGGAACTGGCCGCCAGGCACCGCGCCACCATCGTGCCGAACTACACCAATGGCGTGGCGGCGCAGCCCAACAGTTATGGCCACTATCTGCTGGGGCAGGCCGCCGGAATGGCGCGCGATGCCCAGCGCATCCGCGAGGCCTACGCGCGCATCGACCGCTCGCCCATGGGCACCACGGTGCTCAATGGCACCAGTTGGCCGCTGGACCGCAAGCGCATGGCGCAGTACCTGGGCTTTACCGCGCTGGTCGACAATGCCTATGACGCCTCGCAGATCTCGTCGATGGATCAGCCGGTGGAAGTGGCGTCGATCGTCACCAGCATCGCGCTGCGCACCGGCAACTTCGTCGAAGACGTGATGACGCAGTACGCGCAGCCGCGGCCCTGGATCCTGCTGGAAGAGGGCGGCGGCAACACCTATGTGTCCAGCGCCATGCCGCAAAAACGCAACCCGGGCCTGCTCAACGGCACGCGTAGCGACGCCTCGACCGCGGTGACGCTGGCCATGGGGCCGGTGATCCAGACGCACAACATCACCCCGGGCATGAGCGATCCGAAGGACGTCAAGCAGAACTCGGCGATGGTCGATGCCGGCATTTCCGCGCTCAAGCGCTGGGACCGCGTGCTCAAGGCCCTGGTGATCAGCCCCGAGCGCGCGCTGGAGGAACTGAACAGCGACTGGACCGCCTCGCAGGAACTGGCCGACGTGCTGATGCGCAAGTACAAGCTGCCGTTCCGCGACGGCCATCACTTCGCCTCGGAGGTGGTGAGTTACGCCAAGGCCAACAACATCAAGCCGCTGGACTTCCCCTACGACCAGGCACGGCGCATCTACGCCGAGGCGATGAAGGGCTCCAAGTATCCGAACGAACTGCCGATGAGCGAGGCCGAGTTCCGTTCGACGCTGGACCCGGTGGCCATTGTCAAGAACCGCGCCACCATCGGCGGTCCGCAGCCGGCGGAAATGGAGCGCATGATCAATGAGGCGCGCGCGCAACTGGCCGCGCAGGACAAGTGGATCAAGGCACGCCGCGCGCACATCGCCGACTCGCTGGCCAGGCTGGATAAGGATTTCGACGCCCTGGCGGCCAGCGCGCCGGAAGACAAGCGCCAGTAAGGCGCGGCCGGCGTGCGCCGGCCCGCGCCTCAGAAGCCGGACTGCGGCACGTGCACCCGGCCTTCCATCAGCACGCGCGCGCTGCGGCTCATGATGGCCTTGGTGACGGTCCATTCGCCGTCGATCAGCTGGGCCTGGGCGCCGACGCGCAGCGTGCCCGAGGGATGGCCGAAGTTGACCTGGTCGCGCTGTCCGCCGCCTGCGGCCAGGTTGACCAGCGTGCCCGGCACGGCGGCGGCAGTGGCGATGGCGACCGAGGCGGTGCCCATCATGGCGTGGTGCAGCTTGCCCATGGACAGGGCGCGTACCAGCACGTCGATGTCGCCGGCGCCGATCGGCTTGCCGCTGGAGGCCGTGTAGGCCTTGGGGCGGGCCACGAACGCCACCTTGGGCGTGTGCTGGCGCGCGGCCGCTTCCTCCAGGGTCTTGATCAGGCCCATGCGCAGGGCGCCGTGGGCGCGGATGGTCTCGAAGCGCGCCAGCGCGGCGGCATCGCTGTTGATGTCGTCCTGCAGCTCGGTGCCGGAGTAGCCCAGGGCTTCGGCGTCCAGGAAGATGGTGGGAATGCCGGAGTTGATCATGGTGGCCTTGAAGGTGCCCACGCCGGGCACTTCCAGGTCGTCCACCAGGTTGCCGGTGGGGAACATCGAGCCGCCGTCGCCTTCTTCGGCCGGGTTCATGAATTCCAGTTGCAGTTCGGCGGCCGGGAAGGTCACGCCGTCCAGTTCGAAGTCGCCGGTCTCCTGCACCGCGCCGTCGGTGATCGGCACGTGGGCGATGATCGTCTTCTGGATGTTGGCCTGCCAGATGCGCACCACGGCGATGCCGTCGTGCGGCACGCGGGCCGGATCGACCAGGCCATTGGTGATGGCGAAGGGGCCGACGGCGGCCGACAAGTTGCCGCAGTTGCCGCTCCAGTCAACGAAGGCCTGATCGATCGAGACCTGGCCGAACAGGTAGTCGACGTCGTGTTCCGGCCGGCTGCTCTTGCCGATGATGACGGTCTTGCTGGTGCTGGAGGTGGCCGCGCCCATGCCGTCGATCTGTTTGCCGTAGGGGTCGGGGCTGCCGATGACGCGCAGCAGCAGCGCATCGCGCGCCGGGCCGGGCACGCGGGCGGATTCGGGCAGGTCGTCGAGTTTGAAGAACACGCCTTTGCTGGTGCCGCCGCGCATGTACGTGGCGGGAATCTTGATCTGGGGGGCATGGGCCATGGGGGGCAGTCCTGATGTCTTGGGTGGGGAAGGCGGGCGCCTTGGCGCCCGCCATGCGAAGGTGCGTCAGCCGGCCTGCTTGGCCGCGCCGGCGGCCGATTCGGCTTCCAGGAAGTCCTGCGCGAAGCGTTGCAGCACGCCGCCGGCCTCGTAGATCGACACTTCTTCCGCAGTGTCCAGGCGGCAGGTCATCGGCACTTCCAGCGTTTCGCCGTTGCGGCGGTGGATCACCAGCGTCAGGTCGGCGCGCGGCTTGCGCTCGCCCGTCACGTCGTAGGTCTCGGTGCCGTCCAGCGCCAGCGTCTTGCGGTTCACGCCCGGCTTGAATTCCAGCGGCAGCACGCCCATGCCGATCAGGTTGGTGCGGTGGATGCGTTCGAAACCTTCGGCGGCGATGGCCTCGACCCCGGCCAGGCGCACGCCCTTGGCGGCCCAGTCGCGCGACGAGCCCTGGCCGTAGTCGGCGCCGGCCACGATGATGAGCGGCTGCTTGCGGTTCATGTAGGTCTCGATGGCTTCCCACATGCGCATTTCCTGGCCTTCGGGTTCGACGCGGGCCAGCGAGCCCTGCTTGACCGTGCCGTCGGCGTTCCTGACCATCTCGTTGAACAGCTTCGGATTGGCGAAGGTGGCGCGCTGCGCGGTCAGGTGGTCGCCGCGGTGGGTGGCGTAGGAGTTGAAGTCCTCTTCCGGCAGGCCCATCTTGTGCAGGTATTCGCCGGCGGCGCTGTCCATCAGGATGGCGTTGGACGGCGACAGGTGGTCGGTGGTGATGTTGTCGCCCAGGACGGCCAGGGGGCGCATGCCGCGCAGGGTGCGTTCGCCGGCCAGCGCGCCTTCCCAGTAGGGCGGGCGGCGGATGTAGGTGCTCTGCGGGCGCCAGGCGTACAGCGGATCGACGGCGGCATCGCGCTCATTGCGCAGGCCGAACATGGGCGCGTAGACCTTGCGGAACTGCTCCGGCTTGACGGCGGCCTTGACCATGGCGTCGATCTCTTCGTCGCTGGGCCAGATGTCCTTGAGGCGGATCTCGCGGCCGTTGGCGTCCGTGCCGAGCACGTCGCGTTCGATGTCGAAGCGGATGGTGCCGGCGATGGCGTAGGCCACCACCAACGGCGGCGAGGCCAGGAAGGCCTGCTTGGCGTAGGGGTGGATGCGGCCGTCGAAGTTGCGGTTGCCGGACAGCACCGCGGTGGCGTACAGGTCGCGGTCGATGATTTCCTGCTGGATCTTCGGATCGAGCGCGCCTGACATGCCGTTGCAGGTGGTACAGGCAAACGCCACCACGCCGAAGCCGAGCTTTTCCAGGTCTTCGGTCAGGCCGGCTTCGTCCAGGTACAGGGCCACGGCCTTGGAACCGGGCGCCAGCGAGCTCTTGACCCACGGCTTGCGCGTCAGGCCGGCGCGGTTGGCGTTGCGCGCCAGCAGGCCGGCGGCGATGACGTTGCGCGGGTTGCTGGTGTTGGTGCAGCTGGTGATGGCGGCGATGATGACGGCGCCGTCGGGCATCTGGCCCGGCTGGTTCTCGACCGTGCCGGCGATGCCGCGCTCGGCCAGGTCGGCCACCGGCAGGCGGCGGTGCGGGTTGGACGGGCCGGCCAGGGTGCGCACCACGGTCGACAGGTCAAAGCGCAGCACGCGCTCGTATTCGGCGGTCTTCATGCTGTCGGCCCACAGGCCGGCGGTCTTGGCGTAGGTTTCCACCAGGGCGATCTGCTCGTCCTCGCGGCCGGTCAGGCGCAGGTAGTCGATGGTCTGCTGGTCGATGGCGAACATCGCCGCGGTGGCGCCGTATTCAGGCGCCATGTTCGAGATGGTGGCGCGGTCGCCCAGCGTCAGGCTGGCGGCGCCTTCGCCGTGGAATTCCAGGTAGGCGCCGACCACTTTTTCCTTGCGCAGGAATTCGGTCAGCGTCAGCACCACGTCGGTGGCGGTGATGCCGGGGCCGGCGCGGCCGGTCAGTTCGACGCCGATGATATCGGGCAGGCGCATCCACGAGGCGCGGCCCAGCATCACGTTTTCGGCTTCCAGGCCGCCCACGCCGATGGCGATCACGCCCAGCGCGTCGACGTGCGGGGTGTGGCTGTCGGTGCCGACCAGCGTGTCGGGGAAGGCCACGCCGTCCTGTGTGTAGATCACCGGCGACATGCGTTCCAGGTTGATCTGGTGCATGATGCCGTTGCCCGGGGGCACCACTTCGATGTTGCGGAAGGCCTGCTTGGTCCAGTCGATGAAGTGGAAGCGGTCTTCGTTGCGGCGGTCTTCCACCGCGCGGTTCTTGGCGAAGGCGTCGGGGTCGTTGCCGCCGTATTCCACGGCCAGCGAGTGGTCGACGATCAACTGCACCGGCACCACCGGGTTGACCTTGGCGGGGTCGCCGCCCTTGTCGGCGATGGCGTCGCGCAGGCCGGCCAGGTCGACCAGCGCGGTCTGGCCGAGGATGTCATGACAGACCACGCGCGCCGGATACCACGGAAAGTCCAGGTCGCGGCGGCGTTCGATCAGCTGTTTGAGCGCATCCGTCAGCAGCGCCGGATCGCAGCGGCGCACCAGGTTCTCGGCATGCACGCGCGAGGTGTAGGGCAGGCGGTCGTAGGCGCCGGGGGCGATGGCGTCCACGGCGGCGCGCGCATCGAAATAGTCCAGGCGGGTGCCTTGCAGGGGCTTGCGATAGGATTTGTTCATGCCTCGGTGCGCTTCAGGTTGCCCTGAGCGATCTGTTTTTCAATGTTGAGACGGGATGCGCGGATGTGGCGGCGCATCAGGAGTTCAGCCAGCTCGCCATCGCGGTCGGCGATGGCGTCGAGAATGCGGTGGTGCTCGGCATACGACTGCCGCGGGCGGTTGGGGGTGGTCGAGTACTGGATACGGTACATCCGCGCCAGTTGATAGAGTTCGTCGCACAGCATGCGGAACAGCATCTGGTTGCCGCTGCCTTTGACGATACGGTAGTGGAAGTCGTAGTCGCCCTCCTGCTGGTAGTAGCCGATGCCGGCCTGGAAGGCCTTGTCCTTTTCGTGGGCGTGCAGCACCTGGCGCACCTGCTCGACCTCGGCCGGCGCCATGCGCTCGGCCGCCAGGCGACAGGCCATGCCTTCGAGCGATTCGCGGATTTCGTAGAGTTCGGCCAGTTCCTGCGGACTGAGCGATACCACCCGGGCGCCGGCATGCGGCACCCGCACCAGCAGCCGCTGGCCTTCCAGGCGGTGCAGCGCCTCGCGCAGCGGGCCGCGGCTGACGCCATGCTCGCGCGCCAGTTCCGGTTCGGAGATTTTGCTGCCGGGGGCGATCTCGCCCTTGACGATGGCGGCCTGGATCTTGCGGAAAATCTGTTCCGCCAGGGTCTCGCTGTCGTCGGGCAGGGCGCCGGGAAGGGTCAGCACTTTGCTCATGGTGTCAACAATCGGATGTTTTTCCAGGTGAAAACCCGGTTTTGGACGCCGTTCGGCGTTCGATTGTCAACAATTTACCCTTGGTCCGGGAGCGCTGCAAGCGGCCTTGGTAATCCCGGCGTGACAATAGTAATGTTATTACATATCATTTGCGGTCTGGCTGCCGCCTGCGATGGGCGGCCAGACTCGTTCCACCCCCTTGCCGGAGCCTTCCGCATGAAAGTCCTTTCCTCGCTCAAAGACGCCAAGACCCGCCATCGCGACTGCCAGGTGGTCAAGCGCCGCGGGCGCATCTACGTGATCTGCAAATCCAATCCGCGCTTCAAGGCGCGCCAGGGCGGGGCCAAGCACAAGTAGCCAGGCAGCCTGGCCTGGGCCGGCTGCCGGACCGTGGCCGACGGTTCATGCTGCCCGGAGGCGGTCAGGGACCGGTGTCCGGATAGTTCGGACCGGCATCGTGGAAACCGCCGCTGCTGTACGGGTTGACGGCGCCCGGATGGGGCGGACCGCCCGGGCCCAGCGAGGAACAGCCGCCCAGGATCAGCAGGGCGGCCAGCAAGGCAAATGCGCGTATGGGGGTGGCATGCATGATCATCTCCGGTGGCCGCCCCTCGGCGGCCACATGCAGCGTATGGTGCTGTTGCCAGTTTACGCCCGGCGCGGGGGGCGTGGTTTGTGCGGCTTGGGAGGCGCACGCCGGGTAATGCCGCCCGGTGGCCGCGTGCGCGGGCGACGCGGGGCGGCGTTGTGGCATGCTGCGGGCTGCCCGCCGTTTACCGGTTTTTCCCATGTCCAGATTGCTGTCGCGCCTGTGCGATTTCCTGTTGCTCTTCGCCACGGCGTCGTTGTTCGGCGCCTGTCTCACCGCCAAGCTGCGCACGGGCAGCTATGGGCTGGAAATTCCCCAGGCGCCCTATATGTACGAGCGCGCCGATTTCTTCCTGGATGCGATATTCGCCGGGCTGGTTGCGACGGCGGCCCTGGCGCTGGCGGAGCGGTTGTCGCGGGCCACGCTTTCGTCGCCGGGGCGCGCCGCGCGCTTCGCCGTGGCGGCGTTGCTTGCCATCTATCTCGGGCCGCCGGACCCGCGGCTGTTCGGCAACACCTGGGCGCCCTGGGAGGCGACGGTCGAGCTGTTCCTGGGCCAGTGGGATATCGCGCTGCCGCTGGCGTTGGCCGCCGCGGCCGTACGCGGCCTCCTGCGGCGGACGGCCGGATCGCGGCGCTAGCCGCGCAACCTGCGATCCAGCTCCCGCACGGTCTGGTACAGCACGCGCGTGTCGTCCAGCCACTGCGCCATCGGCTATGGCCCGATCCAGACGGTCTGGGCGGATGGCGGCACGGCGCGCTGAACGGCGGCCGCATGACGCTTGCAGGCGGGTGATTTGCGCTACATTTGCCCGACGCGCCGCCGGCCGGCAGCCGCCGCGAGCGCGGCCTCTCATCGCCACCCGGATCTCCAGGAGTCCTCCCGCATGTCCTCCCTAGACTCGTTCGCCATCACCCGGAAATGGCCCGCCCGCCATCCCGACCGCATCCAACTGTATTCGCTGCCCACGCCCAACGGCGTCAAGGTGTCGATCCTGTTGGAAGAGCTGGGCCTGCCCTATGAACCGCACCGCGTCAGTTTCGATTCGCAGGACCAGTTTTCGCCGGAATTCCTGTCGCTCAGCCCGAACAACAAGATCCCCGCGATCCTCGATCCCAATGGTCCTGACGGCAAGCCGCTGGCGCTGTTCGAGTCCGGCGCCATCCTGGTCTACCTGGCCAGCAAGACCGGCCAGCTCATCCCCGCCGATACCGCCGGCCGTTTCGAGACGCTGCAATGGGTGATGTTCCAGATGGGCGGCATCGGCCCGATGTTCGGCCAACTGGGCTTTTTCCATAAATTCGCTGGCAAGGACTACGAGGACAAGCGTCCGCGCGACCGCTACGTGGCCGAATCCAAGCGCCTGCTGGGCGTGCTGGACAAGCGCCTGGAAGGGCGTGACTGGGTCATGGGCGAGCAATACACCATTGCCGATATCGCCATCCTGCCGTGGGTGCGCAACCTTGTCGGTTTCTACGGCGCCGGTGATCTGGTCGAGTTCCCGCAGTTCAAGAATGTCGCCCGCGTGCTGGAAGTCTTCGTGGCGCGTCCGGCCGTGATCAAGGGCCTGACGATTCCGGCCTGAGGGCCTGTGTAGGCGCCGGTCCGGCAGCGCATCGCGGTGCGCCGGACCGGATGGATCCCGCTTCCGCACAATGGCTTCCCTGTTAACTAGTCTGAGGAATCGGACCGGTTTGCGCCACGTCAAACAACGTGGGCGCACTCATGTTTCTTGATCATATGCTTATTACTGAAAGGCGTAAGCTGCCTCCATAAGCTGGACCACGCAGTACGAACCCCCGACGTGCGCGCTGGCCGGCGGCAACGGAGGGTTGAATGAAGCATTTCGGGATCAAGGCGGTGGCGCTGCTGGCGCTGGCGGGACTGGGCGGCGGTATCGGCGGCGCCCATCTGTTGACCGCCATCCGCAAGACGGACAGCACGGTCGTCGTCGATACGCAGGATCGAAGGCTGGCCGAGGCCGGCGCCTACATCGCGCGCACCGCCGACTGTGTCGCCTGTCACACCGCGCCGGGCGACAAGTCTTTCTCGGGCGGCCTGGCAATGCAGACGCCGGTGGGTACCCTCTATTCTTCCAACATCACGCCCGACAAGGCCGCCGGCATCGGCGCCTACAGCTACGCCGATTTCAAGAACGCGGTGCAGTACGGCATCCGCAAGGACGGCGCGGCGCTTTACCCCGCCATGCCCTATCCGTCGTACGCCATCATGCCCGACGCCGACATCCAGGCGCTCTACGCCTATTTCATGTCGCAGGTCGAGCCGGTCGACAAGCCCAGCGCCGATTCCACCATTCCCTGGCCGTTGAACATGCGCTGGCCCATGGCCTGGTGGCAGTTGCTGTTCGCCGGCAAGCGCGACTTCGCCGCGCCGGTTGGCGCGGACGAGAAAGTGACGCGCGGCGCCTACCTGGTGGAGGGCCCGGGCCATTGCGGCGCCTGCCATACGCCGCGCGGCCTGGCCTACCAGGAAAAGGCGCTGTCCCTGGCCGACGGCGATGCCTTCCTCTCGGGCGCGGTGATCGACGGCTGGCGCGCCAAGAGCCTGCGCGGCGAAGCCCGCGGCCTGGCCTCCTGGCGCGCGGACGACATCGCCCTGTTTCTCAAGACCGGCCGCACCGACAGGGTGGCGGTGTTCGGCGCCATGGCCGACGTGGTCGAGCACAGCACGCGCTATTTCACCGATGACGACCTGGCCAGCATCGCGGCCTACCTGAAGCAGCTGCCGCCGGCGCCGGGCAAGGCGCCGGTGTTCCCAGCCAAGGCAGACACCACCACGGCGTCGTTGCTGGCCGGCCGCTATGATTCGCGCGGCGCGGTGATCTACATGGAGCACTGCGTCATCTGCCACCGCGCCGACGGCCAAGGCATGCCGCGCATCTTCCCGGCGCTGGCCGGCAATTCGGCCGTCTTCGCGCAGAACCCGCAGTCCATCATCCAGATCACCCTGGAGGGCGGCAGCATGCCGGCCACCGAGCACGACACCATGGCCTTCGCCATGCCGCGCTTCAACCACCTGAACGATCGGGACATCGCCGACGTCATCAATTTCATCCGCACGGCCTGGACCAACCAGGCGCCGCCGATCGCCAGCGACGAGGTGGCGCACATCCGCGATTTCCTGGCCGGCAAGAAGCCCAACATCGTGTCGGGAGGCAAGCATGAATAACCTGCACAAGATTGCCGCCGCGCTGGCGCTGGTGGCCGCGGGCGGCACGGCCGCGCTGGCCGCCACGCCCGCGCCGGCGGACACCCAGACCTTCGCGGTGCTCGACAAGGATGGCAAGCGGCTACCCGACTACACCATTCCGTCCGACACCCTGATCGACAGCGCGCCCAACGCCGAGCAGATCCGCTACGGCCAGCGGCTGCTCAACGAAACCCGCCGCCTGCTGCCGCACAACACCGGCGCCAGCCTCAATTGCAGCAGCTGCCACGTGCAACAGGGCAAGAAGCCGTTGGGCGCGCCTTACATCAATTCGTTCAACTCGTTCCCGCAGTTCAATCCGCGCGCCGGCCGCGATGTCACACTGGCGGACCGCATCAATGGCTGTTTCCAGCGTTCCATGAACGGCAAGCCGCTGGACAAGGATTCGCCCGAAATGGCGGCGATGCTGGCGTACATGAAGTGGCTGGCGCAGGACGTGCCGCACGGCGCCAAGGTGCAGATCAAGAACGCCTGGCCGATCGATACCAAACTGGTTCCGGATCCGGCGCGCGGCAAGCACCTGTACGCGGCGCAATGCGCTTCCTGCCATGGCGCGGCCGGCGAGGGCAAGCGTGACCGCGCGGGCAACATCGTGTTCCCGCCGTTGTGGGGCGACGAGTCGTTCAATATCGGCGCGGGCCTGGCGCGCACCTACAAGGCGGCCGCGTTCATCCGCAACAGCATGCCGATGGGCGTGAACACCCATGGCAATTGGGGCGAGGGCAAGGTGTTGTCCGACCAGGACGCGGTCGACGTGGCGGAGTACTTCACGCATATGCCACGGCCGGATTTCCCGCCCAAGGACAAGGACTGGCCGGACGGCAAGAAGCCCAAGGACGCGCGCTACTGAGGCCCGCCGGGAGCGGGCCGCCGGCTCGCCCCGCAGCCTACAATCGGCGGATCTTCCTTTGTCCGGGCCCGCCATGGAACTGCGCCAGCTTCGTTATTTCGTTCGTGTCGTCGAAGCGGGCAGCATTGGCCGCGCGGCCATGTCGCTGGGCATGGTGACGTCCGCGCTCAGCCAGCAGATCAGCCGGCTCGAAGGCGAACTGGCCACGCGGCTGCTGCAACGCAGCGCCAGCGGCGTGGTGCCCACCGACGCCGGGCTGGCGTTCTTTCGCCAGGCCCAACTGGCCCTGCGCCATGCCGACGATGCGGTCCAGGCCGCACAGCAGGCGCGCCTGGCCGGCCACGTCAGTGTCGGCCTGTCGTCCACCACCGCCTCCATCCTGGGGGCGCCGTTCGTGCAGGCCATGAACGTCCGCTACCCGGATATCCGCCTGCACCTGGTCGAGGCGCTGTCGGGCCACCTGGCCGATATGCTCAACGGCCGTCAGCTCGACCTGGCCATCGTGTTCCATGCCGAGGCGGCGCGGCGTTGGAGCGTGACGCCGTTGCTGGACGAGCCGCTGTACCTGTGCGCCGGGCGCGGCATGGCCGGCCTGCCCGCCGGTCCGAACACCCGCCTGGAGGAGATCGCCGGCCTGCCGCTGGTGCTGCCCAGCGGCCGCCACGGACTGCGCGCCTCGGTCAACCAGGCCTTCCAGCAACTGGGCCTGGCGCCCCGCGTGGTGGCCGAGGTCGATGGCCTGGCGTTGCTGATGGATGTGGTGCAGCTGGGCTACGCCGCCACCATCCAGCCCAGTTCCGCCACCGCCCGCATCGCACCCGGGCAGCTGGTCATGGCGCGGATCGACGACGCTAACCTGTTCCGGCCCAATCTGCTGGCCAGCCTGTCGGATGACGAGCTGTCACCGGCGGCGCTGGCCGCGCGCCTGGTGCTGGCCGACGTGTCGCGCACCCTGGCGCGCGAGGGCAAGTGGGCGGTGAGGGCGCTGCATACCGGCTGAGCGGATGCCGCGCCCTTCACGAATCATGAAGACCTGTTGACGCCGCGCTGATATCGCGGCGCGCGGCGCCGGCCTACAGTCCGTTCCTTGATCCGGGAACGATGACATGGTCGATGTATTGGTGATAGGCGGGGGCAATGCGGCGCTGTGCGCGGCGCTGATGGCGCGCGAGGCGGGCGCCAGTGTATTGCTGCTGGAAGCCGCGCCGCGCGCATGGCGCGGCGGCAATTCGCAGCACACGCGCAACCTGCGCTGCATGCATGACGCGCCGCAGGACGTGCTGGTGGACGCCTATCCGGAAGAGGAATACTGGCAGGACCTGCTCAAGGTCACCGGCGGCCAGACCGACGAGAAGCTGGCGCGGCTGGTGATCCGCGAGTCCGCCACCTGTCGCGGCTGGATGCGGCGCCATGGTGTCAATTTTCAGCCGCCGCTGTCGGGCGCGCTGCACGTGGCCCGCACCAACGCCTTCTTCATGGGCGGCGGCAAGGCGCTGGTCAATGCCTATTACCGCAGCGCCGAGGCCCTGGGCGTGCGCATCCGCTATGACGCGCCGGTGGACGCGCTGGAACTGGAGGGCGGCCGTTTCAAGGCCGCCCGCATCGGCGCCGAGCGCATCGAGGCGCGCGCCTGTGTGCTGGCGGCCGGCGGCTTCGAATCCAACCGCGAATGGCTGCGCGAGGCCTGGGGCCAGGACGAGCGCGGCGAATGGCCGGCGGACAACTTCCTGATTCGCGGCACGCGCTACAACCAGGGCGTGCTGCTCAAGTTCATGCTGGACGCGGGCGCCGACCGCATCGGCGATCCGTCGCAGTCGCATTGCGTGGCCATCGACGCGCGCGCGCCGCTGTACGACGGCGGC
>LXNH01000177.1_pt1 | contig 15166 bp, 16 predicted proteins | sample 809111 | NCBI WGS metagenome assembly LXNH01 (sample SAMN04870528, study PRJNA318959) | seawater metagenome | biome: 00002010; material: water; isolation source: marine seawater | place: Greece: Milos, Mediterranean Sea | collected 2013-05-29 | depth 5-7 m
CAGAAAGTTCAGTAACAACATCTTATGTATACATTTTAGTGTTTCTCCATCTTGCACATCTATTTGCAGGTATGATTGTCTTGACTGTTGTAATAACAAAGTTTAACAAACAGAAATATGAAAAAAATAAGCTTGGTTTTGAACTGGCATTAATATTCTGGCATTTTCTTGGAGCCTTATGGATATATTTATTCTTTTTTATTAAATACTTCAGTTAAAAATTAATAAATTTGTTCTCAAAATTGCCCTAGATGCAAGCATCTACAATATCAAATACAAATAAAAATTCTTGGGGGGGAGGAGGTGACAAACCTTTAGATGCTGGCTATGGAAAACTAATGATGTGGTTTTTTATCGTATCTGATGCCCTTACATTTTCTGGATTCTTAGTTGCTTATGGTTTCTCGAGATTTAAAAATATTGATTCATGGCCAATTGCTGATGAGGTTTTTCATCATTTTCCATTCCTTCACGGAGTTGATGCTCCTATGTATTATGTTGCTTTGATGACATTTATTTTGATTTTTTCATCAGTGACCATGGTTCTAGCTGTAGATGCTGGACATAATAATAATAAAAATCGTGTTGCTTTTTATATGCTGTTAACAATAATTGGTGGAGCAATATTCGTTGGTTCTCAAGCATGGGAATGGAAAAATTTTATTAACGGAGATTATGGTGCAGTTGAGATTCAAAATGGTGAAATTTTACAATTCTTTGATTTAAAAAAACAAAAAAGAATATCTATTGATGAATTCTATATTTCCTCAAACCAAGAAAGAATAACACATGACGATAATGTTGGTATTTGGTATCAGAGTGAAGCGAAGCTACCTGAAATAACTCTTAATGAAGTTATGACAGGATTTAATAATGACTTGAATCTAACAGTAAGATTAGAGAAATTAGATGACACCGGACATAAAATAGTATTATCACGTGACGAGGCAGAGATAAAACTTAATTCAGCAACAAGAGTTGTTAAAGGAGCAAATTTGATTAGAAATGAATATGGAAACCCTCTCTTCGCTGATTTCTTTTTCTTTATTACAGGCTTTCATGGTTTCCATGTATTCTCTGGGGTCATAATTAACATAATAATCTTTATAAATGTTTTACTTGGAACATATGAGAAAAGAGGTCATTATGATATGGTTGAGAAGGTTGGCTTGTATTGGCACTTTGTAGATCTAGTATGGGTTTTTGTATTTACATTTTTCTATTTAGTATAAATTATGGCAGAACATAGACATAAACTTGAAATATTTAGAGGACGTTTAAAGTTTAAATCAAATGTTCAAAAGATATGGGGCGTATTAGTTTTTTTATCAATTGTAACTGCTATTGAAGTAGCGTTAGGTATAATTAAACCTCCACTTTTACTAAATTACTTTTTAGGTGTTAAGATTTTAAATTGGTTATTCATAATCTTGACCATAATAAAAGCATATTATATTACCTGGGATTTTATGCATGTTAGAGATGAAAAACCCTTTTTAAAAAATACAATAGTTATCCCTCTACTTATATTAATACCTTTCTTACTTTTTATTCTTCTTTATGAGGGATCTTATATTTTTAATATAATGTTTGATGGCCTTAAGACATGGAACTTTGATATTTATTAATGAGTAAAGATTTTCAAAAGTATTTAATACTAGGGTTTCTATTTTTCTTTCCAATTTTCGTGTATGTTTTTTTATCCACTGGGATAAATAATTTTGCCAAGCTACCAGTTCTTACACAGAATGTGATGGATATAGAAAATATTGAAGGCAATAGTGCTAACGTTTCTTTTAAAAATAAAATTTCTATTGTAGCCTTCTGGGGAGGGGACGTAAATAGCAAAAAGTCTGAAGCCCTTAATTTAAATCAAAAAATATATAAAAGATTTAATGAGTTTCAAGATTTCCAATTTGTTTTACTCCATAATAAAAACGATAATGAAGTAATTGAGGATTTAAAGAGTGATTTAGTTAGTGGAGTTGGAACTGATTTAAAAAACTGGAATTTTATACCAACAACTCAATCAAATATCAAAATGATTTTTGATAGTTTTAAAACTAATATTGAATTGGACCCTAGTTTTAGCACCCCATATGTTTTTATAGTTGACAGAGACCTGAGCTTAAGAGGAAGAGATGATGATGAAGATATTGGAATGTTATTTGGTTTTAACTCTCAATCAGTTGCTGAGATAAACAACAAAATGGTTGATGATGTAAAGATTATTCTTGCAGAGTATAGATTAGCCCTCAAAAAAAATGATTCTTTATTCTATGAGTAATAATTTAAAATATATTGGATTAGTAATAGTTATAATTATTTTTGGAATTTTTTCAATTCCAAAAATATATGAAAGAGTTGTGAACTCTGATATTAAAGACGCAAATAGACTTAATAATAATGAGAGATTGTCATACATGATAACATCCGATGAAAAAAGAAAAGCACCAGATTTTATATTAACCAATCAAGACTCTATTTTAATATCTAACGAAGATTTAAATGATAAAGTATACGTCTTAGAATTTTTCTTTACAAGATGTCCTGATATCTGTATTGAAATGAATAGGAATATGAAGTTATTAGATGAAAAATTTGGTGATTCAAATGAGTTTGGAATTGTGTCAATAACTATTGATCCGGATAATGATAATCCATCAACTTTAAAAGAATACTCTGAGGCACTCGAAATTAAGTCTCAAAACTGGCATTTTTTAACAGGAGAAAAAGATTACATATATGATCTTGCAAATAATGGATTTAATATTTATGCAAATCAAAATGTAAATTTTGCCGGAGGTTTTGAACATCAGGGTTATTTTGCACTTATTGATAAAGATGGGTATATTCGATCTAGAAAAGATAATTTTGGCAACCCAATTATGTACTATTTAGGTATTAATGATATTAACGTAAACCTACAAGGAATAGACATGTTAAGCTATGATATAAAAAAATTAATCAATGAGTAAAATTAAAGAATCAAGTCAGGGATTAAGATATAAAACACTAATAATTATTGTCTCAGTAGTTATTCCTGTTGTTGTTTTGGTCTTATTTAACATAAGAATAACATCTCTTCCTCCGCTTACATTTTTGCCACCTATTTATGCATCAATTAATGGTATCACTGCTTTACTTTTAATAGCTGCTCTATATAGTATAAAAAACAAAAAGATAAAACAGCATAAATTATTAATGAAGACTTCAATCTTTCTCTCTCTTGTATTTCTTGTTATGTATATACTCTATCATATGACAACAAATCCTACTCCTTATGGTGGTCAAGGCTTTATAAGATACTTATACTTTTTTATACTTATTACTCATATAACTTTATCTGTCTTTATCGTACCAATGGTTTTGATTACCTATGTAAGAGCTATATCTAAAATGTTTGATAAGCACAAGAAAATAGCAAGAATTACATTTCCAATCTGGCTATATATTGCTGTCACTGGAGTAATAGTTTTTCTAATGATTTCACCTTATTATACTTATTGATGAAAAAGCTTTTCTTCGTACTTATAATTTTAATTCTATCTAGTTCTGATATGTATTCTCAGTGTTCAATGCTTAGTGCAATAATGGAGAGTGACCAGGAATTTGAAGCTGCTAAAGGACTAAATAGGGGTATCGTTTACTTAATGTCTATTCCATACATATTAGTTGGGTTAATAATTTGGAAAATTTATAGGACTAATAAGTCATCTATATAATTTTTATAAATATTTGATGTAACGTTGAAGATTTATTTAAATTACCGCTATGAAATTATACTTACATCTATTAGTTATTTTAAACTTTCTATTTTTAAATGTAATCTTTTCTCAAGAAGAAATCAGCAAATATTACATCACGGATCTTAAAGGTAATATTTCTTTAGAGATGGAAATAAATAATCTTGAATCTAACAATGGACCTATATATATTCGTATTCTAGATGAGAATGAAAATCCAGTAATTGTAGGAACATCATTAGTAGACAATTACTCTACTAAAATTTCTTTTGACTCAATCTATCCAGGTAGGTATGCAGTTCAATTCTATCATGATGAAAATCAAAATGGAAAACTTGATATGAATCTTATCGGAATTCCTAAAGAAAGTTACGGAAGTTCAAATGATGTAAAACCATTATTAGGTCCACCAAATTTTGAGAAAATGTTATTTAATCTAACTGAAAATAAGAAAATAATAATGATCCCAGTTAATTAGAAGATTTTAATGATAGTATAACACATATTATTATAAGAAAAACTAATTTTGCATTAATATGATTAAAATTGAAAAACTACATAAGTCCTATGAAATGGGGTCATCTTCTCTTCATGTATTAAAGGGGATCGATTTCAAAGTAGAAGCTGGAGAATTGGTGGCAATAATGGGATCCTCAGGCTCTGGAAAATCTACTCTTTTAAACATACTAGGTATGCTAGATATCTCTGATCAGGGTACATATGACCTAGACGATATTAGAATAGCAGATATGGACGAAAAGAAAGCTGCTAATTATAGAAACAGGTTTTTGGGTTTTGTTTTTCAGTCATTTAATCTAATAAATTATAAAAGTGCATTAGAGAACGTTGCTCTTCCATTATATTATCAGGGTATTGCAAGAAAAGAAAGACAAAAAACTGCATTAAACTATCTAGATAAAGTTGGGTTAAAAGACTGGTCTTTACACTTACCTAGTGAACTTTCAGGTGGACAAAAACAAAGAGTTGCAATTGCACGAGCATTAGCAGCAAACCCAAAAGTTTTACTTGCAGATGAACCTACAGGGGCTTTAGACTCTGCTACTTCAAGAGAAGTAATGGCACTCATTCAAAAAATTAATAATGAAGGAAAGACTATCCTTGTTGTAACTCACGAGAATGATATTGCAAATATGTGTAAAAGAATAGTTCATCTTAAAGATGGAGTTATAGTTGAGGATAAAAAAATCAAACAAAATATAATTAAAGATGTTTAATTTAGAGCGTTGGAAAGAAATTTTTCAATCTATTCAAAAGAATAAGTTAAGAACTGTATTATCAGGATTAACTGTTTCTCTTGGAATATTAATATTCATAATTTTATTTGGACTTGGCGAAGGTCTAAAAAATTCATATTCTGATCTTTTCCTTAATGAAGCTAATAACGTAATATATATTTATCCAGGAAAAACCACTAAACCATATGCAGGATTTAAAACAAATAGAATAATTGAATTGAAAAATGAAGATGTTGATGCTATAAATGAAGAGTTTTCAAGTACTATTGAGTATTTAAATCCTAGATTATTTGTCAGTGAGCCTATTACATATGGCCTAGAATCTTATACTTTTGAGATAAGTGCGGTATCACCTTCAAATCAATTAATTGAAAAACATGTATTGATGAAAGGTAGGTATATAAATGAAAAAGATTTATTTGAAAAAAATAAAGTTACAACAATTGGCAGACTTGTGGCAAGAGATATTTTTAAAGGAGAAGACCCAATTGGTAAGTTTATTAACATTGGTTCTAGAGCATTTAAAGTTGTTGGTGTTTTTCAGGATATTAGTGGAGACACTGAGGAAAATAAGCTAATTATACCATACACCACAAGACAACAGATTCTAAAAGGGACTGATGTCATTGGGACAATTGCATTTACATTTGATCAAAGTATTGGTGGTTCAGGTGCTGTAAAATTATCAAATGATGTAAAATCATTATTAAAAAAAAGAAAGTCTATTTCTCCATCTGATCCAAGTGGAATTAGAATTAGGAATGTAGCTGATGAGATTGACAGGTCACTTCAATTTGCAAATGCTCTTCAAATAATTATAACTTTTGTGGGGATAGGAACTTTAATTGCAGGAGTTATAGGTATCTCTAATATTATGGTATTTATAGTGAAAGAACGAACAAAAGAGTTGGGAATAAGGAAAGCTCTTGGTGCGCAACCAAGTGAGATTATTAAAATGATTATAAGTGAATCAATATTTATAACTACACTATCAGGATTTTTTGGAATGGGAATTGGCATTATAATATTAAATTCATTGGATTCAGGAACTCTTCAAGATTATTTTATTACAAGAGCAGGAGTAGACTTTGGAATAGCATTTTTTGCAACTATTATCCTTATTGTTTTTGGAGTTATTGCAGGTTACATTCCTGCTAAAAGAGCGGCAAGTATTAAACCTATTGAAGCATTATCAGATGAATAGTTTAAAAAAAATATTTGATAGGGATACTTGGGATGAAATTTTTGAATCAATATCAAAAAACAGAACAAGAACAATCATTACAACCATTGGGGTATTTTGGGGAATTTTTATTTACTTAGTTCTTGCAGGGTCTGCAAAAGGACTTGAAAACGGTTTTGATGAAGCTTTTAGTGGTTTAAGCAAAAACTCAATGGGGATTTGGGCTCAATCTACTTCAATTCCATATAAAGGTTTCGAAGAGGGAAGAAACCCCGTCTTTCAACTCTCTGACGTAGACTATATTAAAGATAGAATACCTGAAATACAATATATATCTCCAGGACTTCAAAGAGGTGCATTTTCTGGTTCTCCACCACTTGTTGTGAGGGGGTTAAAATCTGATAATTTTAATTTATTTGGCAACTTTCCTGACCAGGCTAATATTTCTGTAATAAAAATATTTGATGGTGGAAGATTTATTAATGATGAGGATATAAAGTATGAACGAAAAGTTGCTGTAATTGGTGAGGGTACACAAGAACGACTATTTGATGTTGGAGAAGATCCAATAGGGAAATATATTAGAATTAATGATATTAATTTTAAAGTTGTTGGTGTCGAAAAGTTTACGGAAGGATCAGGTTTTGGCTCAGATTCTGATATTACAATCCCTTATACAACTTTTGCAAAAATTTATAACAGAGGTGATAGGTTTGGATTTATGTTTATTTCTGGATATGACTATGTGAATCCAAATTATCTTGAAGAAACAATAATTGATAATTTAAAAATTATTAAAACTGTTCATCCAGACGATGATAGAGCATTTGGTTCTTTTAATATTGGCTCTCTTTTTGAAAGTATTATAAAATTTACCAGAGGTATGGTTTTTTTATCTTTAGTAGTTGGAATAGCCACAATCTTTGCAGGTGTCATTGGGATTGGAAACATAATGTTAATTGCAGTCAAAGAGAGGACAAATGAGCTGGGAATTAGAAGAGCCTTAGGCGCTACACCAGCGGAAGTAAAGATTCAAATAGTATTAGAGTCAGTTTTTCTCACTATAATTGCAGGTATTATAGGAATAATAGTAGGTGCTTTCCTATTGTTTGTAATTAATATTGGAACATCTGGATTAGAAGAGTTTCCATTTACTAACCCAACTGTTCCATTAACTATTGTTTTTGGAGCTTTTGTAATAATGGTGACACTTGGAACATTAATAGGTTTGATTCCTGCAGAGAGAGCTGTAAGTATTAAACCAATTGAAGCACTAAGAGAAGAATAATAATTAAATTAAAAATAATGAAAAGAAATATATTAATCATTTTACTAATACTAGGCTTTCTTATGGCCATAGCATATTTTATAAGATCTAATAGTACATCATCAATAGAATATGATACAACTACTCCATTTACATCTAGTATTCAAAAGACATCTGTAGTAACTGGAAGTGTTATTCCAGAAGATGAAGTAGAAATTAAACCTCAATTAAATGGAATCATTCAGAATATTCTTGTGGAGGAAGGTGATGAAGTTTTGAATGGTCAATTAATTGCAATTATTAAAGTTGTTCCTGATGAAAGATCAGTTTATGCAGCTAGAGCTCAGGTTAATGCAGCAAAACTTACTTTAGAAAATGGTGAAAGACAGATAAAAAGAGTTAGAGAATTATTTGAAAAACAAATAATATCTCAACAAGAATATGAAGATGCTGAATTAAATTTTGATACCGCAAAAGAAAATTTAATAGCTGCAGAAAATGATCTAGAAATTTTAAGAAAAGGATCAGTTGCAGGATCTTCCACCGCAAACACAAATATTAGGGCAACTGTTTCTGGAACTATCTTAGAAATTCCTGTTAAACTTGGGGATCAAGTAATTGCATCCAATAATTTTAATGAGGGGACATCAGTTGCAACTATAGCAGATTTAAATAAAATGATTTTTGAAGGACAGGTTGATGAGGCTGAGGTTGGTAAACTTATTATAGGACAAGATCTAAAAATTAGCATGGCTGCATTACCTGATAAAGAATTTGATGCAAAATTAAAATTTGTTGCACCAAAGGGAACTGAGGAGGGTGGTGCTGTTCAATTCAAAATAGAGGCTGATGTCATAATTAAGGATGATATATTTATTAGAGCTGGATATAGTGCAAATGGCTCATTAATTATAGAAGATAAAAAAAACATAATGGTAATTCCAGAGGCTTTACTTCAATTTGATAGGAAAACTCAGGAACCCTATGTAGAAATTCAAACTTCTAATCAAAATTTTGAGAGGAAAGATGTACAGATTGGATTATCAGATGGTATAATAGTTGAAATAATTTCTGGAGTCAAAATGTCAGATCAAATTAAAATTTGGAATAAAACAGAGCCAATAAAAATTGAACCTGAAGAATCAGCTTTTGATGAATTCAGAGAGGATAACTAATAACAAAAAAACATGAAAATAAAATATATATTTTTCCTTCTTTTCTATATTAATACAATTAATTCTCAACAAGAGATAAATATACTTAGTCTTGAAGATGCTGTTGATTTAGCTATTGAAAAAAACATAAATATTAAACAATCTGAATTAAATCTAAAGAATTCTGAATTAAACAAGTCAGATGCTATTGGTAACTTTTTACCTAATATAAGTGCTTCTGCAAATCATCAATGGAACATTGGAAGAGGAGTAAATGTTACAACAAATATAATTGAAGAAATCACTACACAGTTTTCATCGGGTAATATAAATATTGGATTACCTGTTTACAGTGGATCAAGGAATGTTTACCAGCTTCATAGAGCAAACCTTGAGTTACTTGCTTCAAAATACCAATTAGAGGATATTAAAGATGATGTTAAGCTTTTTGTTGCTAACTCATATCTTCAGATAATGTTTAATTTTGAAATATTGGGAGTCCAGAAGTCCCAACTCGAAATAACAAGAGTTGAGTATGAAAGAACGAAAGATTTAATTGAATCTGGATTTTTTTCTCCAAGACAAATTTTTGAAATTGAGGCAAATTTAGCATCACAAGAACAAAGTGTCGTAACAGCAGAAAACAATTATAGAGATGCAAAACTTAATTTGGCCCAAATATTATTAATTGATGACTATGAAAGCTTTGATATTGCATATGAAGATTTTAGCATTCCGTTCTCAGATATTTTAGACAGAAACCCAAAAGAAATACTTGAAAAAGCACTTACTTTTAGAAATGATATAAAACTAGCTGAAACAAATATATCTATTGCTGAAAAGGATATTAAAATATCAAAATCATTTCTTATTCCATCTATAACCTCTTTTTATTCATGGAATACAAGAATTTCTTATCAAGATTTTACTCCTAGTTTTAATGATCAATTTGATCTTAACAAAGGACAGACTTATGGTTTTGGACTTAATATTCCAATTTTTCAGGGTAAAGCAATTAGAAATAATATTGAAAGAACAAAAGTCAATTTAGATAGGTTAAAATATCAATATGATCAAGAAAAGCTTAATCTTGAGAATACAATTAATCAAGCATATTTTGATTTAATTGGTGCAATTAAGTTATACGAAGCATCTAATAAAACACTTAAATCTTTTGAAAATGCATTTGAGGATGCATCTGATCAATTCTTAATTGGATCTATAAATTCATTCGATTTTATTCAATCTAAACAACGATATGAAACAGCTGTTTCAGACAACATACGTGCAAAATTTGATTATATTTTTAGATTGAAAGTTTTAGAATTTTATTTTGGGTTGCCATTAACCATACCTCAAGAAAATTAAGTTTTATCAAGGTGTCAACAATTTTAAACATAGAGACATCAAGTAAAAATTGTTCAGTTTGTTTATCATCAAATGGAGAACTGATTTCAAGTTTTGACTCAGAGGATATCACCTATAAACACAGTGAGCTTTTAACTTCATCTATTCAAAATATTTTAAATGAAAATAATTTAAGTGTTAAGGATTTATCTGCTGTTTCAGTTGGTATAGGTCCAGGATCATTTACGGGCCTTAGGATTGGCCTTTCAGTTGCTAAAGGACTTTGTTATTCTCATAATATTGATTTAATTGGTATATCATCTCTCAAGATTATTGCAAACTCAGTTATTAAGGAAAATAAAAATATAATTTCTTTGATTAAAGATAAAGGAGATCATTTCTATATTTCTAAACACAGTAGTGATCTAAAACAGATAGTTGAACCTAAAATTAAACTTATAGATAGAGATTATATTTCTAATATTTTAGATGATGAATCAGTTATAGTGGTCAATACAGATGAATCGAATGAATTTATATCTAATTTAGTAAATGAGGAAACAAAGGTTTTTAAAAGAACTATTAGTTCAACTGACATGATTACCCTATCTCATATATCACTAAATGAGAAAAAGTTTGAGAATATAGCATACATCGAGCCAATGTATGTTAAAAAGCCTTATGTGAACTAAAGTATTATTTAGAACCCAAGTTCTTTTTTTACGTCAGCTAAAAGATCTTTACCGTTTGCAAGTATAATACCTCCATTTGGACTTGAGTCAATAACGTAATTAAAGCCCTGGTCTTCTCCAACTTTTGTAATAGCATTTCTAGCCTTTTCAAGAAGTGGAGTCATTAAATCCATTTGTTTCTTTTGAAGTTCTTGAGCAGCTGAATCTCTAAACTCTTGCAAATTAGTCTGCATACTTTCAAGCTCTTTTTGTCTTGCTTGATTAGTAACATCAGTTTGATTTGCAGCATCTGAAGAATAGCTTTGAGCTTTTGTTTGGAACTCTTTAAATGCATTGTCAATTTGAGTTGTGTAATCTTTTTCAAGTTTTGCTAACTCATTTTGAGCAGCTATTACTTCTGGCATTTCGCTTATTAGCTGTTGAACATTAATATGTGCAACATTTGACTGAGCAGTTGCAGTTAATGGAGCTAATGTTAAAAAAGTAGCAAGTAATAATTTAAATATCGATTTCATAATCTATAAATATTTTTCGAGTGCAATATCGTAATTTTTCTTTAAAAAACGATTAAAATTGTTGACCGATTATAAAGTGAGTTTGCCATCCGGAAGGTTCACCAGTATTAGAAATATTTGATGTATCAAATCCATAACCAAAGTCAACACCTAGTAATCCAAATGCAGGCATAAATACTCTAACCCCAACACCTGCAGACCTTTTTATATCAAAAGGGCTATAATCTTTGAAGTCGTCAAACCCATTGCCAGCCTCAAGAAAACTTAGAGCAAAAACGGATGCACTTGGTTTAAGACTTATGGGATATCTTAATTCAAGTGAGAACTTATTATAAATTACAGAACCATCTCTACTAGAAAGTGATCCATTCTCATATCCTCTAAGTGCAATTGTTTCCCTTCCATCCATGGCATATTGTTGCATACCATCTCCACCAAGATAAAACCTTTCAAATGGTATATTACCCAAATTGCTGTTATATGTTCCTAGAAACCCAAAGTCTGTTTGCGCTTTTAATACAAATTTCCCAATTAATCTTGTATACCAACTTCCATCAAATTTTATCTTATAAAATTCTAGCCACTTAAATTTAGCTTGATCAATATCTGACTGAATAGGATTACCCCTATTATCTTGATATTCTGGTCTGTTTTCAAGATCAGCATAGTCATCTCCTCTAATCAAAGAATAAGGTGGAGATAATCTAGCGCTCAAAGTGAAACTTGATCCACCAACTGGAAAAATGGGGTTTGTAAACGTATTATTTCTTGATAATGCAATATTATATGCCACATTGTGAGACTCACCATTTCCAAATGTAAAAAGACCAGTAAAGTAATTTTGTAAATTATAATATTGGTATGAAATTGCTTGAGATAAAACAAAATAATCATCAGGGATACTAAGTCTTTTTGCTAATCCTATATTAAATCCAGCAATTTCAAATGATTGGCTTTTATCTGCCCTTCTTGTAAAATAATCATATCTGTATTGTTTCGTTGAAGAAAGTGAAAGTGAGAACTGAACAGGCTGCCTTCCTCCAAACCAAGGTTCTACGAAGCTAAAACTCTTAGTGTTATAAAAATTACTAGTTTGTAATCTAATAGCAAGTGTTTGGCCATCTCCCATTGGAAGTGGTCTCCAAGCTTTTCTATTTTTTATATTTTTTGTAGAAAAGTTATTAAATGCAAGACCAACAGTCCCCATAAAACCACCGTTACCATAGCCCCCTTGTAACTCTATTTGACTTGCTCCAGCTTCAATTAACCCTAATTCAATATCAACTGTTCCTTGATTAGGATCAACATTTTTAAAATCAGGACTAATCTGTTCAGCATCAAAAAATCCAAGTTGTCCTACTTCTCTAATTGTTCTTACTACTTTATCTTTACTGTATAGTTCTCCAGGTTTGATCCTAAGCTCCCTATATATTACATTATCATTTGTTTTAGTATTTCCAACAACAGAGATTTTATTGAAACTAGCAAGTTTACCTTCATTAATTCTTATCTCAAAGTCAATGGTGTCATTCTCAGCACTAACTTCAACAGCATTAACAGATGAGAAAAGATAACCGTTATTTTGATATAGATTTGAAATATCATTAGCATCTGGATTATCATCTTGAATCCTTTCTTTTAGCAATACTCCATTATATGAATCACCTCGGCTAATACCTAGAATTTGGTCTAGTTGAAAATCAGTATATGAACTATTTCCTATATAGTTTATATCACCAAAATAATATTTGTTACCCTCATCAATGTTTAATTCAACATCGATTGTCTTCTCATCATTAATAATTATTGTGTCAAATTCAACTCTTGCATCTCGATATCCTTTTTCTTTGTAAAAAGAAATTAAATTTTCTTTATCAGTTTGATAATCAGATTCAATTAGTTTAGATTTTTTCCAGAATCTAAGTGGAAATTTTTTCTTTGTTTTCTTAAGTTTTGATTTTAACTTAAAATCACTAAATATTTCATTTCCTGAAAATGATATATTCTTGATTTTAATCCTTTCTCCTTTGTCAATGTTTATATTAAGATTAAGCTTATTAGACCCAATTGAATCGGGAACAGAAACAATATTTACTTTAGAATTTAGGTAACCAACTTTTTTTAAATCACTTTCAATATAATTTTTTGTATTTGTAAGAAAGCTCTCAGAAAGCCTTTTGCCTTCTGATAGCTCAGTTTCCTTCTCAAAAGTTTCAGCTTTACTTTTCTTTACTCCATTAATTTTATAGTTTGATAGTGTGGGAAGCTCATCAACATTTATTTCAAGCTTAATCTTACCATCATTTACATCAGTTACATATAGGTTAACATCACTGAATAATTCTAAATTCCATAGTTTTTTGAGAATTGAACTCACTTCTTCTCCAGGAACTTGCAAACTTTGACCTTTTCTAAGACCACTGTAAGTTACAACTGTTCGATCACTAAAATTTTGAAGTCCAACAACAGTAACTGTATCTATAGTGTAAGTACCACCTTTTCTGTAACTATCTTGAGATAATAAAAAACTATTCCCTAAGACAAAAATGACAAAAGCCTTAATTAATTTAGACCTAAAGTTGTTTGCTTGTTTTTCCAAATCTTCTTTCTCTATTTTGATATTCAACAATAGCTTTTTTTAGATCTTCTTCTGAAAAGTCAGGCCAATAAACATCAGTAAAATATAATTCGGCATATGCTATTTGCCAAAGTAAAAAATTACTAATTCTTTTTTCACCGCTTGTTCTAATAAGAAGGTCCACATCAGGTAAATCACATGTGTAAAGATGATCATTAATTACGGAATCATCAAAATTATCAAGACAAATTATATCATTTTTAACCTTATCAGAAATCTCTTTGACTGCCTTGAAAATTTCTTGTTTTCCTCCATAACTTAGAGCTAGTGTCAATGTCATACCTGTGTTTCTTTTTGTGCTTTCTATTATACTATATAATTCTTCTCTTACTTCATTTGGGAGTGAATCCAAATCTCCAATTGCATTAAGTTTTATATTGTTTTTGAACATCTCTTCGAATTCATCTTTAAGGGTTTGAACTAAAAGTCCCATTAAAGTATCTACTTCACTTCTGGGCCTATCCCAATTCTCTATAGAAAACGTAAATAATGTTAAATATTTAATATTAAACTTATTAGCAGCCTCAACAATTTTTTTTACTGCTGTAACTCCATTTTGGTGTCCAAATATTCTAGGCATACCTTTTTGCTCAGCCCATCTACCATTACCGTCCATTATTATAGCTGTGTGCTTAGGAATCATTGTTAACTATTAATATTTTTATTTCTCATATCTTGACCCCAGAATAGTTTTTCTCTAAGCCTTTTATAGAAATTATCATCATCAAATTTAATTGTTTTAATAGTAAAATCTGCTTTAGAAATTTCAATTTGATTTGAAGAACTTATAGAGTACATTCTTGAGTCAACTGAAAGGTTTATTTCATTATCTCCTTCAATATCTATTTTTATATTTGAATTATCAGGAATCACTAATGATCTCATATTAATATTATGAGGTGCTATAGGGTTTAATAATATTACATTTGATTCTGGTGATACTATTGAGCCCCCATTACTTAGAGAATATCCCGTAGATCCAGTTGGTGTTGAAACTATTAAGCCATCAGACCAATAATTTGTAAGGTAATTATCATTGATTTTACATGAAATATTTAAAAGAGAAGTAGTATCTTTCCTTTGAATAGTTATCTCATTTAGGGCATAAGGATAATTAGCAAAAGTATTATTTGAAGAGCCTAAATTATTAACCTTAAGAATAGTTCTCTCAATGACAGTGTACTCTTTATTTTTGATATGTGATATAGCGTCACTTATACTCTCTTTTTGAATACTAGTTAAGAATCCTAGTTTACCAGTGTTAATTCCCAAAATTGGAATGTTCGAATCTTTAACATAAGTTATAGATCTTAAAATTGTTCCATCACCACCTATAGCAAAAACAAAGTCAATATCATTATCGATTTG
>LXNH01000179.1_pt1 | contig 15107 bp, 15 predicted proteins | sample 809111 | NCBI WGS metagenome assembly LXNH01 (sample SAMN04870528, study PRJNA318959) | seawater metagenome | biome: 00002010; material: water; isolation source: marine seawater | place: Greece: Milos, Mediterranean Sea | collected 2013-05-29 | depth 5-7 m
GCCAGGTGTCGGCGTCGGAAGCCGAACGGCTCAAATTCTGGGCGGGGCGCAAGAATGCGTTTCCCGCCGCCGGGCGCGTGTCGCCCGATTACTACTGCATGGACGGCACGATTCCGCGCCGTCATCTGGCCCGGGTGCTGGGCGCCATCGAGCAAATGGAAGACGAGTTTGGCCTGCGTTGCGCCAACGTGTTCCATGCGGGCGACGGCAACCTGCATCCGCTGATCCTGTTCGATTCGAATAAACCGGACGAAGTGGAACGCGCCGAGAAATTCGGCGCGGCCATCCTCGAACTGTGCGTGCAGGTAGGAGGAACCGTGACTGGAGAGCACGGTGTGGGAATGGAGAAAATAAATCAAATGTGCGTGCAATTCTCTCGCGAAGAACTCGACGCGTTCCTGGCGGTCAAGCGGGCATTCGATCCGCCGTGTCTGCTCAATCCCGAAAAGGTCATACCTACGCTGGCCCGTTGCGCGGAATACGGCAAGATGCACGTACACGCGGGCGAGCTGCGCTTCCCGGATCTCGCTCGCTTCTAGGACGTCTCCCCTATGGACTTCGTCCTGTCGGAATTGTGCGACCAGGTCATGACGGCCCGCGCCGGTCACAAGCCGCTGTTCGTCATGGGCGGCGGCAGCAAGGCGTTCTATGGCAACTATCGGCCGGTGACGCCGCAGGATGGCCATTGCCTGCTGGATATGACGCCGTATCGCGGCATTGTCAGCTATCACCCGTCGGAACTGGTGGTGACGGTGCGGGCCGGTACGCCCTTGGCCGAACTGGAAGCGGCGCTCGCCGAGCGCGGCCAGATGCTGGCTTTCGAGCCGCCGCATTTCTCTCCCGCCGCCACCGTTGGCGGCTGCGTGGCCGCGGGCCTGTCGGGGCCGCGCCGCATGAGCGCGGGGGCGTTGCGCGATTTCGTGCTGGGCGCGCAACTGCTGGATTCGGATGGGCGAGTGCTGTCGTTCGGCGGCGAGGTCATGAAGAACGTGGCCGGCTATGACGTCTCGCGCCTGCTGGCGGGCTCGCACGGCATCTTCGGCGCCATACTGGAAGTGTCGCTGAAGGTCGTTCCCCGGCCGCAGGAGGAACTGACGCTGGCGCTGCCGGCGACGCAGGCGCAGGCCTTGGCCAGCTTTGCCCTGTGGCGCGGCAAACCCCTGCCGATCTCGGCCACCAGTTGGGCGGGCACCGCCGGCCAGGAAGGCCTGATGCATGTACGCCTGTCCGGCGCGCCCCCCGCCATTGCCAGCGCGCGGCAGGTGATTGGCGGCGATGCGCTGGCGCCCGAGGCGGCCGAGTCCTGGTGGGCCGGATTGCGCGAACAGACCCACGCTTTTTTTGCGCCGGGCCAGCCTGTGTGGCGCCTGGCCTTGCCGCCAACCGCGGCCGCGCTGGGCAGCGGGCAGGCCCTGGTGGAGTGGGGCGGTGGCCAGCGCTGGCTATCGGGCCCGCAGGATGCGGCCGAACTGCGCGAACTGGCGCAGCGGTTGGGCGGGCACGCGACGCTGTTCCGTCCGGCCGGCATCAGGCCGCCGGCCGATGGCGTGTTCCATCCGCTGTCGCCGGGCGTGGCGTTGATCACGCGCCGTCTCAAGCAAGAACTCGATCCGGCCGGGCTGTTCAACCCGGGCCGGCTGGTCCTGGAGCTATAGGCATCATGCAAACCAATCTCGCGGCCTGGGCCCGCGATACCGATCTGGGCAATGAGGCCGATGCGATCCTGCGGCGCTGCGTGCATTGCGGCTTCTGCACGGCGACCTGTCCCACATACCAGGTGCTGGGCGATGAACTCGACAGTCCGCGCGGCCGCATTTACCTGATCAAGCAGGTGCTGGAAGGCGCCGAACCGACCCGCTCGACCCAGCAGCATTTGGACCGATGCCTGACTTGCCGCAATTGCGAAACCACCTGCCCGTCAGGCGTGCAATATGGCCACTTGGTGGATATCGGCCGCCAGGTCGTCGAAGAACGGGTGCCGCGCCCCTGGGCCGAGAAGGCCAAGCGCAAGATGTTGCGCCGGGCCATGCTGTCGCCGCTGTTCGGGCCCGCCATGCGGGTGGGGCAGGCGGTACGCGGCGCCTTGCCGGAAGCGCTCCGGCGCAAGGTGCCGCAGCGTCGTCCCGTCGGCGCCTTGCCGCCGGTGGCGGGACATGCGCGGCAGGTGCTGATGCTGGCTGGCTGCGTGCAGCCGTCGATGATGCCGACGATCGATGCCGCCACCATCCGGGTATTGGACGCCATCGGCATCGGCGCGCGCATCGCGCCGGGCGCGGGTTGCTGCGGCGCGGCCAGTTTCCATCTGGACGCGCAGGCGGCGGCGCTCGACCAGATGCGCGCCAATATCGATGCCTGGTGGCCATTGGTGCAGGATGGCGTGGTCGAGGCCATCGTCATGAATGCATCGGGTTGCGGCGCCATGGTCAAGGAATATGCGCATCACCTGCGCCATGACCCGGCCTATGCCCAGCGCGCCGCGGACATCGTGGCGCGGGTCAAGGACGTGGCGGAGATCGTCGCGCCGCATGCGGGACAACTGCGCGCCCGGTTGGCCGACAAGGGCACGCGGGCGGCGTTTCATCCGCCCTGCACGCTGCAACATTGGCAGGGGCTGCGGCCGTTGTCCGAGCAATTGCTGGTCGACCTGGGCTTCGCGCTGCAGCCGTTCGCCGAGCCGCACCTGTGCTGCGGCTCGGCGGGCGCGTATTCGGTGCTGAACCCCGAGATCGCGCTGGCGCTGCGCGACCGCAAGCTGAGCGCCATCGCGCCGGGCGCGCCGGACGTGATCCTGTCAGCCAATATCGGCTGCATCGGTCATTTGCAGAGCGGTACCAGCACGCCGGTGCGGCACTGGATCGAAGTGGTGGACGAGCGGCTGGCTGCCCCCTAGCGGGCAACGGCGTCAGGCCCGTCGGGCGCGCCGGCGCATCGCGGGCATGCCCCGCGAGGCCCGGGCCTCGCGGGGCTGGCGCCTCACTCCACGGCCTTGACCATGTCTTCGAGCACCTTCTTGGCGTCGCCGAAGACCATCATGGTGCGGTCCATGTAGAACAGTTCGTTGTCCAGGCCGGCGTAGCCGGAGGCCATCGAGCGCTTGTTCACGATCACGGTGCGGGCCTTGTAGGCTTCCAGGATCGGCATGCCGGCAATCGGCGACTTGGGATCGTTCTTGGCGGCCGGGTTGACCACGTCGTTGGCGCCCAGCACCAGCACCACGTCGGTCTGGCCGAACTCGCTGTTGATGTCGTCCATCTCGAAGACCTGGTCGTAAGGCACTTCGGCCTCGGCCAGCAGCACGTTCATGTGGCCCGGCATGCGGCCGGCGACCGGGTGGATGGCGTATTTGACGGTGACACCGCGTTCGGTGAGCTTTTCGGCCAGCTCCTTGAGCGCGTGCTGGGCGCGTGCCACCGCCAGGCCGTAGCCCGGCACGATGGTGACGCTTTCGGCATTGGTCATCAGGAACGCCGCGTCGTCGGGGCTGCCCGACTTGACGCTGCGCTGCTGGCCGCCGCCCGCCGCCGCGGCTTCGCCCGCCTGACCACCGAAGCCGCCCAGGATGACGTTGAAGAACGAGCGGTTCATCGCCTTGCACATGATGTACGAGAGGATGGCGCCGGACGAGCCCACCAGCGAGCCGGCGATGATCAGCATCGGGTTGTTGAGCGAGAAGCCGATGCCCGCCGCCGCCCAGCCCGAGTAGCTGTTCAGCATCGACACCACCACTGGCATGTCGGCGCCGCCGATCGGGATGATGATCAGCACGCCCAGCACGAAGGCGATCAGCGTCATGATGATGAAGGGCGTCCAGGCCTGCGTCAGCATGAACCACACGCCCATCGCCAGCATCAGCAGCGCCAGCGCCAGGTTCAGCATGTGCTGGCCGGCGAACACCACCGGCGCCCCCTGGAACAGGCGGAACTTGTACTTGCCCGACAGCTTGCCGAAGGCGATCACCGAACCCGAGAAGGTAATGGCGCCGACGAAGGTGCCGATGAACAGCTCGAAGCGGTTGCCGGTGGGGATCAGTGTGCCGGCGGCGACGATGCCGAACGCATGCGGCTCGGCCACCACGGCCACCGCGATGGCCACTGCCGCCAGGCCGATCATGCTGTGCATGAACGCCACCAGCTCGGGCATCTTGGTCATTTCGACGCGCTTGGCCATCAGCGTGCCGATCGAGCCGCCGACCAGCAGGCCGAGCACTACCCAGCCCAACCCGATGCCGGCGGCGCCGCTGCGCGCCAGGCCGACGATGAGCGCGCCAGTGGTCAGTACCGCGATCGCCATGCCGGCCATGCCGAAGGCATTGCCCAGGCGCGAGGTGGTGGGATGCGAGAGGCCCTTGAGCGCCTGGATGAAGCAGACCGAGGCAACCAGGTAGAGCAGCGTGACAAGGTTCAGCGAGATCATTTCGCATCCTCCTTGGCCGCCTTCTTTTCCTTCTTCTTGAACATCTCCAGCATGCGTCGCGTGACCAGAAAGCCGCCGAACACGTTGACCGCGGCCAGCGCCACGGCAAACACGCCCATGCCGCGCGCCAATCCGCCTTCGGTCAAAGCCGCCGCCAGCATGGCGCCGACGATGATGATGGCCGAGATCGCGTTGGTCACCGCCATCAGCGGGGTGTGCAGCGCGGGGGTGACGTTCCAGACCACGTGGTAGCCGACGTAGATCGCCAGCACGAAGATGATGAGATTCATCAGGGTAGGGTTGATCGCTTCCATGCCTTTAGCTCCCGCGCGTCACAATGCCGCCTTCGCATACCAGGCAGGCCGCCACGATTTCATCGTCGCGCTGGATTGCCAGCGCGCCGTCCGCATTGATGATGAGTTTCAGGAAGTCGAGGACGTTGCGGGCGTAGAGCGCCGACGCGTCGGTCGCCACCAGGCCGGGCAGGTTGGTCAGCCCCACCAGGGTCACGCCGTGCTTCTCGACCACCTTGCCTTTCTCGGACAGCGGGCAGTTGCCGCCGCGCTCGACCGCCAGGTCCACCAGCACCGAGCCGGGCTTCATGGCCGCGACGGTCTCGGCCGACACCAGCGTGGGCGCGGGGCGGCCGGGGATGAGGGCGGTGGTGATGACGATGTCGGCCTGCTTGCAGCGTTCCGACACCAGCGCCGCCTGCCGCGCCATCCAGGCCGGCGGCATGGGGCGCGCGTAGCCGCCCACGCCTTGGGCGATCTCGCGTTCTTCGTCGGTCTCGAACGGCACGTCGATGAACTTGGCGCCGAGCGATTCGACCTGCTCGCGCGCGGCGGGCCGCACGTCGGAGGCCTCGACCACCGCGCCCAGGCGCTTGGCCGTGGCGATGGCCTGCAGGCCGGCGACGCCGGTGCCCAGCACCACGGCGCGCGCGGCCTTGAGCGTGCCGGCGGCGGTCATCATCATGGGGATCAGGCGGCCGTAGTGGTGGGCCGCCAGCAGCACCGCCTTGTAGCCGGCAAGGTTGGCCTGCGACGACAGCACGTCCAGGCTCTGGGCGCGCGTGATGCGGGGCGCGGCTTCCAGCGCGAAGCCGGTCAGGCCGGCGGCGGCCATCTGCGCCAGGCCGTCGGCGTCGAACGGGTCGAGCATGCCGATGACCACCGCGCCGGCTTTCATCTGCGGCAGTTCGGACGCGGAGGGGGCGCGAACCTTCATGACCAGCTCTGCCCCGAGCGCCTCCTGGGCGCTGCCGAGCGTCGCGCCCGCGGCCTCGTAGGCTTCATCCAGATAGCGTGCCGCGCTGCCTGCGCCACGCTCCACGACAACGGTGTGTTTGCCGCCTACGTACTTCTTGACGGTTTCCGGTGTTGCTGCGACACGGGTTTCCCCGTCTCGGGTTTCCTTTGGTATCCCGATGTGCATCGACGCCTCTCCTCAGAAGGTTCGCCGTAGTTATAACGGATATACGCCCGGGACAGGAGTTTCCACGCCGCCCAAAAGAAAGCCCCATGGGGTTAACCATGGGGCTTGGGGCTTGCGCCCCGGTCACACCGGCCAGACTGACAACGGACTGCTGGCCGGCACTGGCGCGCAGGCGTCCGGCGTCAGGCCGTCTGCGCGCGAGTCCAGTCGATCAGCGCGGCGGTCAGGTCGCGCAGGTCGGCTTTGAGGCGGCCGTAGTTGGCCGATGGACGCAGGCTGACCTCGTCCATGTAGAGCTTGCGGTTGATCTCGATCTGCAGGCTGTGGCGGCCTTGTTCGGGGCGGCCGAAGGCGCGCACCAGTTCGACACCCTTGTAGGGATCGTTCACCGTCACGTCGTAGCCGCGTTCGCGCAGCCAGGCCGCGACGAATTCCCGGAATGCCGGATCGCTGGTGCTGCCGTCGCGGTCGCCCAGCACGAAGTCCGGGTGGACCAGGCCGGGGCGGTCGGTGGCGTAGGCGCCGGCGACGCTGGGCATGGAGTGGCAGTTGATGTGCCAGACCTTGCCGAACTTCTGGTGGGCGCTGTCGAGCACCTGGCCGAGCGCCGCATGGTACGGCTTCCAGCAGGCCTCGATGCGGTGCGTCACTTCTTCGACGCTCAGCTTGCGGTCGTACAGCGGCGTGCCGTCGTCCAGCATGCGCCAGATCAGGCCCTTGCCCAGCTTGACCTTGGGCGAGGCGTTGACCGCGCCGGGCCACGACTGCTCCAGCAGCAACTCGTCGATTTCATCGGGGGCGCGATTGGCATCGATGTAGGCGCGCGGAAAGCTCGCGGCGACCATGGGCACGCCCATGTCGATGGCGTCGCCCCACAGATCGTCAACCCAGGTGTCCTCGGCCGTGCGCAGTGCGCCGAAATCCACCGCGGGCGCGAAGTCGGGCGGATAGGTGGTGCCGCTGTGCGGGGAGTCCAGCACGAGCGGGGCCGAAGGCGCCGAGTTCGGGTATTGCAGCGGAAGGTCGAGCCGGTAGGACAGGGGTTGGGTGATTCGCATATGGGGGTGTTGCGTTCGTGAATCGGAGCCCCCCGCGCGCCGCGCGGGCGCGGCGGGGGTCGAAGATCGCTTAGTCGATCTTCACGTTGGCTTCTTTGGCGATGCGCTTGTTCTTGGCGATTTCAGCCGAGATCTGCTTGGCGAACGCTTCCGGCGTGTTGGCGGCGGGTTCGGCGCCCAGCGCTTGCAGGCGCGACTTGACGTCGGCTTCGGCGCTGACCTTCTGCACGGCGGCGTTCAGCTTGGCCAGGATCGGCGCCGGCAGCTTGGCCGGGGCGACCAGGCCGAACCACGAGGCGTCGTTGACGGCAGGCAGGCCGACTTCGGCGAACGTGGGCACGTTCGGCAGGCTGGCCACGCGCTTGGGAGCGGCCACGGCCATGGCGATCAGGCGGCCGGACTGCACGTGCGGCAGGGTCGAGGGCAGGTTGTCGTACATGACATCGACTTGGCCGGCCAGCGCGTCGTTCAGCGCCGGGCCCACGCCGCGGTACGGCACGTGCATCAGGTCGGTGCCCGACGCCATCTTGAACAGTTCGCCCATCATGTGCGAGACCGAGCCGTTGCCGGCCGAGGCGTACGTCAGCTTGCCCGGCTGGCTCTTGGCCAGCTTGATGAACTCGGCCATGTCCTTGGCCTGCACCTTCGGGTTGATGGTCATGATGTTCGGCACGGCGGCCAGGTTCGAGATCGGCGTGAAGTCCTTCTCGCCATCGAACGGCAGGTTCGGATAGATGGCCGGGTTGATGCCGTGCGTGCTGACGGTGGCGATGCCCAGGGTGTAGCCGTCCGGCGCGCTGCTGGCGACGAAGGCGCTGCCGATCGAGCCGCCGGCGCCGCCGCGGTTTTCCACCACGACGGTCTGGCCCAGTTCCTTGCCCAGCTTGTCGGCGAACAGGCGGCCGACGATGTCGGTGGTGCCTCCCGGCGGGAACGGCACGATCAGGCGGATCGGCTTGCTCGGATAGGCGTCGTCGGCATGGGCGATGCCCGAGGTCAGCGGCGTGGTCAGCGTCGCGACGGCGACGCAAAGACCCAGGACTACATTACGGCGTTGCATGAATTCCCCTATGAATTGAAACGCGGATGCGCAAAAGGCAGACGCAAACAGGCAGATTCTTTCTTGCAAGGCCAGTTTGCACAAACGAAAGTTTCTCCTTAAGCTATGACTTTTTTTCATGCCTCTTTTGCGGCGAAGTTTCATTATGTAACTTCAGGCCCCGTCGAACCCGGCATCGAGGCCCGCTTCCATGAGACGCTTCTGTCCTTCACTCACCGACCTGCAGGCCTTCGAAGTGGCCGCCAGGCACAGCAGTTTCACCCGCGCCGCGCAGGAGCTGTGCGTGACGCAGGGCGCGGTGAGTAAGCAAGTGAAACACCTGGAGGAGTTCGTCGGCGTCGAACTATTCCTGCGCATCAGGCAAGGCCTGGTCCTGACCGAGGCCGGCCGTGGCTACCTGACCAAGATTCAGGCCGGGTTGGGCCAGATCGAGGCGGCCACGGTCGAGCTGATCGCGCATCAGGGGCAGGGGGGCACTCTCAACCTGACCTGCATGCCGACCTTTGGCGCGCGCTGGCTGATCCCGCGCCTGACCGCCTTCATGCGGTTGCGCCCGGACATCCATGTGGAATTCCTGCCGCACCGCCAGGGCTACGATTTTTCATCGCCCGAACTGGACGCCGCGGTCCGTTTCGGCGAAGGCATCTGGCCGGGCAGCGGCGCCGATTACATCGTCGGCCGCGAGATCCTGCCGGTCTGCAGCCCGCGCCTGATCCCGGGGGGCTGTAGCACGCCGGCGGACCTGCTGGCCTACCCCCTGCTGCACCACACTTCGGCCCTGGAAGGCTGGCGCGACTGGTTCGAGCAGGCCGGCTGCGATACCCGGCGCAGCCTGGAAGGCGCGCGTTTCGACCAGTACGCGCTGCTGTCGCAGGCGGCCGCGGCTGGTTTCGGCGTGGCGCTGATCCCGCGCTGCCTGATCGAGGACGAACTGCGCGACGGCAAGCTGATGGTGGCAATCCAGCTGCCGATCCGCGCGCGCATGGGCTATTACCTGTGCTATCCCGACCAGAAGGCCAACCTGCCCACCTTGCAGGCATTCCGGACCTGGTTGATGGAGGTCTCGCGGGCGGCCGAGCCGCAACCCGAGGCAGAGGCCAGCCCGCAGTAAAATGGCGCAATCATGAGTCAAAAATCCACCAAGAAGGGCCGCGTTGTCGTCGGCATGTCCGGCGGGGTCGATTCTTCGGTCACCGCCTGGCTGCTCAAGCAGCAAGGCTATGAGGTCGTCGGCCTGTTCATGAAGAACTGGGAAGACGACGACGATTCCGAATACTGCTCCACCCGGCAGGACCTGCTGGACGCGGCCAGCGTGGCCGACCTGGTCGGCGTCGAATTCGAATATGTCAATTTCGCCGCCGAATACAAGGACCGCGTATTCGCCGAGTTCCTGCGCGAGTACTCGGCCGGCCGCACGCCCAACCCCGACGTGCTGTGCAATGCCGAAATCAAGTTCAAGGCGTTCCTCGATCACGCCATGGCGCTGGGCGCCGAGCACATCGCCACCGGCCACTATGCCCGCGTGCGCGAAGTGTCGGCCGAAGGGGGCGGTTCGCGCTTCGAATTGCTCAAAGCGCTGGACGGTTCCAAGGACCAGAGCTATTTCCTGCATCGCCTGAACCAGGCGCAACTGTCGCGCACCCTGTTCCCGCTAGGGGAGATCCACAAGACCGAGGTGCGCCGCATCGCGCATGAGATCGGCCTGCACAACGCCGCCAAGAAGGACTCCACCGGCATCTGCTTCATTGGTGAGCGGCCGTTCCGCGAGTTCCTCAATCGCTACCTGCCGACCGAGCCGGGCCCGATCCTGACGCCCGAAGGGCAACAGGTCGGGCGCCACGAGGGCCTGTCTTTCTACACGCTGGGCCAGCGTAAGGGCCTGGGCGTGGGCGGCGTGAAAGGCCGCCAGCGCGATGACGGCACGGCCGAGGCCTGGTACGTGGCGCGCAAGGACCTCGAACGCAACGTGCTCTACGTGGTGCAGGGGCATGACCATCCCTGGCTGCTGTCCGGCTCGCTGCGGGCGCAGGACGCCAGTTGGGTCGCGGGGCAGGCGCCGGCCGCCGGGATGTACGGCGCCAAGACGCGCTACCGTCAGGCCGACGCGGCCTGCCGGCTCGGCGATGCCACCGACGCGAGCTTCGCGCTCGACTTCACCGAGGCGCAATGGGCGGTCACGCCCGGGCAGTCGGCGGTGCTCTACGATGGCGACGTCTGCCTGGGCGGCGGCATCATCGTCTAGGGGCGGTTCGCCCGGCAAGACGCCTTCGGGCGGGCCGCGCTACCGATAGCCGTGCCAGCCAGGCCCCGCGGGCATCGCGTCCGCGGGGCCTGATTCATGAAAAAGCGGCACAAATGCCGGCAACGAGGAGAGGGAAGTGGACGTAACGATGGTGGTTTGCCTGCTGGCGCTGGGTGCGCTGGCAGGCTTCGCGGCGGGCTTGCTGGGGATCGGCGGTGGCATGCTGCTGGTGCCGTTCCTGACGATGCTGTTCACCTGGCAGGGCATGCCGGCCGACCTGGTGGTGCACGCCGCCATCGCCACGTCGATGACCTCGATCCTGTTCACCTCGATTTCCAGCGTGCGCGCGCACCAGCAGAAGGGCACGATCAAGTGGCGCATTGTCTGGGCCATGGCGCCCGGCATCATCCTCGGCGGCCTGTTGTCCGGGGGCGCGGTGTTCGCGGCGCTGAGCACTTTGTGGCTGTCGCTGTTCTTCGCGCTGTTCGTCGGCTATTCCGGCTGGAACATGCTGCGCAACAAAAAGCCCAAGCCCAGCCGCCAGATGCCGGGCGTCCTGGGCACCAGCGCGGCCGGGGCCGGCATTGGGTTCCTGTCGGGGTTGGTGGGGGCGGGCGGAGGCTTCCTGTCGGTGCCGTTCATGGTCTGGTGCAACGTCGCGCTGCACAACGCGGTGTCGACCTCGGCGGCGCTCGGCTTTCCCATCGCGCTGGCCAACAGCATCGGCTACGTGGTCTCGGGGTTGAACGAAGGCGCCACGCGGCCCGGCATGTTGGGCTACATCTATTGGCCGGCCCTGCTGGCATTGGTGTGCGTCAGCGTCCTGACCGCGCCGCTGGGCGCGCGCATGGCGCACCGGCTGCCGGTGCAGACGCTCAAGCGCGTGTTTGCCTGCCTGTTGTTCGCGCTGTCGGCTTACATGCTCTTCAAGGCGGCGCAGGCAGTGCTGGCCTGAGCCGGAAGCGAAACCGGCCGCGCGAGGCGGCCGGAGCGGGGCCCGGGGTGCCGGAACGCCTCAGGCCGTCTTGGGAACGGTGTCCAGGAACGATTGGCGCTGCGACAGCTTGTCGTACAGGCGCGCCAGATTGGCGTGGTCGGCGCGCCAGTCCAGTTCGGCGAAGCGCAGGTCGAGGTAGCCCAGGGCACAGCCCACGGCAATGTCGGCCAGGCTGTAGTTGATGCCCATGCAATGGGCGTTCTCTCCCAGGCTCTTGTTCATGGCATCCAGGCTGGCGTGGATCTTGCCGTATTGGCGCTCGATCCATTCCGGACTGCGCTGCGCCTCCGGGCGCTGCTTTTCCTTGACGATGGTGACGCAGGCGTCCAGCACGCCATCGGCGATGGCTTCCCAGCACTTGACGGCCGCGCGGTCGCGGCCCGGCTGCGGAATCAGGCGGGCGACGGGCGACAAGGTGTCCAGGTATTCGACGATAACGCGCGAGTCGAACAGGGCGCCGCCATCTTCCATGACCAGGCAGGGCACTTTGCCCAGCGGGTTGTACGTTTGGATCTGCGTGTCGGCGGACCAGACGTTTTCGAGTTCAAGCCGATAATCCAGCTTTTTCTCGGCCATGACGATACGCACCTTGCGCACGTATGGACTGGTAAGCGAGCCGATCAGTTTCATGGATTCACAAGCGGAGTCGGAAAGCGGCCGAAGTATAGCAGGCCGCATGACGGCCAAACCGTCCGCGGGACGGAATCTCGCCCAGTTTGCCACAATGTTGCGTGGCCCTGAATGATAAAATCGCCGGGTTTTCCCCTCCGCAGCTTTTTCTTTCCCAGACCATGCAAATCGCCGACCAGCTTAGCCAACTTAATGCCCTTTCGCCACTGGATGGCCGATACGCCTCCCGCGGCGACGCGTTGCGCGGGCTGCTCTCCGAGGCCGGTTTCATGGCCCACCGCGTCGAAGTCGAGGTGGCCTGGCTGGTGGCCCTGTCCGATGCCGGCCTGCCGGAACTGCCCGCCTTTTCCCAGGAAGCGCGCGCCCGCCTGCAGCAGTTGGTGCGCGATTTCTCGGAAGCCGACGCCGCCCGCATCAAGGACATCGAGCGCGTCACCAACCACGACGTCAAGGCGGTCGAGTATTGGCTCAAGGAAAAGGTCGCCGACCACGCCGAACTGGCGACCGCCGCCGAATTCATCCATTTCGCCTGCACCTCCGAAGACATCAACAACACCTCGCACGCGCTGATGCTGTCGCGCGCCCGCAACGAGGTGGTATTGCCGCGACTGCGCGAAATCGAGGCCAAGCTCAACGACATGGCCGTGGCCCAGGCCGACCAGCCGATGCTGTCGCGCACGCACGGCCAGCCGGCCAGCCCGACCACGCTGGGCAAGGAATTCGCCAACGTCGCGGCGCGCCTGAACCGCGCCATCGCCGCGGTCGAGGCGGTCGAGCCGCTGGCCAAGCTCAATGGCGCCACCGGCAACTACAACGCCCACCTGTCGGCCTACCCGGAAATCGACTGGCCCGCCTTCAGCCAGCGCGTGCTGGCCGGCCTGGGCCTGACGCAGAACCGCCACACCATCCAGATTGAACCGCACGACTGGATGTCGGCGCTGTTCGACGCCATCGTGCGCGCCAACATCATCGTGCTCGACCTGGATCGCGACATCTGGGGCTACGTGGCCCTGGGCTACTTCAAGCAGCGCCTGAAGGAAGGCGAGGTCGGCTCGTCGACCATGCCGCACAAGGTCAATCCGATCGACTTCGAGAACTCCGAAGGCAACCTGGGCCTGGCCAACGCCGTGTTGCGCCACCTGTCCGACAAGCTGCCGATCTCCCGCTGGCAGCGCGACCTGACCGACTCGACCGTGCTGCGCAACCTGGGCGTGGGCCTGGGCTACTGCCTGGTGGCGTGGGATGCCTGCATGCGCGGCCTGGGCAAGCTGGAAGTCAACACCGCCGCGATCGACGCCGACATCGACGCCTGCTGGGAAGTGCTGGCCGAGCCGGTGCAGACCGTCATGCGCCGCTATGGTCTGCCGCAGCCCTACGAGCAGCTCAAGGCCTTGACGCGCGGCAAGGGCATCACCGAGGAAGCCCTGCGCGAGTTCATCCAGGGCCTGGCCCTGCCGGATGAGCCCAAGGCGCGCCTGCTGGCGATGACCCCGCGCTCGTACATCGGCCTGGCGGCGGATCTGGCCCGGGCGGTATAGTCGCCTTGCCGCGCGCGCTGCGCGCGGCATTCTTGTCGTACTTACGGGAGATTGCAATGAAGAAGTTGTCCACGCTCGCCGCGCTGGCCTGTATGACCGTCGGGTCGCTGCTGGCGACCTCGGCCCAGGCGCAGTTCGCCAAGCCCGAAGATGCCATCAAGTACCGCCAGTCGGCGCTGACGCTGATGGCATCGCACTTCGGCCGCATGGTGCCGGTGGTCAAGGGCCAGGCGCCCTACGACGCGGCCCAGATCAAGGCCAACGTCGAGGTGCTCAAGACCTTGTCGGCGCTACCGTGGACGGCTTTTGGCGCGGGGACCGAAGGCGGTGACGCGCGTCCGGAAATCTGGAGCGATGCGGCCGGCTTCAAGCAGAAGCAGCAGGCGTTCCAGGACAATATCGTCAAGCTGTCGGCCGCCGCGGATGCCGGCGACCTCGACAAGCTGCGCGCCGCTTTCGGCGACGTGGGCGCGAGCTGCAAGGCCTGCCACGACAGCTATCGCAAGAAGAAGTAAGCCGGCCCACGCGCGGGACATGCAAAAAAAAGCCCTTCAGGATCGCTGAGGGGCTTTTTCATTGGGCGCCCGCGCGGCTGCGGTCGCTGCCGGGCTACGAGAATGACATGTCGGCCGCGATCTCGAGCGAGCGGATCCAAAGCACCAGCCCGGTGACACAGGCGCCCAGCAGCAGCGCGCGCAGCCACACCGCCAGTCCGTCCTGTGTTGGCACGGTGCCCGGCGGCACGTCCTTCGGATCGACGTTGCCGGTGATGATGGCGCGCACCAGGCGCTTGCGGCGCACCAGGGCGTACCAGGCCACGGCCAGCAGGTGCAGGGCTACCAGGCCGATGATGACCCATTCATTGAGCTTGTGCCATGAGGTCAGCAGGCTGGCGGTGGATTCACTCACATGGCCGAACAACGGCCCCTGCGTCATGATGTCGTCGGTGGTGAACAGGCCGCTGACGGCTTGGAAACCGATCACCAGCAGCAGCGCCAGCACCGATAGCGCGCCCAGCGGATTATGCCCGGCGGGCGCGGCCGCGCCTTTGAGGTAACGGGCTACCGCGAGCGGGCCGCGCACGAATTGGGTGAAGCGCGCGTAGCGCGGACCGATGAGGCCCCACAGCACGCGGAAAATGATCAGGCCGAGCGCGGCACAGCCAAAGCGCACGTGCCAGTCCATGTACAGGCCGCCGAGTTTCACGCTGACAAAGGCGCCGACGATGCAGACCACCAGCGCCCAATGAAACAGGCGGGTAGGAAGGTCCCAGATGCGGATGGCTAGGCGATTGTTTTGCATGGTGAGGGCGGCGTGACTGCGTTGCCCGCGACTTTATCACGCACAAATGAAGCCGCCACGGCGCGGGCCGTGGCGGTGGGGTGGCAAGGAGCCGGGGCTCAGCGAGCGGCGCGACGCACCGGCTCGATGCGATGCACGTGCTCGTGACGGAAGCGGATACGCTGGCCGGGGACCTTCTGCGCGGCGTTTCCGCAGGGCACGACTTCCGTGGTGTAGGTGGTCGTGCCATCGATCGGCGCATTGAAGATGACGGTCGCGCGGATGGCCGGGCCATGCGCCGGTTGCAGGTAAACGATGTCGCCGATGTGAATCGGCATGTCGTCCAGCTTGGTGTGGGCAGGGCGTCGGATCAGGTCCGAGGTGGTGAAACGAGTATTCATGATGTGTTCTCTTTCAAGTTCTTGTTATGGAATTGCCGTGTCGTGCTTGC
>LXNH01000182.1_pt1 | contig 15017 bp, 15 predicted proteins | sample 809111 | NCBI WGS metagenome assembly LXNH01 (sample SAMN04870528, study PRJNA318959) | seawater metagenome | biome: 00002010; material: water; isolation source: marine seawater | place: Greece: Milos, Mediterranean Sea | collected 2013-05-29 | depth 5-7 m
GGCGCTGGCGGATCCGCTGCATGCGCCGCCGGTGGCGGCGCCGGCCTGAACCCTTGCCGCAATAAAAAACCGGCCTCGCGAGAGGCCGGCTTTCTCATGGCCGCCAGCGGTTCGTTCAAAGCTTGCGGCGGAACACGAGCTTGTCGTCGGTGGAGGCCGAGGCGTCGTACCGGTAGCCTTCCAGGTCGAAGCCTTGCAGGCCTTCCGGCTTGGACACCTTGTGCAGGATGGCGTAGCGCGCCATCAGGCCGCGCGCGCGCTTGGCGTGGAAGCTGATGATCTTCCAGGCGCCGTTTTTCCAGTCCTGGAACACGCACTGCACCACGCGCGCCTTGAGCGCCTTCAGGTCGACCGACTTGAAATACTCTTCCGAGGCCAGATTGACGATGACCGGCGCCTTCTGCCCGGCCTGGCGTTCGTTGAGATAGTCGGCAATGGCGCTGCCCCAGTATTCGTACAGGTTCTTGCCCTTCGGCGTCTGCAGGCGCGTGCCCATTTCCAGGCGGTACGGCTGCATCAGGTCCAGCGGCCGCAGCACGCCATACAGGCCGCTGAGGATGGCCACATGATCCTGGGCCCAATCCAGTTGCTTGGCCGACAGGGTCGCGGCGTCCAGGCCCTCGTACACGTCGCCATTGAAGGCCAGCACGGCCTGGCGCGAATTGGCCTGGGTGAAGGTGCGCTTCCATTCGGCGTAGCGCTGCGCGTTGAGCTCGGACAGCGCCGGGCTCAGGCTCATCAGTGCGGCAATGTCGTCCGCGGTCTTGGTCTTCAGGACCTTGATCAGGCCGGCGGCCTGGTCCACGAACAGCGGCTGGGTGTGCGTCTCGATGTGCACCGGCGAGTCGTAGTCCAGCTTCTTGGCGGGGGAAAGCAGAAACAGCATGCGGAGGTTCCTTTGATCAGCGCGCCGTCCAGCCGCCATCGACGGAGACGGTGGTGCCGGTGATTTGCGCGGCGGCATCGGAGGCCAGGAAAACGGCCGTGCCGCCCAGTTGCTCGGGCGTGACGAATTGCAGCGACGGCTGCTTTTCGCTGAGCAGTTCGCGCGCGGCGGTTTCCTGGTCGACGCCATTCTTTTCGGCCAATGCCGAGATCTGCTTTTCGACCAGCGGGGTACGCACCCAGCCCGGGCAGATGGCGTTGGCGGTGACGCCCTGGCCGGCGGTTTCCAGCGCGGTTACCTTGGTGAAACCGACCACGCCGTGCTTGGCGGCGACGTAGGCCGACTTGTTGGCCGAGGCTACCAGGCCGTGCGCCGAGGCGATGTTGATGATGCGGCCGAAGCCCTGCTTCTTCATGTGCGGCAGCGCGGCGGCCGTGCCATGGAACACGGCCGACAGATTCAGCGCCAGGATCGCATCCCATTTTTCGGTGGGAAAGTCCTCGATCAGGGCGGTGTGCTGGATGCCGGCGTTGTTGACCAGGATGTCGATGCGGCCCATCTGGCGCACCGCGTTGTCGATCAGGCCGCGCACGGCGTCGCCCTTGGACAGGTCGGCGCCGTCGTACAGCACCTTGACACCATGCTGGGCGGCCAGCCCGGCGCGCACCTTTTCGATCTCGGCGGCGTCGCCGAAGCCGTTCAGGACGATATCGGCGCCCTGCGCGGCCAGCGCGGTGGCGATACCCAGGCCGATCCCGCTGGTGGAACCGGTGACGACTGCGACTTTTCCTTTGAGCATAGATGTTCTCCTGTGGCGGGGCGCGGAATGCGGACGGCGGCCGGAACGCGCCGGCCGGCGCCGTGGGCGAAACACGGACTGAAAAATCGCGTCAAGTGTAGCCGCCCGGCAAGACGCCCATCATGCCATGCCCCCACGCCCTGCGGGGTCAAGCGCGGGGCGGCGGCGGCGGCGGGCCGACGCGGGAAATGGGCGCCTCCGGCAAGGTGGAATCGGACGAATCCGGGTCCGCGCGCGCGGCACGCGGATCGGTCGGCAAGTCCGCCATGCCCCCCAGGCGTTCCGGAATACGTTCGAGCAGCTTGATCAGGATCGGCACCACCCCCATCGACACCGCCACCACCACGGCCAGCACATCGCGCTGCCCAAGATCCACCAAGTGGTTATCCCAGGCTTCGTTGAAGATCGCGAAGCTGAATTCGCCCCCCTGTGCCAGCACCATGGCGAACAACAGCCGGTGATAGCGCGGCAAGCCCAGCAGGCGCGCAAAACCGTACAGCACGAGCGCCTTGACCGCCAGCAGCGCGGCCACCCCCGCGCCGATGAACTTCCAGTGTTCCGCCACCACGTGCAGGTTCATGGACATGCCGATGGCCACGAAGAACAGGCCGAGCAACAGGCCCTTGAAGGGCTCGATCGCGTTTTCCAGTTCATGGCGATAGCGCGATTCGGCCATCAACACGCCGACCAGGAAACCGCCCAGGCCAGCCGACAGGCCCGCGTAATCGAACAACTGCGCCGTGCCCACGACCAGCAGCAATGCCGCCGCGGTGAACAGTTCCTTCAACTTGGCCTTGGCGGCCCAGCCCAGCAGACGCAGCCGATAGGCCGCGGCCACCACCGCCACCGCGATCAATGCCTCTTTGAAAGAGGGGGCCGAGGTGCCGCCCGATCCCAGCAGGCCCGCCGCCACCAGCATCGGGATCGCCGCCATATCCTGGAACAGCAGCACCCCCAGCGCCGAGCGCCCCATCGGCGTGCGCGTCAGGCCGCGTTCCTCCAGCAGCCGCAAGGCGACCGCCGTCGATGACAGCGCCAGCGACAGGCCGCACAACACCGCCGCCTGCCACGCCATGCCCGCCATGTGACGCAAGGCGGCCCCGAACACCACGCCCAGCAGCAGGCCGCACGCCAGCATCTGCGCGGCCCCCAGCGTGAACACCTCGTGGCGCATCGCCCACAGGCGCTTGGGCGCCAGCTCCAGGCCGATGATGAACAACATCATCACCACGCCCCACTGCGACACATTGACCATGTCGGGAACGTCCGTCACCAGCTTCAGGCCCGAGGGCCCCACCAGCACGCCGGCCAGCAGGTAGCCCGGAATGGCACCCAGGCCCAGCCGCTGGGTCAGCGGCACGCACAGCACGGCGGCCAGCAACAGGATCAGGATCAGGTTCATCGGCGCGGAACGGGCGGATCGGAACAATCCGATTCTGAGCAAGGATGACTTGCCTGGGAAGCAGATGAAACCCGCTGAAGCGTTCGATATCGAAGGGCTTTACACAAAACTTTTTTTTGCTGTAGAATTGCGGGCTTCGCTGCTCCGACAACGCAGATTCTTCCGACCAGGGATCTGATTGCGGGAAACCCGGAAAAACCTCGACAGGCCAGAACCTGCCGGTGCTTGACCAGGAATTTCGCCGTTACGGAATCCAGCCACGGAGAGGTGGCAGAGTGGTCGAATGTACCTGACTCGAAATCAGGCGTACGGTATCCCCGTACCGTGGGTTCGAATCCCACCCTCTCCGCCAGTTTTGGCTTGTGAGCCCCACCGCGGTCTCGCAGGCAAGCAAAAACACAGACGACCCGCATAAGCCCCGCTTGTGCGGGTTTTTTGTTTCACGATGACTCCAGCCCGGTAGTTCGCTGGACTGCGCCGTAGCTAGATACAGCAGGTTTATCAATAACTTACGCGCGTCCATCATATGCCGGTGCTTTCTGAAACTTGACCCGGTTTTCCCTCGCGCCGCTCCTATCTGGCTCCTGGAATCCGGGTTGTTCCGAGGAGTCATCATGGCAAAGATCAAGCTCACCAAGACCGCCGTGGAGTCGGCCCAACCCCAGGCCAAGGATGTTGAACTGCGAGATACCGTGGTGCCCGGCTTCCTGTGCAAGATTACCCCGACCGGCCGCCGGGTGTTCATGCTCCAGTACCGCACGAACTCCGGCCAGCCCCGCAAGCCCTCGCTGGGGCTGTACGGGGAGCTGACCGTCGAACAGGCACGAGTCAAGGCACAGGACTGGCTGGCCGAGGTTCGCCGGGGCGGCGACCCCGGCGGCGCCAAGGCCGAGGCGCGCAAGGCGCCCACGATGGCCGAGTTGTGCAAGAAGTTCATGGAGGACTACTCCAAGAAGCGCAACAAGCCCAGCACGCAGGACGGCTATCAGGGCGTCATAGACCGCAACATCATCCCGCTGCTGGGCCGCAAGAAGGTGCATGACGTGAAGCGGCCCGACATTGCCGGGCTGATGGAGAAACTGGCCTACAAGCCGACCGAGGCGAACAAGACCTTCGGCGTGCTGCGCAAGATGTTCAACCTGGCCGAAGTGTGGGGCTACCGCCCGGACGGCACGAACCCGTGCCGCCACGTCCCCATGTACCCGCCGGGCAAGGAAACCCGGCTCATCGTGGACGAGGAAATGGTGCGGATCTTCCGCCAGTTGGAGAAGCTGGAGGCGGAGGGGCTGGAGAACTACGTCATCCCGCTGGCGATCCGCCTGCAATTCGAGTTCGCCGCCCGGCGCTCCGAAATCTGCCCGCTCGAATGGAGCTGGCTGGACTTCGAGAACCGGCGCGTGGTGTGGCCCGACAGCAAGGTCGGCGGCATTTCCAAGCCCATGAGCGAGGAAGCCTATCGGCTGCTTTCGACGGCGCCGCGCCGGGAGGGCTGCCCCTACGTCCTGCCATCGCCGAACGACCCGGCCAAGCACCTGACCTTTGGCGAGCACTATGGCGGCTGGTGCCGGGTGCTCAAGGCCGCCGGCGTCCCGCACGTCGGCACGCACGGCATCCGCCATCGCTCGACCACCGACATTGCCAATTCGGGCGTGCCGACCAAAGTGGGCATGAAGCTGACGGGCCACAAGACCGTGGCGATGTTCATGCACTACGTCCACACCGAGGACAAGCCGGTGCGCGATGCGGCCGAGCTGGTGGCCAGCCGCCGCCAAGCCATCACGGGTGCGCGCCAGCTTGCGGAGGCGGCGGCATGAACACGCGCCGGTCATCCGCAGCATCGTCCGCAGCGCCTTCGGCGCTGCTGGGCGACATTCGGGCACTGATCGAGGCGGCGCGCAAGCGCGCCGCCTCGACGGTGAATAGCGAGCTGACGATGCTCTACTGGCGCATCGGCCAGCGCATCCGCACGCACGTCTTGGACGGACGCCGGGGCGCCTACGGCAAGGAAGTCCTGCCCACCCTGGCGGCGCAGTTGGTGAAGGAGTACGGCGGCAGTTTTGCCGAGCAGAACCTGCGCCGCATGGTGCAGTTCGCGGCCACCTTCCCCGACGAGCAGATTCTCGTATCACTGATACGAGAATTGAGCTGGACGCACTTCATCGCCCTGATCCCGCTGAAAGACCCGCTCCAGCGGGACTATTACGCGCAGATGGCGAGCGCCGAACGCTGGAGCGTCCGGACGCTGCGCGAGCGCATCGACTCGATGCTGTACGAGCGCACGGCGCTGTCTCAAAAGCCGGGCGAGACGATCGCGCACGAGCTGGCGACGATGCGCGATGCGCAGCGCATGTCGCCCGCCCTGGTCATGCGCGACCCGTACATCCTCGACTTCCTGGGGCTGCGGGACACTTGGCAGGAAGGCGACTTGGAGGCGGCGATCATCCGCGAAATGGAGTCGTTCTTGTTGGAGCTGGGCGCGGGTTTCAGCTTCGTGGCCCGGCAGAAGCGCATCCAGATCGACGGCGAGGATTTCCACCTCGACCTGCTGTTTTACAACCGCAAGCTGCGGCGGCTGGTGGCAGTGGAGTTGAAGGTCGGCGAGTTCAAGGCAGCTTTCAAGGGACAGATGGAGCTTTATCTTCGCTGGCTGGACAAGCACGAACGGGAGCCGGAGGAAGCCTCGCCGCTGGGGATCATCCTTTGCACCGGCAAGAAGCGCGAGCAGATCGAATTGCTGGAGTTGGACAAGTCGGGCATCCACGTCGCCGAGTACCTGACCGCCTTGCCGCCGAGGGGCGTGCTGGTGGAGCGGCTGCAACAAGCAACGCAACGGGCGCAGTTGCAGCTCGAGCAGCGCAAGACCGACAACGAATAGTCCTGTCCCAAGCAGTCGGGCGTCCCGGCGTACCGCCGTCGCGCTGTCGTGCTGCGCATCGAGCCTCGCTGCGCGAGTCTCGCCCCTGTCGGGCTTCCATCACTGACGCCTCCGGCCCGGCTCGCTGATCCGCGCCTGCGCGCTTCGCTTGCCAAAAACCCGCGTGCGTGGGGTGGTGTGAGGGGGCGGTCTTGCTGTGTCCCTTCACCGTATCACGGCGTTCTCGCCGTGCAAGGGCTGCGCGCGCCTTGCGCGCTTGCGTCCTGGCGGCCGTCTGCGACCCCTGACTGCTGCGCTGCGCCGTGAGGGCGACGGTTCCGGGCAATTCCGCCCTTGCAACCGGAGAACCGTCATGAACGACAAATCACACGTTTCCCTCGAACAGCACGTTTGCCTGGTCTGCGGCACGGCGTTCGACACCGGCGCGATCCTGCTGGACAAGCGCCTGCGCGCGAGCATGGAGCGCCACACGGCGACCGGCTGGGGCCTGTGCCCCGAGCATCAGAAGCTGGCCGACGATGGCTTTGTCGCGCTGGTCGAATGCGATCCGCAGCGCAGCGGGTCGCAGGCTGGCGGGCGCATGAAGCCCGAGCAGGCATACCGGACGGGCCGGCTGGCCCATCTGCGGCGCACGGTGTTCGCGCAGGTGTTCAACGTGCCGATCGCGGACGAGCAGGCTTGCGTGTTCGTTGAGCCTGGCGTGATCGAGCAGTTGCAGTCGATGACAGCGCCGGCGGCGGGCTGATTGCGTCGTGCGGCCTTCGGTGCGTCGCTCCTTCGCGGGCGGCGCACTTTTTCATATCCCCCCAGGGGGGATACAATTGCCACATGAACGCGACACACAAGCACTCAACCCATCCCGATCTCGTGAAGCGGCTGAAACGCGCCGATGGTCATCTTCGGCACGTCATAGGGATGATCGAAAGTGGCGAATCCTGTCTCGACATCGCCCGCCAGCTCGCGGCGGTGGAAAGCGCGGTGACGGCCGCAAAGCGCGTCCTGATCCACGACCACATCGACCATTGCCTGGCCCATGACGAAGACTCCGTTTTGACCGAAATGAAGGCACTGACCAAACTGCTCTGAGGCCCGCCGATGCTCTCCGTCCTGAAGAACCGTACCTATCGTCACCTGTTCGCCGCTCAGGTGATTGCGCTTGTCGGCACCGGCCTGATGACGGTGGCCCTTGGCCTGCTTGCCTACGATCTGGCCGGGGCGAATGCCGGCGCGGTACTCGGGACGGCACTCGCAATCAAGATGCTGGCCTATGTCGGAGTCGCCCCGGTCGCGCAGGCGTTCGCCGACCGGCTGCCGCGACGGTCGTTGCTCGTTGCCCTTGACCTAGTACGAGCATCCGTTGCGCTCTGCCTGCCCTTTGTCAGCGAAATCTGGCAAATCTATCTGCTGATCTTCGTCTTGCAGGCGGCGTCCGCAGGCTTCACGCCGACCTTTCAAGCCACTATCCCGGACATCCTTCCCGACGAAGACGAGTACACGAAAGCACTGTCGCTTTCCCGGCTGGCCTACGATTTGGAAAGCCTGATTTCCCCGATGCTGGCCGCCGCGCTACTGACGGTCATCAGCTTCCACAACCTGTTTGCCGGAACGGTTCTCGGCTTCCTCGTGTCAGCCGCGCTTGTGGTCAGCGTGAGGCTTCCCACAACCGTTCCCGGCCCGTGTCGTGGCATATGGGATCGTACTACGCGGGGCACGCGCATTTACCTCGCCACGCCGCGCCTTCGGGGTCTGCTGGCGATCAGCCTCGCTGTGGCAGCAGCGGGGTCAATGGTGATCGTGAACACGGTGGTCATCGTGAAGGCACGCTTTGGCCTGGGCGAATCCGAGGTAGCGTGGGCGCTGGCGGCCTTCGGAGGCGGGTCGATGGTTGCGGCCTTCGCGCTGCCTCGCCTGCTCGACAAGATTGCTGATCGACCTGTCATGATTGCGGGAGCGACGATGCTGGTTGTGGGAACGGCAGCCGGGGCAATGATTCCGACCTATGCCGTTCTGGTGGTGATCTGGTTGGTGGTCGGCTTCGGCTACAGCGTGGCGCAAACACCTTCCGGCCGGCTGTTGCGCCGCTCCGCTCATCCCGAGGATCGCCCCGCGGTCTTTGCCGCGCAATTCGCCCTGTCCCATGCGTGTTGGCTCATTTGCTATCCCTTGGCCGGTCGCTTCGGCGCTGCCTTTGGGCTGCAATCGACCTTCATCATCATGTCGCTGATTGGTCTTGTCGGAGTGGGACTGGCGCTGTGGCTCTGGCCCGCTAGTTCACTGAAACAGTGAGTTCGCACCCTATAATACGGGTATGAACAAAATGAATCTGAGCCCCGCCGAGCGCAGCGAATTGGAGTCGATGGTGCGTCGACAGACGACGCCCGCGGCCCAGGCGCGCCGCGCTCGTTTGATCCTGTTGCTCGATGCGGGCACGTCGCGCGATGCGCTGATGTCGCAGTTGGCCTGTGACTCGCGCTTCATCGCGACGTGGAAGCGCCGCTTCGTGGAAGACCGTCTGGCGGGGCTGTACGCGCGCCATCCCGGGCGGGCGCCGGCGCGCCCGCCGGCCAAGCTCGAGGCGCGCGTGCTCAACGCCACGCTCAAGCGCAAACCGCGCAACGGCGCCACGCACTGGAGCAGCCGCAAGCTGGCCGAGGAGTTGGGCGATGTCTCGTTCATGGCCGTGCAGCGCATCTGGCGCAAACATGGCATCCGCCCGCATCGGCTGCGCCGGCACATGGTGTCCAACGACCCGGACTTCGAGGTCAAGGCCGCCGATGTGATCGGGCTGTATCTGAATCCGCCGGCGCATGCAGCGGTGTTCTGCGTCGACGAGAAGACCGCCATCCAGGCGCTCGACCGCAAGGACCGGATGCTGCCGCTGTCGCCGGGCCGCGCCGAGAGCCATGGCTTCGAGTACAAGCGCAACGGCACGCTGAGCCTGTTCGCGGCGCTGAACACGACCACCGGCGAAGTGCTCGGCAAGACCGCGCCGCGCCACACCAGCGCGCAGTTCGTCGCCTTTCTCACCGACGTGCTCGCCTCGCAGCCCGAGGGCCGCGAGATCCACGTCATCTGCGACAACGTCAGCTCGCACAAGACCGCGCTGGTCGGTCAGTTCCTCGACGCGCATCCGAACGTGAAATTGCACTTCACGCCAACCTACTCGTCGTGGCTCAACCAGGTCGAGAACTGGTTCTCGCGCATTCAGCGCGATGTCATCGCGCGAGGCATCTTCAACTCCGTGAAGGACCTCGAGCGCAAGATCATGCGCTACATCAAGCATCACAACCTCGACCCCAAACCGCTGAAATGGAAGTACGCTGATCCATCGCGTCGGATCCGGTGCAATTCATCTGTTTCAGTGAACTAGTGATTCTTCCGACATCGCCCACGATCATCTACCGCCAGATCATCCTCACTTGCGCGAACAAGCAGACCGAGGCGGGCACCGTCATCCCATGATCGTTGACGATCTGCACCGGGACTGGGCGCGCATTTAAGAACTGCCCGCCTTTCACATCGCTGATGCCTCCGGCCCGGATTGCTATTCGGGCCTGCGCGCTTCGCTTGCCAAAAACCGCGTGCGTGGAGGTGCGAGGGAGGCGGTCTTGCTGTCCCCTTCATCGTGCCACGGCGTTCTCGCCGTCAAGGGCTGCGCGCCGATGGCGCTTGCGTCCTGGCGGCCGTCGTTGACCCCTGACTGCTTGCGCTGCGCCGTGCCCCGGAAGGGTCGGGCAATTCCGCCCGGCAACCTTTCAGGAGTTCACCATGAACAACGCACTCATCACTGACGAGCAGCGCATCGTGCTGCTGGCCAACGGCCGCGAATCCTTGGAGAACCCGGACTTCGATCCGGCACCCGTCGTCAAGCTGTTCACGCCGGATGCCGGCGCGACCTGGCTGCTGACCGAGATTGATCCCGATGACCACGACCACGCCTTTGGTCTTTGCGACCTGGGCCTGGGGATGCCGGAAATCGGCTGGGTCAGCCTGGGCGAGCTGGCGACCGTGCGCGGCAGGCTGGGCCTGCCGATCGAGCGCGACCTGTCTTTCCGCGCCGAGAAGCGGTTGAGCGCCTACGCGCGCGATGCCCGGTTGGTCGGGCGTGTCGTCGTCTGAACCAGCCCTTGGAGCGCCGCAAGGCGCTCCTTGCGCTTTCCCAACCTTCGCAGGAGATCAATGCCATGAGCAGCCATCACGACTACATCATCGAAATCACGGCGCAACACGATGCGCTCAAGCCGTTCGCGCCGGAGAACGGTCAGCCCTTGCGCTTCAAGATCGGCGACGCGGTGATCTACACCAACGAGTTTGGCGCGCAGTTCCGGCGCCGCGTCACCGGGTTCTACCAGCCTACCGAGCCTTCGGGGCTGTATGCGCGTGGCAGGCGCTACTACCTGAACTCGACTTCGCCTTGGATGCCGGTTGCGGAATCCAGCCTGCGTCCTGACGACTCGGCGTGATGCCTAAGTGCCCCTGACGGGGCGCTGCGCGCTGCGCTTGCCTCCAGGGGAAAGCCCTGCGGGCTATCCCCGCCGCGCGGAGCTTGGCGCCCCTCAAAGGCCGCCGAACCGGCTGCGCCGGATCGGCCAGACCGCAGCAGCCGCTGTCGAACCTGTTTCCCGATGACTGGCGCATGAGCTTGTACATCGAGCCTTGGAGTCCGTGCGTCCCCGGCCAAGAAACATGGCCGGTCGCGCTGTCGTGCGCGTAGCGCATCGAGCCGCCTGCGGCGTCTCGCCCCTGACGGGCTTCCATCGTTCCCTCGCTCCGCTCGGCTGACGCCTCCGGCCCGGATTCCTAGATCCGGGCCTGCGCGCTTCGCTTGCCGTGCTGTCGGCGTGCTGAGGGGCCGTTGCCATGTCCAACCGTCTCCCCTGACTTCATCACCTTCACCGCGACTGTAGCCCGCGGCCGTGTGCCGTCAAGGCGCGCAGGGCCGTGTCCTCGGCTGCGCCTGCGGGCCGCACCAACCCTGCGCTTGCCTCCTTGACGGCCCCCGTCCGCGCGCTCCTGACCGTCGCGGGCGATGAACTCAGGAAAGACGGTGGCAACAGGGCCAACCGGGTTCCTCGTGCCGACCGCACCGAACCGCCGAAAGGCTGGGCTTCCGAATCTAGGAATCCGGTGTGCGGTGAACAGCAACCCCTTTTTTCTTTGTCAGGAGAAATGCCATGCAACTCGCATCCCGCTTCGCTTCCCGTTCCCCGGTGCTGCGTTCGGAACGTCCCTTGTCCGACGACCAAATCCGGGCCGTGGCCCCGTCCATCTTCGCGGACGCCCCGCACGAAAGCCGCTCTGAGCGGTACAGCTACATCCCCACCGCGACCGTGCTGCAAGAACTGCGCGGGGAAGGCTTCGAGCCTTTCATGGTGACGCAAACCCGCGTGCGCCACGACGACCGCCGCGACTACACCAAGCACATGATCCGGCTGCGCCACGCCAGCCAGATCAACGGCCGCGAGGCCAACGAAATCATCCTGCTGAACTCCCATGACGGCACCAGCAGCTATCAGATGCTGGCCGGGATGTTCCGCTTCGTTTGCAGCAATGGCCTTGTCTGCGGCGACACCGTGGCCGACGTGCGCGTGCCGCACAAGGGCGACGTAGCCGGGCACGTCATCGAAGGCGCTTACGAAGTCCTGCACGGCTTCGACCGGGCGCAGGAATCGCGCGATGCCATGCGCGCCATCACGCTCGACGCCGGGGAATCCGAAGTGTTCGCCCGCGCTGCGCTGGCGTTGAAGTACGACGAGGACAAGCCCGCGCCCATCACGGAATCGCAAATCCTGAGGCCGCGCCGCCATGACGACGACCGCCGCGACCTGTGGAGCGTGTTCAACCGCACGCAGGAGAACTTGACCAAAGGCGGCCTGTCCGCCCGCGCCGCGAATGGCCGCCGCCAGACCACCCGGCCCGTGCAGGGCATCGACCAAAGCGTGCGCCTGAACCGCGCCCTGTGGCTGCTGGCCGATGGCCTGCGCCAGTTGAAAGCCTGAATCCCCACGCGGCAGGGGCAGGCAGCAGCCCTTGCCGCTTCTCTCGCTGCTGCACCCCAACCGCAAGGAGTTATCACCATGAACGCCGTACTCAAAACCGAAGCCGTCGCCATCGAAGCCGCCGCACCGCTGGAAGTGGCCGACCCGACCAAGAACCGGATCTTGGTCCCCCTCTCGCAGTTGTTGCCGCGCCGCTCCAAGCGCAACGTCCGCACGACCCCGCGCCAATCCATCCCCGAACTGGCCGCGAGCATTGCCCGCATCGGCCTGCTGCAAAACCTGATCGTCATCCTCGCCGCCGATGGCGAGCAATACGAAGTCGTCGCAGGCGACCGTCGCCTGACCGCCTTGAAGCTGCTGGCGAAGAAGAAGCGCATCCCCACTGACTACGAAGTGCCGTGCCTGCTGGTGGCCGATGCGTCCGCCCGCACCGTCAGCCTCGCGGAGAACGTGCAGCGCGAGAACATGCACCCCGCCGACCAGTTCGCGGCCTTCGCCGCGCTGGTCAAGGAAGGCCGGCCCGTCGAGGACATTGCCGCCGACTTCGGCGTGTCCCCGCTGGTGGTGCAGCGCCGCTTGAAGCTGGCGAACGTCTCGCCGCGTCTCATGGCCGACTACCGGGCCGGTGGCGTGACGCTGGAACAGTTGATGGCCCTGACCATCACCGATGACCACGCCGCGCAGGAAGCCGCGTTCTATGGTGCGCCGGAATGGCAGCGCAGCCCGTCCAAGCTGCGCGAGCGCCTGACCGAGCGCGAAATCGACGCCACGCACGCGCTGGTGCGCTTCGTCGGGCTGGACACCTACCGGCAGGCAGGCGGCGGCATCCGCCGCGACCTGTTCGCGGAAGGCGATGCCGGAACCTACCTCACCGATACCGCAGTGCTGGAAACGCTGGTGCGCGACAAGCTGGCAACGCTGGCCGAGGACGTGCGCGGCGAGGGTTGGGCATGGGTGGAGGCCGTGCCGCATCTGGCCTACGAGGAACGGCAAGCGTTCCAGAACGCCCCGCGCCATCGCCGCGAGCCGACCACCCGCGAGGCCCGCCGCATCGCCTCGCTGGAAACCCGCCTCGAAAAGATCGACGCCGAACTGGAAGAAGCCTGCGACGCCGAGGACGAGGCCAAGGCCGAGAAGCTGGAACAGCGGCGCGATCAGGTGGTCGGGGAACTGCAAGACGCGGAGGACGCCTTACAAGGCTATGCGCCCGAGGTGCGCGAGGTGGCTGGTGCCATCGTCACCATCGACCGCAACGGCGAGGCCGTCATTCATCGCGGCCTGCTGCGCGAAGCCGAGGCCAAGGCGCTGCGCACGCTGGAAAAGCTGCGGCGCGGTTTCGGCAGCACCGAAGGCGAAGCCGCCAACGACGAGCACGAGGACGCCGACGACGCGCCCAAGGCCGCGAGCCTGTCCGACCGGCTGGCGCAGCGATTGAGCGCCCACCGCACGGCGGCGCTGCAAATCGAAGTCGCACGGCATCCGCACGTCGCGCTGGCCGCGCTGGTGCATGACATGGTGCAGACCGTCTTGCAGCCCGACGCCTATGGCGATGGCCTGCCGCTCGGCGTGCGCCTCACGGCGCAAGACCGGCTGGAAGGCATGGCCCCGGACTGGCCGGAATCGCCTGCTGCCGTGGCGCTGCGCGAACTGCAACAGGTGGCAGGTGAAGCCTTGCCGGAGGACAGCGCCGAACTGCTCGCCGTGCTGCTGGCGAAGTCGCAAGACGAACTGGTGCGGCTGCTGGCCGTGTGCGTGGCCTCCACGGTGGACGTGGTGACGCCTCGCGCCACGCCGCACCAGCCCGGCGCAGAACTGGCGCAGGCCGTGGGCCTCGACATGGCCGCATGGTGGAAGCCGACCGCAGAAGGCTACTTCAAGCACGTTCCGAAGGCCGTGATTCTGGATGCCGTGGGCGCGTTCGCACCGGAATCCGTCACCCGGCTGGCGAAGCTCAAGAAGGCCGACATTGCCAGCGAGGCCGAGCGGCTGGCCGATGGTACGGGCTGGATGCCCGCCATCTTCAAGGCCGCAGGCCCGCAGGATGCCGCGCAGGAGGCAGGCCCGGAGCAGGACGCCCCGGAAGATGCCGAAGCAATGGCGGATGAACCCGCCGAGGCGCTGGCCGCTTGACCCGCGCCGAAGGCAAGCGCCCCGGCCTCGACCGGGGCGCTTCGCTGGAAGGAGAAGCCCCCATGACCCGCACCACCACCCGCCGCCCGCGCATGGCGGCGATCTACGCCCCCGGCACTGTGCGCGCCCGCCGCTGGCACGGCGCAGGCGACGTGCGCGGCTACCGTCCGCCCTCGGGCTGGACAGCCCGCGCCGACCTCACCGACATTCATCCCATCACAGGCCGCGCCTTGCCGCGTGCCGTGTGGTGGCTCATCGAGACGAAGGGATAACCGCGATCAGCACCGCGCCCAGGCCGTACCGTCCTGGGCGCGGTGGACGCAAAATCCGGGCGCGGCAGTGGCCGCGCCCGGTGTTCCAAGCCCACAGCCGAATCGGAACGCCGCCGCCATCACGGCAGTTCAGGCGGCGGCGTTGACGTGACCGGGCTTCCCGCCCGGCGATGGCAGGCCCGCATGGGCCTGCAAGCCGAAGCGCCCGCAGTGCGCAGGAATCACCCGCAGTTTTCGGCTTGCCGCGTGCATACCCCGCAGCGTAAGCCGCGCCCATTTCATCAGAGGCATGTCCGCGTTTCCTGCTTGGAAATCTGGAACGGCCTGGGCGTGTCGGCGCGCAGCGCCGCCGGGCTTTCGGGCTACGCCCCGTGCCGTCTTTGCCGTCACGGCCCATTCGGCTTCAATCCCTCACGCCTTCGCGCCTGCGGCGCTGCGCGCTTCGCTTGCCTCCAGGGGAAAGCCCTGCGGGCTATCCCCGCCGCGCGATGCTTGGCGCCCCTCGATGCCGCCGAACCGGCTGCGCCGGATCGGCCCGGCCCGCGCCCCGCCGCGACGGACGGGGCGCTGGCGAACACGCTGGCGCTTGCTGCGGCAGGTTGTGCAGGTGCATGCCGTCCTCAACGCTGGCGGTGCCTGCCCATCACGTCACGA
>LXNH01000183.1_pt1 | contig 15015 bp, 14 predicted proteins | sample 809111 | NCBI WGS metagenome assembly LXNH01 (sample SAMN04870528, study PRJNA318959) | seawater metagenome | biome: 00002010; material: water; isolation source: marine seawater | place: Greece: Milos, Mediterranean Sea | collected 2013-05-29 | depth 5-7 m
CGCACCGCCGAGGCGATCGGCGTGGCCCGCCGCGCGATCGAGCTGGACCCGCGCAGCCCCGAAACCCATTCCGCCCTGGCCGATGCGCTGGCCGCCGAGCGCCGCTACAAGGAAGCCGAAGCCTGCAACCTGACGGCGCTGACGCTCGATCCGACCCACCGCAAGGCGCTCATCAACCTGAGCAAGATCTACATCGACTCGGGCGAGGTGACTCAGGCCGAGGCAATGACCCGCAGGACCCTGGCCCACTACCCGACCGCTGCGGTGGCGCGCAACAACCTGCTGTTCGCCATGAACTATTCGGACGACCGCACGGCCGAAGAAGTGTTCCAGGCCTATCGCGATTACGACACCGACCTGTGCCTGCCGCTGCGTTCGACCTGGAAGCCGCACAACAACAACCGTGATCCGCAGCGCAGGCTCAGGATCGGCTACGTGTCGCCCGACTTCCGCCAGCACTCCGGCAATTACTTCATCGAGCCGGTGTTCGCGCACCATGATCGCGAGCGCTTCGAACTGACCGCCTACGCGGAACTGGTCGCCGAAGACGCCACCACGCCGAGGCTGAAGGCCTACTTCGACCACTGGGTCCCCACGGCGTCGATGAGCGATGCGCAGCTGGCCGAACGCATCCGCGCCGACGGCATCGACATCCTGATCGACGTCGCCGGCCACACCGCGGGCAACCGGCTGGGCGCGTTCGCGCGCAAACCCGCGCCGGTATCGCTGACGTGGCTGGGCTTTGGCTACACCACCGGGCTGTCGGCCATCGACTACATCATGACCGACGACGTGATGCTGCCGGCGGGCTATGAACACCTGTTCTCGGAAAAGCCCTGGCGCCTGGCACAAAGCAATTTCATCTACCGGCCGGGCACCACCATGGGCGACCCCGGCCCGCTGCCGGCGCTGACCAACGGCTACGTGACGCTGGGAACGCTGACCCGCGCCATCCGCATGAACGACCGCACCGTCAAGGTGTGGTCCGAGATCCTCCGGCGTCTGCCGCAGGCGCATCTGGTGGTAAACAGCACCAGCTACCGCGACGGGCCCATGCGCGAACAGCTGATCCGCCGCTTCGAGGCGCACGGCATCGAACGCCAGCGGCTCGAAGTCGGTTGCACCAGCCCCCCCTGGGGCGTGCTGCGCGGCATGGACATCGGGTTGGACTGCTTCCCGCACAATTCCGGCGTGACGCTGGTCGAAACCCTGTACATGGGCGTGCCTTATGTAACGCTGGCCGATCGTCCCAGCGTCGGCCGTATTGGCGCTTCCGTTCTGCACGGCATCGGTCGTCCCGAATGGGTGGCCGATGACGAAGACGCCTACATCCGCAAGGTGGTGGAACTGGCCAGCGATCTCCCCGCCCTGCAGGCGGTACGCAACACGCTGCGCGACGAATTGCGCGCCAGCCCCTTGATGGACGAACCCGCGTTCGCCCGCAAGTTCGAAGCCGCCCTGCGCGGCATGTTCACGATTTGGTGCGAGAACCAAGCATGAAAGCAATCATCCTGGCCGGTGGCCTGGGCACCCGTATTTCCGAAGAAACGCATACCCGGCCCAAGCCGATGATCGAAATCGGCGGCCGGCCCATCCTGTGGCACATCATGAAGACCTACTCCGCCCATGGCGTGAACGACTTCGTGATCTGCTGCGGGTACAAGGGCTACATGATCAAGGAGTACTTCGCCAACTACTTCCTGCACATGTCCGACGTCACCTTCGACATGGCCGACAACCGCATGGAAGTCCATCAGCGCAAGGCCGAGCCGTGGCGCGTGACGCTGGTGGATACCGGCGAGAACACCATGACCGGGGGCCGTCTCAAGCGCGTGGCCGATTACGTCAAGGAAGAGGAAGCGTTCTGCTTCACGTACGGCGACGGGGTGGCCGATATCGACATCAGCGCGCTGATCGCGTTCCACCGCCGCCATGGCGGCAAGGCCACGGTCACCGCGGTGCAGCCGCCCGGCCGTTATGGCGCGCTGCGCCGAGAAGGCGACCGCGTCACCGGTTTCACCGAGAAACCGCGCGGCGACGGCGGACTGATCAACGGCGGCTTTTTCGTGCTGTCGCCCAGCGTGCTGCCCCTGATCGCCGGAGACGACACCAGCTGGGAAGCCGAACCGCTCGAAACCCTCAGCCGCGAAGGGCACCTGCACGCCTACGAACACCTGGGTTTCTGGCAGCCGATGGACACGCTGCGAGAAAAGAACCTGCTCGAATCGCTGTGGAACGCGGGACAGGCGCCCTGGAAGGTCTGGTGAAGCCGATCGCGCTATTTGATCAGCAGGCCCTGCCCGGTGGGTAATTCCAATACCCGATAGCCGCGTCGCGCAAACCACGGGTCCTCTGCCTCTTTCTGGGCGCGATACGCCAGCCAGCCATAGTCATCCAGGATCAGCACCGCCCCCGGCACCATGCGATCGAACAGTGTTTCCAGCGCGCCGATTTCCGCATCCGCGTTGTTCAGGTCGAGATGCATGAAGGCGATCTTGGCGGGCGCGACATCCTGCAGCACCTGCGGCACCTGGCCTTGTGTGACGGTGACGTTGGGCAGATCGGAGAACCGCTGCCTGACCTGGAGATACAGCTCCTTGCCGTGCTCCGGCATGGCGTGATGCGGCTGGGAGGGATCGTGATCGAACAGGTCATACAGATAGTAGTGGCGGTCCGGGTGGGATGAAAACTCGACCGCATCGCAAACGATCCGCGCCGTCGTGCCCTTGTAACAAGCACACTCGACGAAATCGCCCTCCAGGCGCAGGCCCTGGCGCACGCCCCAAAGGACCACCGAAATCCGCCACAGCACGGCCTGCTCGATCTCGGTGCCCGCGTGGTCGCCGAACGCCTTCATCAGGGCCGGGTCGTCCAGAAAGCCCAGATTGCGATGATAGGTAAAGAGATTGTCGCCCGCGTAGGCGCCTGCGATGCCCTCGATTGCATCGAGGGCGGTCTGGAGCCCTTCGTAGAACATTGTGGGGTTCTGCAGTCCGAAAAACACCGTTTTCAGATGATTCTTGCTCATTTTCGATGGCTTCCCGACGGATATGAAACGCGATCACGCCATCATCCGCGAGGCGAGAGGCCGCGGGCCGGCGTTTCCGCCCACGGATATCTCAAAAAGCGCCACGTCCCGCCACACTCCGACCTTGCCCGAAAACTAGGGGTCGATCTCCGGACTGATCCCCCTATTGCGATGCAGGCAAGTCTTTAGAATCCTCCGTGTCACGGACATTACCCCCTCCCGAAACGCCTCCCGCCCCGAACGCCGCCGATCCCATTTGGAACTCATGACCGGGTCCTTCCTGCCATCCCCCGCCTTCTGGCGCCACAAGCGCGTTCTGTTGACCGGCCACACGGGCTTCAAGGGCGGCTGGCTGGCGCTATGGCTGCACCGGCTGGGCGCTCATGTCACGGGCATCGCGTTGCCGGCGGACACGACGCCGGCCCTCCACCAGGCGGCCCGCATCGACGAGCTGGTCGAAGGCCGCCATTGCGATATCCGTGACGCAGCGGCATTGCGCCAGCTCGTCCTGGCGGCGCGGCCTGAAATCGTGCTGCACCTGGCCGCGCAGGCCCTGGTGCGCCCCAGCTACGCCGAGCCGGTCGCCACCTTCGCCACCAACATCATGGGCACCGCGCACCTGCTCGATGCCCTGCGGTCGGCGCCGGACACCCGGGTGGCGGTCATGGTCACGACCGACAAGGTCTATCGCAACAATGAATGGCCTTATCCGTACCGCGAAAACGACGCGCTCGGCGGGCACGACCCCTACAGCGCCAGCAAGGCGGCCAGTGAACTGGTCATTGCCTCGTATCGCGACGCGTTCCTGAAAGAACAGGGCCTGGCGGTCGCCAGCGCCCGCGCCGGCAATGTGATCGGCGGCGGCGACTGGTCGGTCGACCGCCTGTTGCCTGACGCCGTACGCGCCTGGCGCGACGAAGGCGAACTGCAGGTGCGGCGGCCGCAATCGGTGCGGCCATGGCAGCACGTGCTGGAACCGCTGGCCGGCTACCTGGCGCTTGCGCAGGCGCTATGGCACGACCCCGCCCTGGCGGATGCCTACAACTTCGGACCGGATGCCGCCGAGGCGGCGCCGGTGCGCACGGTGATCGACCTGGCGCAGGCGGCCTATGGCCGTGGCCGCGTCGCCTACGCCGCGCAGCCCGAAGGGCCGCACGAGGCTGGCCTGCTGATGCTGGACACCGCCAAGACGCGCGCGGTGCTCGGCGCGACGCCGCGCTGGCCATTGGCCATGGCGGTCGCCCGCAGCATGGATTGGTACCGCCGTTTCGATGCGGGCGAGGATGCGCGGACGCTGTGCCATGCCGATATCGACCGCTACTCGGAACCGCAATGAGCCTTGAGATCCACGACACCCCTCTGGCCGGGCTGAAACGGGTGCAACGGCGCCCGCGCGGTGACGCGCGCGGATTCCTGGCGCGCCTGTTCGACGCCGAGGCCCTGCGCGCCGCGGGTTGGGAAGGCGCCATCGCCCAGGTCAACCACACCCATACCGCCACACGCGGCACGGTGCGCGGCATGCACTACCAATTGCCTCCCCATGCCGAGATGAAGCTGGTCAGTTGCATCCGCGGCGAAGTCTGGGATGTCGCGGTGGATCTGCGTCGCGGCTCGCCCACTTTCCTGCGTTGGCACGCCGAGCGGCTGTCCGCCGACAACGGCTGCGCCCTGCTGATCCCGCGGGGCTTCGCGCATGGCTTCCAGACCCTGTGCGACGACGTGCAAATGCTGTATTGCCATTCCGCCGCCTACGCCCCGCAGGCCGAGGCAGGCCTGCATTTCCAGGATGCCCGCCTGGGCATTGCCTGGCCCTTGCCCCCTACCCTGGTATCCGAGCGCGACCTGCAGCATCCGCGCCTGGACGCCGCTTTCCCCGGAGTCGCGCCGTGAAGTGCCGCCACTGCCAGGCCGACCTGCGCCTGCCGTTCCTCGACCTGGGCCATGCCCCGCCGTCCAATGCCTATCTGACCGCCGACGCGCTGCGCGGGCCCGAGACCTGGTTTCCGCTGCGCCTGCTGGTCTGCGAATCGTGCTGGCTGGTCCAGACCGAAGACCACGCGGGCCGCGAAGCGCTGTTCACCGACGATTACGCCTACTTCAGCTCGTTCTCTTCGTCATGGCTGGCGCATTCGCGCCGCTACGTCGACGCCATGGTTGCCCGCTTCGGGCTCGGCCCCCAGAGCATGGTGTGCGAGATCGCCGCCAATGACGGCTATCTGCTGCAATACGTCAAGGCCGCCGGCATTCCCTGCTATGGCGTGGAACCCACCGCCAGCACGGCCCAGGCCGCGCGCGAGCGCAGCATCGACATCGTGCAACGCTTCTTCGGCGTGGCGCTGGGCGACGAACTGGCCAGCACCGGCCGCGCCGCCGACCTGATCGCCGCCAACAATGTGCTGGCGCACGTGCCGGACATCAATGATTTCGTCTCCGGTTTCGCAGCGCTGCTCAAGCCGCAGGGCGTGGCCACTTTCGAATTTCCGCACCTGCTGCGCATGGTGCGCGAAAACCAGTTCGACACCGCCTACCACGAACACTATTCCTATCTGTCGCTGACCGCCGTCTCGCGCATCTTCCAGGCCAATGGCCTGCGCGTTTTCGATGTCGAGCCCCTGCCCACGCACGGCGGCAGCCTGCGCGTGTATGCGCAGCGGCTCGATACCGGCAATCACGAGGCCACGGCGGCGGTGACGCGCACGCTCGACGAAGAGCGGCAGGCCGGCATGACCGGCGCGGCGTTCTATTCCCGTTTCCAGGAACAGGCCGAGCGCATCAAGAACGACCTGCTGGCGCTGCTGCTGGAGTTGCGCCGCAATGGCAAGCGCGTGGCCGCGTACGGCGCGGCAGCCAAGGGCAATACCCTGCTGAACTTCGCTGGCGTGCGGCCCGACCTGCTGCCCTATGTGGTGGACCTGAATCCGGCCAAACAGGGCAAGCACCTGCCGGGCAGTCACATTCCCATCGTCGCCGAAGACGTGCTGCGCCAGGACCGGCCCGAATACATCGTGGTGCTGCCCTGGAACCTGAAGGCCGAAGTGTCGCAGCAACTGGCCTATGCCCGCGAGGGCTGGCATGCCAAGCTGGTCACCGCGGTGCCGGCCCTGGCGATCGACGGCGGCCAGGACGCATGAACACCCCAACGGTCACGGTCCTCGGGGCGACGGGCTTCATCGGCCGCCACCTGCTGGCGCGCCTGCGCGCCGACGGCGCGGACTGCGCCGGGCCGGCGCGCGACGAGCCCGGCTTGTTCGAGCGCCCGCTGGGCCACGTGATCTACGCCATCGGCCTGACCTCGGACTTCCGCAGCCGGCCGCTCGATACCGTGGAGGCGCATGTCTGCCTGTTGCGGCGCCTGATCGCCGCCGGCAATTTCGACAGCCTGACCTACCTGTCCAGCACCCGGGTTTACGCCGGCTCGCACGACACCCGCGAGCAGGCGGCGCTGACGGTCAATCCGAACGCGCCTGGCGACCTCTACAACCTGTCCAAGCTGATGGGCGAGTCGCTGTGCCTGCATGGCGGACATCCGCTGGCGCGGGTGGCCCGCCTGTCCAACGTCGTGGGGCTGCGCGATTCCGCCGACAGCTTCATCGATCAGCTGCTGGAGGAAGGCGCCAGCAGCGGCCGCATTGCCCTGAAAACCACGCTGTCCTCCCGCAAGGACTACCTGTATATCGACGACGCCGTCGCCCAGATCCTGGCGCTGGCCCGATCTGACGCCACCGGCATCTTCAACCTGGCCCAGGGCCATGGCGTCGAGAACCGCGCCATCGCCGAATGCCTGCGCTCGGAACTTGGCTACGTCGTCACCGAAGCCGCCGACGCTCAGCAGTGGGCCTTTGCCGATATCGATACGCAGCGCTTCCAGACCCGTTTTGGCCTCACGCCACGCGCATTCTCCGATTATTTCCCGCATTTTCTGGCGCAGTTCCGCCAACGCAAAGGAATCTGAATGTCCTACCTTGAAACCACGCCCGACGCGCATCCCGAATACCGCCAGGAAAAAGCCGCCCGTATCGGCGCATTCGCGACCGACCAGGAATTCCGCGAGCTGTCGATCGCCTGGCGCCAGATGGCGCTGGAACGCAAGTACATGAACAACTTCTCGTGGGCCGGTCGGCCGCTGATCCAGCTGCCCATGGACGCCATGGCCATGCAGGAACTGATCTGGGCGGTCAAGCCTGACCTGATCATCGAGACCGGCATCGCCCATGGCGGTTCGCTGATGCTGTCGGCCTCGATGCTGCAACTGCTGGGCGCCGGCGAGGTGGTGGGCGTGGACATCGAGATCCGCGAACACAACCGCCGCGCCATCGAGGCCCATCCGCTGGCCAGCCGCATCCACCTGATCGAGGGTTCCAGCATCGACCCGGCCACCATCGCCCAGGTACGCGCGCACGCCCAGGGCAAGAAGAACATCATGGTGTGCCTGGACTCGAACCACACGCATGACCACGTGCTGGCCGAGCTGAACGCCTATGCCGACCTGGTCAGCGTGGGCAGCTACTGCGTGGTGTTCGACACCTTCGTCGAAGACATGCCGGCCGACTACGAGTGGCCGGGCCGCCACTGGGGCAAGGGCAACAACCCCAAGACCGCAGTCTGGGAATGGATCAAGAGCCATCCGGAATTCGAGATCGACCGCTCGGTCGAAGACCGCTTGCTGGTGACCTCGGCGCCCGACGGCTTCCTGCGCCGCAAGGCCTGACCACGCCAAGGGCCGCACCATGATCGAGATCGCCCCGAGCGCCCGCGTCTCGTCGCTGGCCGACATCGAGGACTCCACCCGCGGCACCCGGATCGTGATCGGCCCGGGCGCCGTGGTGGACGCCTTCGTCAAGATCAAGCCTGCCGGCGGCGCGGGCGACGTCATCATCGGCCCTGATTGCGTCATCAATTCCGGCTGCGTGCTCTATACCGGCAACGGCATCCGCATGGGCGCGCGCGTGGCGGTCGCCGCCAATTGCACCTTCGCGCCCGCCAACCACGAGTTCCGCCGACGCGACCTGCCGATCCGGCAACAGGGGTTCCGCCCCAGCAAGGGCGGCATCCTCATCGAAGACGACGTCTGGATCGGCGCCAACTGCGTGCTGCTGGACGGCGCCATTCTGCGCGAAGGCTGCGTCATCGCCGCTGGCAGCATCGTGCGCGGCGAAATCGCCGCCTTCTCGATCCAGGGCGGCAACCCCATGAAAGTGCTGGGCTGGCGCGAAGAGACCGGCGGCTGAGCCGCGCCGACGCCAGGCAATCCCTCCGTACAAACTGAAACAGAAAAGCGAACGGACTTATATGCGCGAAAGATTCGAAGCCGACGGCTATCTGGTCCTGAAGAACTTCTGGAAGCACGGCGAACTCGACGAGCTGGAAGACCAGTTGGGCGAGCTGGGGCGGCGCATCGTCGGGCCGCAATTCGATGTGCACGATTTCAGCCGCTATACGCTGGACGCGGCCACGCAGTCGCTGCTGTATGACCGCCTCAAATACCTGCCCGCGCTGTCGCGCCTGTCGGGCAGCGCGGCCGTGGACCGGCTGTGCCGCGAACTGGGCCTGGCCCACCCCGGCCTGATGGGCTGCTGCAACATGCGCCTGGACAAGCCGGCCGATGCCCGCCACCTGTTCGCCTGGCATCAGGACACGCTTTACCTGCTGGGCTCCGAAAACGCGGTGACGCTCTGGATACCGTTCCAGGACGTCAGCCTGGCGTCCGGCACGATCCAGGTCATTCCCGGCAGCCACAAGCGCGGCCTATATCCCTTCAAGCGCATCAGCGACAAGGTGATCGCGCCTTACGTGCCATTCCTGCAGCGCGACCTGAGCCTGGACTATGACGTGACGGAAACCCCCGAAACCGTCACCGCCGCTCGCGGCGACGTGGTCATCTTCAAGCAATTGCTGCTCCACCGCAGCACGCCCAATCTGGGCGACCAGATCCGCTGGACCACGCAACTGCGCATCACGGACCTGGCCGACGCCGAATACCGCCGCCAGCGCTACCCCACCGGCGACCGCAGCAACATCTTCTATGTCGACTACCCCGGGCACAATGCCCAACGCCGTCGCGAACAGGAATCCGAGAGAACCGCAACATGAACGACACCACCGATCCCTCCCGCTTCCGCCAGGATGGCCGCAGCACCACCCGCGAAGTGGGCTACCGTGCGGAACTGGGCGCGTTCTTCGATGCGGCCGGCGGCAGCACCGTCGAAAAGCTCGAGAACTTCGCCAGTTTCGTGCCGCGCCAGAGCCTGGCGCGCTTCCTGTGCCTGACGGAACTGTTCAAAATGGCCTTGCACGTGCAGGGCGACATCATGGAATGCGGCGTCAACTGGGGCGGCGGCCTGATGACCTTCGCCCAGTTGAGCGCCACGCTCGAGCCGGTCAACCTGCAACGCCGCATCGTCGGCTTCGACACCTTTTCCGGGTTCACCGGCATTGCCGACGAGGATCGCCATGCCGTCGTGCAGACCACCGAGCGCCGCGAGCACGGCTACCAGGCCGACAGCTACGCCGATCTGCAGCGCGCCATTGCGCTGTTCGATGCCAACCGCTTCATCGGCCACATCCAGAAGGTCGAGCTGGTCAAGGGCGATGTCGCCCACAGCGTGCCGGAATACCTGGCGCGCGAACCGCAGACCGTGGTGTCGCTGCTGCACCTGGACCTGGATCTGTACGCGCCCACCAAGATCTGCCTGGAGCATTTCCTGCCGCGCATGCCCAAGGGCGGCGTCATCGTCTTCGACGAACTGAACAACCGGACCTGGCCGGGTGAAACCCTGGCCGTGATGGAGAAGCTGGGCCTGAATCGGTTGAGAATCCAGCGTTTCACCTACGAACCGCACATCAGCTATGCCATCCTGGAGTAACCAAGCCGCCCGAGCCACGGCATGATTGAGCGGAAGCCGGCATTTTTGCCGGCTTATTCCTTTTTTGCCCGCTCTGGCAGGCGGTCATAATTGCGTTCGTACAATTTTGTATCTATATTTTTCGCAACATGACCACCACGCCTCCCGATCCACTCGCTACGCGGCATGACGGCACCCCGGATCCAGACGACCAGGCGCCGGTGGATGCGCAGACCCAGCGCCTGCGCGACGAAAACCGTGCCCTGCGCGAGTTGCTGGCCGCGCAGGTCCAGGCCTCCTTGCCGCGCCCCGGCCCGCTCAAGCGCCTGGCCTGGTGGCTGATCAGTGCGCCCGGCGCCGCGCTGGTCGGCTGGCGCAGCCTGGTGAACCGCGAGGACGCCACGCCGATCACCGGCAAGCGGGTCGGTTACGCCACGCTGACCGTGCTCTACACGCTGGCGATCTATGGCGCATTGGTACTGCTGGTGGTGTCGTGGAGCACGCCGAATGCGGGCCATTCGGACGTCTCCGCCGCCGGCCCCATGCGTGTGCCGCTGACCCCGCCGCCCGGCGCAAACCCCGGCCCCGCGCGCGCGCCCGCGCCGGTGCAGGGCGATGCGGACACCGCGCAGGCCACCGATCCGGCAGCCAATCCGCCCTCCGCCCCGGCCGACGCGCCGGCGAGGTCCGCGCCCTTGCCAGGATTGCCCGATGTGTCCGGCCCCGCCGAATCGGAGCCAGCCGCCAACCCGCCGCTCGCGGCGGCCGACACGAACGCCGCCTCAGGCGCCGACACGGCCAACGATGCGGGCACCGCCAGCGCCACGCCGTCTGACGACGCAGCCGCGACCGCCATGCCCAAGCCGACGCTGCGCATCACAGAAATCCCGGCGGAAAACCCGCACGCCTGGGTCGACAATCTGAAAACTGAACTGGCACGCTGTGCAACGCTAGGCTTTTTCGAGCGCCCCGACTGCGCCTGGGCCGCCCGCAGGCAATACTGCGGCCCGAACCAGGGTTGGGGTGCGATCAAGGAATGTCCGTCACAACCTTGAAGCTGGGGCGGCAGGTGTCCGAGAATTTCGCCATGCCCCGGGAAACTGCGCGATAATCCCTCACAATCCTCTCGTTCCGGACACCGTTCCGGCATGTCTTGCCACAGGACCCCGCCCCATGGATCTTTCCGTCAGCAACACCGTGAACACCGGCCTGGCCATGCGCGATGCGCAATTGATGCAGGAAGTCCAGGCCCGCGTCACCAAGAAGGCCATCAACGCCCAGGCCGACACCGTCGCCACCTTGATGCAATCGCTGCCGGTGGTGGCCATCGACGGCAAGATCGGCACCCGCATCAACACCCAGGCGTAGCGCGGCGCCACACGCGCGGTACCAGGCTCCGCCATGCGGCAGGCCGTCAGGCCTCCAGGTGCCTGCGCATCAATTCCTCGAACCATTCCAGGAACACCGCCAGCCGGCGCGAGCGCTGCCGCCGGTGCGGATACAACAATGCCACCGGCATGGGCGCGGCGCGTTGCGCCGGCATGACTTCCACCAGTTCACCCGCTTCCAGCAGATCCTGCACGTCGAAACGCGGAATCTGGATCAAGCCCAGGCCGGCCAGGCAACAGGCGATGTAGCTCTCGGCATTGTTCACCACCACCCGGCTGGGCACCGCGACAGACCGGCGGCCGTCGCCGGCAGCCACCTCCCAGGGCAGTTCGCGGCCCGTGGTCGGCGAGGCGTATCCCACCATCCAATGGCCTTTCGGCAACTCGTCCGGCGCATGAGGCAGGCCGTGCTCACGCAGATAGGCCGGACTGGCGCAATTGACCAGCGCAATACTGCCCAGCGGGCGCGACACCAGACTGCTGTCGTGCAAGGCGCCGACGCGCACCGCGCAGTCGACGCCTTCCTGGATCAGGTCGATGGCGCGGTCGCTCGACCCCAGCGCCAGTTGCAAGCGGGGATGGCGGCGCAGCAGGCCCGGCAATGCCGGAGCCACCAAGCGCCGGGCGATGCGGCTGGGAACATCCACGTTCAAGCGCCCCGCCACCTGGCGCTGGCTCTGCTGGAACAATTGGTCGATGTCCTCGACATCGGCCAGCAAGGGGCGCACCCGCTCGAGCAATTGCGCGCCATCGGCGGTCAGGCGCACCTGGCGCGTGGTCCGGTGCAGCAGCCGCGCGCCCAGTTGGGTTTCGAGCTGCTGCACTGCGGCGGACACGGAAGCGCGCGGCAATTCCAGCGCATTGGCGGCCTTGATGAAACTGCCCATCTCGGCCACTTGCGCGAAGACGCGGTACTGTTCGAATCTGTCCATGCTTGCTGGTTCCCGGTATCACCGGCGGTACCCTTCCGCCAGTGACAGCATAGCCGCTCGATCGGTACCTGCGCCTGGCGCGGGCCAGCGCGCGAGCGCCATGGCGGCCGACCGCGGCCCCCCCCGCGGCGCCTACTTGGTGGTGTAGCCGCCGTTGATCAGGATGGTCTGGCCAGTGATCCACCAACCGTCGCTGACCAGGTGGCGGATGAACGGCACCACGTCCTCGATATCGGTCAGGCCGGTCTTGGAGAACGGCGACAGCGCGGCGGCGGTCTTGTGGTACGCCACGGCGTCGGCGCCTTCGGCCGGATAGAAGAACGGCGTATCCATCGGGCCCGGCCCGACCGCCGTCACCGAGATGCCGCGCGCGCCGAATTCCTTGGCGGCCGCGCGGGTGTAGTGCTCGACCGGCGCCTTGGTGCCGGCATAGGCGGCGTAGAACGGCGTGAACGCGCCCAGCAGCGAAGTCACCAGGGTGCAGACCTTGCCATTGTCGTTGACGTGGCGGCCGGCCTCCCTCAGGAAGAAGAACGCCGTCTTGGCGTTGACCGCGCTCATCTCGTCGTACTCGGCTTCGCTGATCTCGGTCAGCGGCTTCTTGAGCACCTTGCCGACGGTGTTGATGGCGATGTCGGACCGCCCCACCGCCGCCGCCGCGTCGGCGAACAGCTTCTCGACTGCGCCAGCGGTGGTCAAGTCGGCCTGCAGCGCCACCGCCTTGGCGCCGGCGGCCTCGATCGCGGCCACGGTGGCGTCGGCGTCAGCCTTGGACGCCGCGCTGTTGTAGTGGATGGCGATGGCCTTGGCGCCCTGCTGCGCCAGGTCGCGGGCGATCAGTCCGCCCAGGTTCTTGGCGCCGCCGGCGATGAGCACAACCTTGCCCTTGATGGAATGGTCTGCCATGGAAAGTCTCCCGCATGTGTGTCGATGGAGATTCGATTCTAGGCAGCGGCGTGGCCGGGATCAGCCGGGTGTAGCCGGATAGATTATCCAGAAAAACGCCCCAATGCCCATGGCTGTCTGGCGCCGGCCGCGCAAACGCCCTTGATGAACCAGCGGGATCGGATAGCTGCCGAAAGCGGGCCGCAATGAAAACAGCCCGAAGGCCGGGAGGCGCTTCGGGCTGCGATGCCTGCGTCCGGATGCGTACATCCGGTCATCCAGGGCGATTTACTTCTTCTTCATGGGCGGCAGGTCGGTGCAGACGCCCTCGGCCACCTCGGCCGCCATGCCCACCGATTCACCCAGGGTCGGGTGCGGGTGGATGGTCTTGGCGATGTCGATGACGTCCGCGCCCATTTCCACGGCCAGCGCCACTTCGCTGATCAGGTCGCCGGCATGGGTGCCGACGATGCCGCCGCCCAGGATGCGGTGCGACTCGGCGTCGAACAGCAGCTTGGTGAAGCCTTCGTCGCGGCCGTTGGCGATGGCGCGGCCGGAGGCGGCCCAGGGGAACACGCCCTTCTCGACCTTGATGCCCTGCTTCTTGGCTTCGTCTTCGGTCAGGCCGACCCACGCCACTTCCGGATCGGTGTAGGCCACCGACGGAATCACGCGGGCGTCGAAGAACGACTTCTGGCCAGCCGCGGCTTCGGCCGCCACGTGGCCTTCATGCACGGCCTTGTGCGCCAGCATCGGCTGGCCGACGATGTCGCCGATGGCGAAGATGTGCGGCACGTTGGTGCGCATCTGGCGATCGACCTCGATGAAACCGCGGTCGGTCACGGCCACGCCCGCCTTGTCGGCGCCGATCTTCTTGCCGTTGGGGCTGCGGCCCACGGCCTGCAGCACCAGGTCGTAGCGTTGCGGCTCCTTCGGCGCGCCCTCGCCCTCGAAGGTGACGTAGATGCCGTCCTTTTTGGCTTCGGCGCCGACCGTCTTGGTCTTGAGCATGATGTTGTCGAAGCGGCCGGCGTTCTTCTTCTGCCAGACCTTGACCAGGTCGCGGTCGGCGCCTTGCATCAGGCCGTCCAGCATTTCCACCACGTCCAGGCGCGCGCCCAGCGTGGAGTACACCGTGCCCATTTCCAGGCCGATGATGCCGCCGCCGATGATCAGCATTTTCTTGGGGATTTCACGCAGCAGCAAGGCGCCGGTGGAATCGACGATGCGCTCGTCCTGCGGCAGGAACGGCAGCTTCACCGACTGGCTGCCGGCGGCGATGATGGCCTGCTTGAAGCGGATGGTCTGCGACTTGCCGTCGGCGCCCTTGACCGCCAGGTGGTTGGCATCGGCGAATTCGCCCACGCCCGTCACCACGGTGACCTTGCGCGCGCGGGCCATGCCGGCCAGGCCGCCGGTCAGTTTGGCGACCACGCTGTCCTTGTAGCCGCGCAGCTTGTCCAGGTCGATCTTGGGCTCGCCGAAGCTGATGCCGTGGGCGGCCAGCTCGCGGGCCTCGTCGATGATGGCGGCGTTGTGCAGCAGCGCCTTGGACGGGATGCAGCCCACGTTCAGGCAGACGCCGCCCAGCGTGGCGTAGCGCTCGACCAGCACCACGGACAGGCCGAGGTCGGCGGCGCGGAAGGCAGCCGAATAGCCGCCGGGGCCGGCGCCCAGCACCAGCATGTCGTATTCGGCATCGGCCGAGCCCTTGAAGGTCGCGGCGGCGGGGGCGGCCGCGGCCGGCTTGGCATCGGCCTTGGGGGCTTCGGCCTGCGGCGCGTCGGCCTTGGGCGCTTCCTTGGCGGCCGGGGTACCGGCCGCTTCGACTTCCAGCACCACCGAGCCTTCGGCGACCTTGTCGCCGACCTTCACGCTGATCGACTTGACCACCCCGCCGGTGGAGGCGGGAATTTCCATCGAGGCCTTGTCGGACTCGA
>LXNH01000184.1_pt1 | contig 14972 bp, 14 predicted proteins | sample 809111 | NCBI WGS metagenome assembly LXNH01 (sample SAMN04870528, study PRJNA318959) | seawater metagenome | biome: 00002010; material: water; isolation source: marine seawater | place: Greece: Milos, Mediterranean Sea | collected 2013-05-29 | depth 5-7 m
CCCACGGCGCGCGCCAGTTCGCCGTAGCTGGCGAGCTGGCCGAAATCGAGTTGGCACAGCGCGCGCCAAACCTCGTGCTGGAACGGCGTGCCGACCGGGTCTAGCGGCACCTCGAAATCGCGGCGCCGGCCGGCGAACCAATCCTCCAGCTCGCGCCGCGCCTGTTCCAGGATCGGATCGGATTCCGCGCGGGTCCAGCCTTCGGCCGGCGGCAACGACGCCTGGTCGGTGAACCAGGCGCCACGCAGGCCCTTGCCGCTGGCGACCAGGCGCATTTCGCCCAGGGGCGTGACCATGTCCCGGTAGACGATCGGTTCCCCCGCTTCGCCGTGATGCTTGCGGGCCGCTGCGGTATGGTTCATGGGCATTACGAATGCTTGCGGGCCAGGGCCCGGTTGTACAGGACATCGCGCGACAGGCCGGTGACCTTGGCCGCGACCTTCGAGGCGTCTCGCACCGAAAGCGTTTCCAGCAGCGCATCGAGCAAGGCGTCGGCGCGCGGATCGGCGTCTTCGTCCGCCTCGCGCCCGTCCTGGGCGTGCGCGATCAACACGAATTCCCCCTGCTCCCGATGGGTGTCCGCCGCCAGCCAGGCCGCGGCCTCGCCCAGCGGGAAAGTGGCGATTTCCTCGAAGCGCTTGGTCAGTTCGCGCGCCACGGTCAACAGGCGGGCCGGACCGCAGACTTCCAGCAGATCGGCCAGCGTGGCCGCCAGGCGGTGCGGCGATTCGAACATCACCACTGGCGCAGGCAGCGCGCACCAGGTGCGCAGCCAGCGCTGACGCGCCGTGGCCTTGGGGGGCGGAAAGCCGGCAAAGGCATAGGCCGGATTCTCGTCGGTGGTGACGCCGCTGCCCATCAGCGCGGCGATCACCGCGCTGGGACCGGGCACCGGCACCACCGTGAAGCCGGCTTCGCGCACCGCGCGCACCACGCGGGCGCCCGGATCGCTGACCGCCGGCGCGCCGGCGTCGGACACCAGCGCCACCCGCTGGCCCTGGGCCAGTCGTTCGCAGATGGCCTGCGCCGCCGCGGCCTCATTGTGCCGATGGGCCGCCATCAGCGGCGTGCCGATGCCCCAGGCGTCCAGCAGCGTGCGACTGGCGCGGGTGTCTTCCGCCGCGATCACGTCGGCGCGCAGCAACGCATGCCAGGCGCGCAATCCCAGGTCGCCCAGATTGCCGATCGGCGTGGCCACCACGTATAGCGTCGAGGCGGGCCAATGCTGCCCGGCCACGCGTTCAGCGACACGGGCCCAGGCGTCGCCGGCCACCGGGGGTGAGACATTTTGATTCATTGCTGCCTACTTACGCGGAAAACCATGCCAGTGTAGCCGCCATCGCTGCGCGCTTCGGGACCGCCATGACGAATGACACCTTTGCTTTCGAACTCGCCCTGGCCGCGCGGCGCCGGGCCGCCAGGCGTCGACGCCGCGCATCGCAGCGGCCTAGCCCGCCCGACCGCGCCGCCCCCAGGCGCTCGCCACGCCAACGCGTCGGCGACAGCCACGAAGATGCCGCGCTGCGCCTGCTGCGCGGGGCCGGCCTGGTGCTGCTGGCCCGCAATCTGGCCTGCCCCGCTGGCGAGATCGACCTGGTCATGCGCGATGGCGACGTTTTGGTGTTCGTCGAGGTGCGCTCGCGCCAGGCCGACACTTACGGCGGCGCGGCCGCCAGCATCGGCCGCGCCAAACAGGCCCGGCTGGCGCGCGCCGCCGCGCACTGGTTGCCGCGGCTGGCCGGGCACTACTGGCGCGGCGCCACGCCAGCCGCCCGCTTCGACGCCGTGGTATTCGACGGCTGCCAGGTCCAGTGGCTGCGCGCGGCCTTCGAGGTGGCTTGATCCCGGCTGGCCCGTGAGATAATCGCGCCCATGGATATGACCTCTCGAATGACGTCGCACTTCCGCGATGCCATGGCCACGTACGAACAAAGCATGAACGTGCTGGCCGAGCCGCTGGCGATCGCGGTGGATGTGCTGTTCGGCGCCCTGGCCAACAACGGCAAGATTCTGGCTTGCGGCAACGGCGGTTCGGCCGCCGACGCGCAGCATTTCATCGCCGAACTGGTGGGCCGTTTCGAACGCGAACGCCTGCCCCTGGCCGGCATCGCCCTGAACACCGACACCTCGATCCTGACCGCCGTCGGCAACGATTACGGCTTCGACGAAGTCTTCGAACGCCAGGTGAACGCCTTCGGCCAGGCCGGCGACGTGCTGGTGGCCATTTCCACCAGCGGCAATTCGCCCAACGTGGTGCGCGCCATGGAAGCGGCCGCCAGCCGCGAGATGCACGTGCTGGCCCTGACCGGCAAGGGCGGCGGCGTCATGGGGGAACTCATCACGCCGATGGACGTCCATCTCTGTGTTCCCAGTGATCGCACCATGCGCATCCAGGAAGTCCATATACTGCTACTGCATGCGCTTTGCGACGGCATTGACGCTCTTCTGCTTGGAGACACCGAATGATTTCTGACGTCCGCACGGCCGCCCGCCCCCTGCTGCTCGCCGCGGCGCTGTCCGGCGCCACGCTGTCGCTGTCCGCCTGCGCCCCCCTGATCGTGGGCGGCGCGGCCGCCACCACCGCGGTGGTGGTGACCGACAGGCGCACCTCGGGCATCCAGCTCGAAGACCAGAACATGGCCTTCAAGGCCCAGAGCCAGATCTCGCAGAAACTGGGCGACACGGCGCGCGTCAACGCCATGGCCTACAGCGGCCACTTGCTGCTGACCGGCGACGTGCCCACCGAGGAAGCCAAGTCCCAGGCCACCGCCATCGCGCAGGGCGTCGAGAACGTCAAGCAGGTGATCAACCAGCTCAACGTGGGGCCGATCGCGTCCTTCGGCGTGCGCTCGAACGACACCTGGCTCACCTCCAAGGCCAAGACCGCGCTGCTCAATACCAAGTACGTGCCCTCCGGCACCATCGCCGTCACTACTGACCACAGCGTGGTCTACCTGATGGGCAAGGTGACGCAGGCCGAGAGTGACTACGCCGCCAACGCGGTGGCGGACCTGAGCGGCGTGACAAAGGTGGTTAAACTGTTCGAAATCATCAGCCGTGAAGAAGCGATTCGCCTGTCGAACAGCGGCGGCCAATCGACCACCACGGAAACCAAGGCCCCCATCGAAAGCGGCGCGGGCGCTGCCGACCACAGCAGCGCGCCCAACAGCGGTGGCAGTGCCGTAGAGGCCATGCCCATCAAATGAAAAAAGCCATCGTAGCCCTGGCCGTCCTGGTGGCGGTCGGTATCGGCGCCTGGTTCGTCATGCGCCCGGCGCAGACCGCGCCGAACGTCACCTTCACCACGCTGGAAGGCAAGACCTTCTCCATGCAGGACTTGCGCGGCAAGGTGGTACTGGTGAAGTTCTGGGCCACCAGCTGCGTCACCTGCGTCAAGCAGATGCCCGAGACCATCTCCGCCTACAACGAGTACGCGGGCAAGGGCTACGAGGCGATTGCGGTGGCCATGGACTACGATCCGCCCAACTACGTGCTGAACTTCGCCGAAAGCCGCAAGCTGCCGTTCCCGGTGGCGCTGGACACCAAGGGCAACATCGCCCGCGCCTTCGGCGACATCCGCCTGACACCCACGGCATTCCTCATCGACAAGCAGGGACGCATCATCAAGCGCTACCTGGGCGAGTACGACGTGGCGCAATTCCACGCCACCGTCGAAAAGGCGCTGGCCGCGGGCTGAGCCCGGTTCCCGCCATGAACCGCCCGCTCGCCGGGCGGTTTTTCATTGGGCACCTCCCACCACGCGTGACTGCTCGGTACGGCGCCTCGCCCCCAACCGCCACCCAAAAAAGAAACCGCCCGCATGCGCGGGCGGTTCAGGCAAAGGGTCAGGGCCGGGTCGAGATCAGAACGCCGGCACCACGGCGCCCTTGTATTTCTCGACGATGAACTTCTTCACCTCGGGCGAATGCAGCGCGTTGACCAGCTTCTTGATCCCCGGCGCGTCCTTGTTGTCCGAGCGGGTCACCAGGATGTTGGCGTACGGCGAATCCGAGCCCTCGATGAACAGCGCGTCCTTGGTCGGCACCAGGCCGGCTTCCAGCGCGTAGTTGGTGTTGATCAGGGCCAGGTCGACGTCGTCCAGCGAGCGCGGCAGCATGGCGGCCTCGAGTTCGCGGAATTTCAGTTTCTTGGGATTGTCGGTCACGTCGGCAGCGGTCGCCAGGATGTTGGCCGGGTCCTTCAGCTTGATGATGCCCTGCTTCTGCAGCAGCACCAGCGCGCGGCCGCCGTTGGACGGGTCGTTGGGAATGGCGACGATGGCGCCGTCCTTCAGTTCGGACAGGCTCTTGATCTTCTTGGAGTAGCCGCCGAAGGGCTCGACGTGCACCAGGGCGACCGGCACCAGCGTGGCCTTGCGGTCCTTGTTGAAGGTGTCGAGGTACGGCTTGTGCTGGAAGAAGTTGGCGTCGAGCTGCTTGTCGGCCAGTTGCAGGTTGGGCTGCACGTAGTCGTTGAACACCTTGATGTCGAGCTCCACCCCTTCCTTGGCCAGCTGCGGCTTGACCACTTCCAGGATCTCCGCGTGCGGGACCTGGGTGGCGCCGACGACGATTTTTTCGGCGTGGGCGGCGGTGGCCGCCACCAGCAAGGCCGACGCCACCAGGGCGGAACGGACGAAATTCAAACGCATGAGTTGCCTCTTTTATAAGTAGAAATTAGGGGCATATGCCCAGCCGGGAGGGAGAGGCCCCCTCGTGAGGGGCGCTCCGTTGCGAAAACGCCCCCAATTTACCCGAATGCCGGTTATTTGTCGGGCATAAAGACATGGGTTTAAAGCATAAGCAACCTGCGGGTACTACAATCCGTCGTATGCTTGCGCTACCGCGTTGCCAACGCGTTCCTGTGCAGGCATTTTTTACTGCCGGACCCCACGCCCCCATGGGGGGCAATGCCTAGGCGCCATCATCGGCGCGGGCTTTCAACCTCTAACTCTCATACCTACTTATTGCCGACTTCGCTGCCATGACCGACACCCCCGACCCTGCTGCCGTCTCGTCTCCCGCTGTCAAAGCCGCCGTGCTCTCCGAAGCGCTGCCTTATATCCGACGATTCCACGGCAAAACCATCGTGGTCAAGTACGGCGGCAACGCCATGACGGAAGAGCGCCTGCAGCGCAGCTTCGCGCATGACGTGGTGTTGCTCAAGCTGGTGGGTCTGAACCCGGTCGTGGTGCACGGCGGCGGTCCGCAGATCGACGATGCGCTGCGCCGCATCGGCAAACAAGGCACGTTCATCCAGGGCATGCGCGTCACCGATGCCGAGACCATGGAAGTGGTCGAATGGGTGCTGGGCGGCCAGGTCCAGCAGGACATCGTCATGATGATCAACGAAGTCGGTGGCAAGGCCGTGGGCCTGACCGGCAAGGACGGTGGACTGATCCAGGCCCAGAAAAAGCTGATGGCCAACAAGGACAATCCCGCCGAGCCGATCGACATCGGTTTCGTCGGCGACATCACCCTGGTCGAGCCGGCGGTGGTCAAGGCCCTGCAGGATGACCAGTTCATCCCGGTCATCTCGCCCATCGGCTACGGCGAGGACGGCACCGCCTACAACATCAATGCCGACGTCGTCGCCGGCAAGATGGCCGAAGTCCTGGGCGCCGAAAAGCTGCTGATGCTGACCAACACCCCGGGCGTGCTGGACAAGGGCGGCAAGCTGCTGCGCAGCCTGTCGGCCCAGACCATCGACGAACTGTTCGCCGACGGCACCATCTCGGGCGGCATGCTGCCCAAGATTTCGTCCGCGCTGGACGCCGCCAAGAACGGCGTCAACTCGGTGCACATCGTCGACGGCCGCGTGCCGCACTGCCTGCTGCTGGAAATCCTGACCGACCAAGGCGTCGGCACGATGATCAGTTCGCACTGATGCGGGCGCTGCGCACCCTGCTGCGGCCGGCGGTGCGCCAGCGCCGCTCGCGCCGCACGGCCACAGGCGCCCCCGGGCGCCTGTGGCTGTTTGATCTGGACAACACGCTCCACGACACTTCCCACGCCATCTTTCCGCAGATCGACCACGGCATGACCATGGCCGTGGCCGAGGCGCTGGATGTGGACATCGACACCGCCAACGCCGTGCGCAAGCAGTACTGGCAGCGCTATGGCGCAACGATGATCGGCATGGTGCGCCACCACGGCATCGACCCGCACGCCTTCCTGCACCGCAGCCATGACTTCGACGTCGGCCCGCTGGTGCGCGCCGAGAAGGCGCTGGCCTACAAGCTGCGGCAACTGCCCGGCCGCAAGGTGCTGCTGACCAACGCGCCGCTGCATTACGCGCGCGCCGTGCTGCGGCGCCTGGGCATCCTGCGCCAGTTCGACAGTCTGTGGGCGATCGAGCACATGCGCCTGCATGGCGAATTCCGCCCCAAGCCCTCGCCCGCGCTGCTGCGCCACGTGCTGGCGCGCGAAGGCGTGCCGGCGCGCCAGGCGGTGCTGGTCGAAGACACGCTCGCCAACCTGCGCGGCGCCCGCCGCGCGGGGCTGCGCACCGTGCATGTATTCCATCCCGGCACGCCCTTCGCCCGGGGCCGCTCGCAGCGGCCGGCCTACGTCGACTTGCGGGTAAACTCCGTCAGTGATCTGCTGCTGCGCCGGCGCCCCCTGCGGGGTTGAGCGCCGGCGCGTTTCCCACTTCCACCGTCAGCCTGCGTAACACCAGACCCGTCCATGGCGAGCAAACCCGGCGAGCGCAAGACCCAGATTCTGCAGACCCTGGCCGAGATGCTGGAGCAGCCGCACGCCTCGCGCATCACCACGGCGGCGCTGGCCGCGCGCCTGGCGGTCTCGGAAGCGGCTCTCTATCGCCATTTCGCCAGCAAGGCGCAGATGTTCGAAGGGCTGATCGAATTCATCGAAACCAGCATCTTCACGCTTGTGAATCAGATCGCCAGCGCCGAACCCTATGGCCTGTCACAGGCCCACCAGACGGTGGCGATGCTGTTGACGTTCTCGGAACGCAACCGCGGCATGACGCGGGTCCTGACAGGCGACGCCCTGGTCACCGAGGACAACCGCCTGCAGGAACGGATCAATCACATCAATGACCGCATCGAGGCATCCTTGAAGCAGTCGCTGCGAATCGCCGTCACCGACGGCGGCCTGCCGCCCGAAGCCAATGTGGCCGCGCATGCAAGCCTGCTGACCCACCTGGTGCTGGGACGCTGGCTGCGCTACGCCCAGAGCGGATGGCGCGTCGCCCCCACGCTGCATCTGGACGAACAGCTGCGCCTGGCCCTGGGTTGATGCCGGCAGGCGGCCGATTTGCTTATTAACACGAGCGAATTAATCCTCAAGAATCCCTGCCGTTCGCTTATTTGTTTGTTTTTACGCAACATTCGCAGGGTTGCGAGTATCGAGGGCCGACGAGCATAATCCCCTTGACAGGTTTCCGACAAGCACGATTCCCCCTCGGATTGACACGCATCAATACGGGTTTTCCTTACTGCCGTCACGATCATTCTGTAGCGCCGGTACTTCGCTTTGATTGAGCCCCAGGCTTGAGAGCGGCGTACCGTCAGTTTGACCTCAACCGGAGATGGATATGACCGCGGAAACCGCTGTCCCTGCCTCGCAAGCCCCCAAGAAAACAAAAATTCCGATCGGTCTGGTGGCCGGCTTCCTCGTCATGATCGGCGTGCTGATGCTGCCACTGCCGGCCGATCTGCCGGTCGCCGGCCATCGCATGCTGGCCATCCTGGCGTTCGCGGTGGTGGTGTGGATCACGGAAGCCGTTTCCTATGAAGCCAGCGCCATCATGATCACGACGCTGATGGCCTTCCTGCTGGGCACCGCGCCCACCATCAAGGACCCGCAGGTCGTCTATGGCACCTCGGCCGCCATCAGCATGGCGCTGACGGGTTTCTCCAATTCGGCGCTGGCGCTGGTGACCGGCGCCCTGTTCATCGCCGCGGCCATGACCTTCACCGGGCTGGACCGGCGCATCGCGCTGGTGACGCTGTCCAAGGTCGGCACCAGCACGCGCCGTATCCTGGTCGGATGTATCGCCGTGACCATCGTGTTGAGTCTGGTGGTTCCCAGCGCCACCGCCCGCAGCGCCGCCGTGGTGCCCATCATGATGGGCGTGATCGCGGCCTTCGGCGTGGACCGGCGCTCTAACATCGCCGCCGGCATCATGATCATCGTCGCGCAGGCCACCAGTATCTGGAACGTCGGCATCCAGACGGCCGCCGCGCAGAACCTGCTGACGGTCGGCTTCATGGAAAAGATGCTGGGCCAGCGCGTGGCCTGGTCGGACTGGCTGATCGCCGGCGCCCCCTGGTCGCTGATCATGTCGGTCGTGCTGATCATCATCGTGCTCAAGCTGCTGCCGCCGGAAAGCGACAGCATCGCCGGGGGCAAGGAAGCGGTCGAGAAGTCGCTGCTGGAACTGGGCCCCATGTCCAGTGCGCAAAAGCGCCTGATGGCCGTGTCCGTCATGCTGCTGCTGTTCTGGTCCACCGAAGGCAAGTTGCACAAGTTCGACACCACGTCCACCACCTACTTCGGCCTGGTGCTGCTGCTGCTGCCGCGCTTTGGCGTGATGACCTGGAAAGACGTGCAGTCGCGCATCCCATGGGGCACGGTAATCGTGTTCGGCGTCGGCATCAGCCTGGGCACCGCGTTGCTGACCACGCAGGCCGGCCAGTGGCTCGGCAACCAGGTGGTGGCGCACACGGGGCTGGACCATCTCGGCCCGCTGGCGATCTTCGCCATCCTGTCGGCCTTCCTGATCATCATCCACCTGGGTTTTGCCAGCGCCACCGCGCTGACCTCGGCCATGCTGCCGATCCTGATCTCGGTGCTGGCCACGCTGCCCGGCGACTTCAGCCGCCTGGGCATGACCATGCTGCTGGGTTTCGTGGTGAGCTATGGCTTCATCCTGCCGATCAACGCGCCGCAGAACATGGTGTGCCTGGGCACGGAAACCTTCAACGCCAAGCAGTTCGCCAAGGTCGGGATCCTGGTCACCATCATCGGCTACGCGTTGATGATGCTGATGGGCATGACCTACTGGCGCTGGCTGGGCTGGCTGTAAAGAGGCCGCGCCATGAAGATCTCCATTGCCCAAGCCAACGAATACGGCCGCCGCGTGCTGATGGCGCAAGGCGTGCCGCAAGACATCGCCCGGGACGTGGCCGAGCATCTGGTGGAGTCCGACCGGGTCGGCTACACCAGCCACGGCCTGTCGATCCTGACCAACTACCGGCGCGTGCTGGGCGAAGGCCTGGCCCAGGCCGACGGCCGCCCCGAACTGCTCAACGACCGCGGCGCCATGCTGGCCTACGACGGCCATAACGGCCTGGGCCAGTACGTCGGCAAAGTCGTGATCGAGAAGGCCATCGAGCGCACGCAGCAGCACGGCCAGTGCATCGTGACGCTGCGCCGCAGCCATCACCTGGGCCGCATGGGCCATTATGGCGAGATGGTGGCGGCCAACGGCCTGATCCTGCTGGCGTTCACCAACGTGGTCAACCGCGCGCCCACGGTGGCGCCGTTCGGCGGCGCGCGCGCCTGCCTGACGACCAATCCGCTGTGCTTCGCCGGCCCGCTGCCGGGCGGCCGCCCGCCGTTCATCGTCGACATGGCGACCAGCTCGATCGCGGTCAACCGGGCTCGCGTGTTGGCGGCCAAGGGCGAGCAGGCGCCGCCGGGGTCGCTGATCGATGCGCATGGCAATCCGACCACGGACCCGGGCGCGCTGTTCACCGATCCGCCGGGCGCGCTGCTGCCGTTCGGCGGCCACAAGGGTTACGCGATGGGCCTGGTGGCCGAGCTGCTGGCGGGCGTGCTGTCCGGCGGCGGCACGATCCAGCCGGAGCACCCCCGTAACGGGGTGGCGACGAACAACATGTTCGCGCTGCTGCTGGATCCGCAGGTGGACTTCAATACGGACTGGCGCTCGATGGAAGTGGGCGCGTTCATCGACTACCTGCATGCCTGCCCGCCGCAACCGGGCGTGGATGGGGTTCAGTACCCGGGCGAGTACGAGGCTCGCAATCGGGAGCTGAACGCCGACTCGCTGGAATTCGCTCCGCCTATCTGGGAGGGGTTGAAGAAGTTGGCTGTGGACCTTGGGGTGGCTGACGCGTTGCCTTGAGGGTTTGTCGGGTGTTTGTGTTTGCGGGCGGCTTGAGGGTTCTTGAGCCGCCCGTTGCGTTGGCGGCCGGGGACGGCGGGGCTACGATTGCGGTCCGGAGCCTTCGCTCCGGACTGCCCCTGCGTCAACCTCGTACGCCTTCGGCTCCCTACGGTTTCCCTCGGGCGCATCTACACGCCCCGCCGTCCCCGGCCGCCAACGCAACGGGCTCACGTCATCTCGGTTTCACCGTTGCAGGGGCGGACTGTGTGCTTGGCGTTTTGGCCAGCAGCGGAGGGGAATAGGAGGATCTTGCGGGGCCCGCCCAAAGCCGGCCGCGCGGGCGGCCTTTTTGGGCATACGCGATGTGTGGCGTCGAGAAATTGGCGCACAGCGAACACCGCCCCGGGCGGCCTACGAAGAAAAAAGCTCAGCTCTTGACCGACCGATGCCGGCTGATGCTCATCATGATCCCGAACGCGATCCCCATGGTGAACAACGCCGTGCCGCCATAACTCATGAACGGTAGCGGCACGCCGACGACCGGCAGGATCCCCGTCACCATCCCCACATTCACGAACACGTAGATGAACAGCATCATCGTCAGCGCCCCGGACAGTAATCGCCCGAACTGTGATGAGGCGCGCGAGGCGATGGTCAGGCCGCGCGCCATCATCAGGCCATACAGCACCAGGATGGCGATGCCGCCGTACAGGCCGAACTCCTCGGCGTAGACGGCGAAAATGAAGTCGGTGGTGCGCTCGGGGATGAAGTCCAGGTGGGTCTGCGTGCCCTTCATATAGCCCTTGCCGTAGACGCCGCCCGAACCCACCGCGATCATCGACTGGATCGTGTGAAAGCCCTTGCCGAGCGGGTCGGAGCTGGGGTTTAGCAGGGTGCAGACGCGGTGCTTCTGGTAATCGTGCAGTACCACCCAGCTGACGTCCGGCTCGCACAACTGGTCTTCGTAGTAGACCAGCGTGCCGATGGCGATGACGCCGGCCAACATCACCGGGACCAGCAGCTTGAACGACAGGCCGGCGAAGTAGATGACGAAGAAGCCGGCGCCGAACACCAGCAGCGCGGTACCCAGGTCGGGCTGCAGCACGATCAGGCCAAAAGGCGCCGCCAGCATCGCGGCGGCGGCCAGGAAGTCGCGGATGCGCACCGCGCCCTCGTGGCGCTGGAAGTACCAGGCCAGCATCATGGGCACGGCGATCTTCATCATCTCGGACGGCTGGATGCGGGTCACGCCCAGGTTGAGCCAGCGCGTCGCGCCCTTGCTGGTTTCGCCGAAGAACTCCACGCCCAGCAGCAGCACCACCCCCACCACATAGAATGGCAGCGCCAGTTTCATCAGCCACTTGGGCGGAATCAGCGCCATCATCCACATGGCGAAGAAAGCGATGATGAAGTTGCGCGACTGCTCGGCGAAGCGCCAGTCGGTGCCGCCCACCGCCGAATGCATGACGGTCAGGCCGAGCGCGGCAAACATCAGCAAAATGGCCAGCAGCGGCCAGTCGAAGGCGGTGAAGACGCGCAGCAGGATCAGGCCGAGACGCTTCATCGTTGGCGCACCACGTCGGAAGTTATGGTTTCGACAGAGGCCAGGGCCGGGTTGTGGTCCGGCCCCGCGCTCTTGTCCTGACGCTCCTTGGCCAGCCAATAGTCGAATACCTTGCGCGCCACCGGCGCGGCCACGCTGGCGCCCCAGCCGGCATTTTCGACGATCAGCGCGACGGCGATGCGGGGATGCTCTAGCGGCGCGAAACCCATGAACAGCGCATGGTCGCGCAAGCGCTCGTCGATGGCGCTGGCGCGGTAGTGACCGCCGCGCAGGCTGAACACCTGGGCCGTGCCGGTCTTGCCGGCGGCCTGGTAGGGCGCGTTGGCGAAGGCGCGACGCGCGGTGCCGACCCGGACCACATCGGCCATGGCGTTCTTGATGACGTCGACGTTGGCCTGCTTGAGCGGAATGCGGTAGTCGGGCGTGGACTCGGTGGGGTTGGCCACGCCGGAGCGCGGATCGCGCACCGCATGCACCAGGTGCGGACGGCGGTAGAGGCCGTTGTTGGCCAGGGTCGAGGTGCCCTGCGCCAACTGCAACAGGGTGAAGGCGTTGTAGCCCTGGCCCACCGCCACCGAAATGGTCTCGCCGGCGTACCAGCGCTGGCGTTCCTTGTCCTTGTAGGCTGCGCGCTTCCATTCGGTGGACGGCAACACGCCGCGCTTTTCGCCCTCGAGGTCGATGCCGGTGATCTGGCCGAAGCCGAACTGCTTGGTGAAATCGTGCAGCGCGTTCACGCCGATCTCGGGGCCGAGCGAATAGAAGTAGGTGTCCGAGGACACCACAATGGCCTTGTGCATGTCGGTCATGCCATAGGCGGCGCCACCGGCGTTGCGGAACTTCTGGCCGCCGAACTCGAAATAGCCCGGGTCGGAGATGCGGTCCGTGGCGCGGCGCTTGCCCAGCTCCAGCGCCGCCAGGCCGACGAAGGGCTTGTAGGTCGAACCGATCGGATAGGTGCCGTACAGCGGCCGATTGATCAACGGATGGTCCGGCGACTCGTTCAGCATGCGCCAGTTGTCCACGTCGATGCCATCGACGAACAGGTTCGGGTCGAACGACGGCTGCGACACGAAGGCCAGCACCTCGCCGGTATCGGGATCGATCGCCACCAACGCGCCGCGCTGGCCTTCGAAGGCGTCCTCAGCCACTTTCTGCAGGCCCATGTCGATCGACAGCATGATGTCCGATCCGGGCACCGGGTCGATGCGGCGCAAGGTACGCATCGGCCGGCCACCGGCCGTCACTTCGACTTCTTCGAGACCGGTGCGGCCATGCAGCGCTTCTTCCCAGGTTTTCTCGATGCCTTTCTTGCCGATGACGTCGGTGCCACGATAGTTGCCCAACTGGCCGCCGCGCTCGAGTTCCTCGATATCGCCCTCGGCGATGCGGCCGATATAGCCGACCACGTGGGCGGCGGACTGCCCTTGCGGGTACTCGCGCACCCAACGCGCGCGCAACTCGACGCCGGGGAACTGGAAGGCGTGGGCGGCGAACCAGGCCGCCTCGGTATCATTGAGATTGTTGCGCAGTTGCAGGCTGGCATAGCGGCTGGATTCGGCCGCGCGCCGCTTGAAGCGGCGCTGGTCGGCCGGGCTGATATAGACCACCTGGGTCAGGCGCTCGAACAGGGCGTTCATGTTGCCGGCCTGCGCCGGCACCACTTCCAGCGTGTAGGTGCGGTAATTGCGGGCCAGCACCGCGCCGTTGCGGTCGAGGATCTCGCCGCGGCGCGGCGGGATCGGCACCACCGCGATACGGTTGCGGTCGGCGCGCTCGGACAGGCCTTCGTAGCGGTCGACCTGCAGATACCAGAACCGGCCCACCAGCACGCCGAAGCAGGCCAGCGCGAAGATGCCGCCCACCCAGGCGCGCAGGCGGAAGCGCTGCTTCTGCTGCTGACCGGTTTTCTTGAATTCGAACATGGGACGCGGCGCCGCCGTCAGGCGGAGGAAGATTCGGCGTCGTCGTCGGCGCGCTGCGGCAAATGCAGCACCCAGCCCGCCAGCGGCCACAGGGCGGCGGTGATGGCCACGCTGACGCCCCAATCCCAGCCCGGCCACTTGCCGGCCAGCCAGGCATGGATGACCTGGGTCAGCAACCGCGCGATCAGGAAGACCGGCAACATATGCATTGCCTGGCTCCAGAGATCGAAGCGTTGCAGGCGGCGATGCAGCACCACGGCGCCATAGGCGACCAGGGTGTAGGACAGCGCGTGTTCGCCCAGCAGGCCAGCATCGTGCACGTCCATCAGCAAGCCGAAGCAGAATGCGGTGAACAGGCCGACACGGCGCGGTTCATGCACGCACCAGAAGGCGATGATCAGGATCAGCACATCGGGCGCGCCCTGCCACAGGCGCCACGGCAGCAGCGACGCCAGCCACACCAGCAGGATGCTGCCCCAGACGAACACCCCGTGCGCCGGGCCCGACAGGCGCTCCGGCTGCACATTGCTGGGCGTCCCCAGGCGGCGGCGGGGTTGCCCGGAGGCTTGTTGGTTAGTCCGATCCACCGGAATCGACCTCCTGACGGTTGGATTCGGCGCGTTCCACATCCACCTGCAGGACCAGGAAGTGGCGATAGCGTTCAGGGTGGGCCAGCGGCTCGCAGACGGCGCGCGCGAAGCCCGAAGCGGTATCGCGTTCGACCGAGGTCACCTTGGCCACCGGCAAGCCGGCCGGGAACAACCCACCGACACCACTGGTGACAATGGTATCGCCTTCCTTGATGTCGGCATTGGCGGCCAGATAACGGACCTCCATCTTGCCAGGAGAGTTCCCGCCAAAGGCGATCAGGCGCAAGCCATTGCGCAGCAATTGCACCGGGATCGAAACCTGCTCGTCGGTGACCAGGGCGGCCTCGGCCGTCATCGGCGTCACCCGCACGATCTGGCCCACCACGCCGCCTTCGTCGATCACCGGCATACCGGGCGCCAGGCCGGCCTTGCTGCCCTTGTTGAACACCAGCCGCTGGTTGAACGCATTGGAGGGCTCGTACAGCACCTCGACCACCACGGCCGATTGCGCCACGGTGTCGGTCACGCCCAGCAGGCGGCGCAATTGGGCGTTTTCGGCGGCCAGCTGCGCGGCGTGCGTGGCCACCTGGGCCAGCTCGATGCGCTGGCGCTGCAAGGCTTCGTTTTCACTGCGGATGAGATTGGCGGCATTGACCCATTCGTTGACCTGCTGGACCAGATCGCGCGGCGCCATGACGGCGCGCTGGAAGGGATACAACGCCACGGACATCGCCCGGCGCGCCGGTTCCAGCATGCGCCACTGCGAATCCATGATGATCAAAGCCAATGCCAGGA
>LXNH01000187.1_pt1 | contig 14772 bp, 15 predicted proteins | sample 809111 | NCBI WGS metagenome assembly LXNH01 (sample SAMN04870528, study PRJNA318959) | seawater metagenome | biome: 00002010; material: water; isolation source: marine seawater | place: Greece: Milos, Mediterranean Sea | collected 2013-05-29 | depth 5-7 m
AGAGAATAACCCAAGGCGCTCGCTTTGTCCATCTGTTCAGGATGAGCAATGTCTGGTAGATACGAATTGTAAAAAACCCAACTTAACCATGCACCAACAGAGGCAAAAAAATAGCAGATCAAGCCAAAGTAAATATTGTCTAAATCGAACCAATACAAACCAACACAGGATAATGCTCCCACATAGGTATAAAACTTCATAAATGATTTTTTATTCCCAACATAATCTGCTATCCCAGAGAGAATGGGAGATAAAATAGCAACAACTGCAAATGCAGCTGCAGTCGTATAGCTAATAAGTGCCGTGTTTTTTAATGATTGACCAAAGATTTCAATGTATAAACTGTCAGCAAACAACGACCCATAGTAAATCGGAAATATTGTTGAAGTGATGACTAAAAAATAAACTGAATTTGCCCAATCGTATGATGCCCAAGCGCGAATGAGTGTATTACTCCCTTTTTGTAAATGCAACATTGTTAGTTTAGAGCACCAAAAATAGTGAAAATAAAGTGTTTGGCTTTTTAATATTTATTAACTTTATTGAGTTGCAATGAAAAAGAACAAAAAACAAAGGCCCGCAGTAAGTGTACCCAAATCAATACGATTTGTAGTTTGGCTATCGCAACGCATATCTAATGCGTTGGCTACAAAAGTAGCCTTGTATTTATTTTTCCGACCACAGCGATTCAAAACGCCTGTCCGAGAGCATCAGATGCGTGATGCAGCAGAGCAAATAAAGTTTTATGCTTCTTCCATTCAAAAAGAAATTCAAGTTTACAGATTGAATGGCAAGAAACAGAAAGTCTTATTGCTACATGGTTGGAGTGGTCGAGGAACACAACTCTTTTCCTTTGCAGACGAATTGCAAAAACAAAATTGTGAGGTCATTACATTTGATATGCCTGCGCATGGTCAATCGCCTGGAAAAAAAACAAATGTCCTTGAACTAACATATTGTATTCAGGATATCAATCAAAAATTTGGTCCTTTTGATGCTGCCATTGCACACTCTATGGGTGGTTTTGCGTTGTTACGAGCAATTAAAGATGGTTTGCCTCTGCAATCAGCAGCAATCATTGGAAGTGGAGATTCGATCAAAGGGGTTTTTTATCGATTCTCACAACAACTTCATTTTTCTGAAAAAATAACAGAAAGAATGATTACTACAGTTGAAAAGCAATTTGGCACAAAACTTGAAACATATTCGTCGAGTATGAGTATAAAAGAAATCGATATTCCACTGTTGATTGTCCATGATAAAGATGACAAAGAGGCACCCTATGAATGTAGCATTACACTTCATGATTTGGCTCGAAACTCTCAACTCAAATTGACTTCAGGTCTTGGGCATCACCGAATATTGAGAGATTCTAAAACTGTTCAACACATTATTCAATTCTTATTTCAACAATCATGAGATTCATTCTATTTATATTATTGATTTTTAGCTACATCGCATGTGCGCAAAATCCCAAAACACCCAATGCACCAGCACAAGATTTGTCTTGTCAGAAGACTGATGCAGAATGGAAAGCACAGCTTGACGATAATGCCTACTATGTATTGCGTGAGGCTGGTACTGAAAGACCCTTTTCAGGCTTATACAACAACCACTACAAGGAAGGGGTTTACAAATGTGCAGGTTGTGAAGCCCCACTTTACGTCTCAGATCATAAATATGATTCTGGAAGTGGATGGCCTGCATTCGACAGAGCAGTTGAGGGGGCTGTCTCCTACAAAAAAGACAATAAACTCGGCTATACAAGAATAGAGCTGATCTGTTCTAGTTGTGGTGGTCATTTAGGGCATCTTTTCAATGATGGCCCTCGCCAAACAACTGGACAGAGACATTGTATCAATTCAGTTGCATTATCTTTTGCATCAGATGAGTAAGCGACCCTTTAAAAAAACTGAAGACCAATGGAGAGAAATTCTCGATGAAGAGTCCTACCGCGTTATGAGAGAAAAGGGAACAGAGTATCCACACACAGGAGAGTATAACCTTCATTTTGAAAATGGCACTTATGTTTGTAAAGGATGCAAAGAACCTCTTTTTGCAAGTAATCACAAGTTTGAAAGCAACTGTGGTTGGCCAAGTTTTTCCGATTCGATTGATGGTAAAATTCGCTATGAACCCGATCACAGTCATGCCATGATTCGGATTGAAATTTTGTGTGAGAACTGTGATAGTCATCTAGGGCATGTTTTTCCTGATGGCCCTACCCCATCCCAACGAAGATATTGCGTAAACTCGGCAAGCCTAAATTTTAAATCATAGTTATTCCATTTTCCCTATTGAATTCATGTTTCGTTTCGTATTTTCGCCAAATAAATATTTGACATGAGTAAGTTTGATATTATTGTTTTAGGAAGTGGTCCTGGTGGATATGTTACTGCCATTCGAGCATCACAATTGGGGCTAAAAACTGCCATAATCGAAAAAGAAAGCTTGGGTGGTGTATGCTTAAACTGGGGATGTATTCCGACAAAAGCACTTTTGAAATCTGCGCAGGTATTCAACTACCTCAAACATGCCGATGACTATGGCTTGACAATCAAAAATTATGATAAGGATTTCGATGCAGTCGTCAATCGAAGTCGAAATGTTGCTGGCACAATGAGCAAAGGCGTTAAGTTTTTGATGAAGAAAAATAAAATTGAAGTCATCATGGGTCATGGTACGCTGAAAGCTGGCAAAAAAGTAGCTGTTACCAGTGAAGATGGAAGCGAAACAGAATACGAAGCAAATCATGTCATTATAGCAACTGGTGCACGATCTAGAGAACTCCCAAGTCTTCCACAAGATGGCAAGAAAGTCATCGGCTATCGCGAAGCAATGACGCTTCCAAAACAGCCAAAGAAATTGATTGTTGTTGGCTCTGGTGCGATTGGTGTTGAATTTGCCTATTTCTACAATGCCATGGGTACAGAGGTAACCCTGGTTGAATATATGCCTAAAATCATTCCTGTTGAAGATGATGAAATTTCAAAACAAATGGAAAGAAGTTTCACAAAAAGCGGAATGAAGGTTATGACCAGCGCAGAAGTCACAAAAGTAAATACTAGTGGCAAAAGTGTTAAGGCTACCATCAAAACAAAAGATGGTGAGGAAGAAATTTCTGCTGATATCGTTTTGTCAGCAGTTGGAATCAAAACAAATATCGAAAACATAGGTCTAGAAGAACTCGGTATTGCCACAGATAGAGACAAAATTTTGGTGGACGATTTCTATCAAACAAATGTCCCAGGATACTATGCGATTGGAGATGTTACATCTGGACAAGCACTGGCACATGTTGCCTCTGCAGAAGGGATATTGTGTGTTGAAAAAATTGCAGGTCATCATGTAGAGCCCATCGATTATAATAATATCCCAGGCTGTACCTACTGCTTTCCTGAGGTTGCATCCGTTGGTTATACCGAAGAACAAGCCAAAGAAAAGGGATACGAAATTAAAGTTGGTAAATTTCCATTTACAGCCTCAGGCAAAGCCCAGGCAGGAGGTCATACCGATGGTTTTGTAAAAGTTATTTTTGATGCCAAATATGGCGAATGGCTTGGCTGCCATATGATTGGTGCAGGCGTCACTGATATGATTGCAGAAGCAGTTGTTGGACGAAAGCTCGAAACAACTGGTCATGAAATTTTAAAAGCAGTACACCCCCACCCAACCATGAGTGAGGCGGTAATGGAAGCAGTTGCTGCTGCCTATGATGAGGTGATACATATTTAATACACCTCACTGCTTTTATTATACAAAAAACAAGTAGCCCAAAGATGGCTTTTGATTGTTATGTATAATCTTAAATCATTAAGAAATCTTGAGTAAAAACATCATTATTACAGGAGTTTCGACAGGAATTGGTAGGGCAACACTTGATTTACTGCACCAAAAAGGATATTACATCTATGGAAGTGTGAGAAAAAAAGAGGATGCTGATGAGTTGTCGTCAATCTATACAACTCGATTTACACCACTGCAGTTTGGTGTACAAAATCATGATGAAGTTGTCAAAGCATCAAGAATTGTTTTTGAAAATTGTGATCGTGTAGCAGCACTGGTCAACAACGCTGGTATTGCAGTACCAGGTCCTTTAGAACTCTTAACAGAAGAGGAATTTGAAATGCAACTCGACGTTAATGTCAAGTCTGTTAGAAGAATAACAAACCTTTTTCTGCCATTATTAAAACCCAAAGCAAACAAACAAGCAGGTCGTATCATCAACATCAGCTCAGTTTCAGGATTATTCAATTCGCCATTCAATGGTGCTTACTCTATTTCAAAGCATGCACTGGAAAGTATAAACGACGTTTATCGTAGAGAATTGAGCCAGTATGGCATCCAAGTCATTGCTATTGAACCTGGTCCAATCAAAACAGAAATTTGGAAGAAGAATTTAAATAAAATGGATAGGTTTAAAGATTCAGATTATTATGACGTACTCAAAAAAGCTGATCGAATGATCGAAAATGCCGAGCGCAATGCCCTACCCGTTGAAAAAATATCTACTTTAATCCTCAAGTGCATAACCATCCCAAGACCAAAAACGAGATATATTGTGCATAAAAACAAATTTTTCTTCCGACTAATGGCTTATTATTTTCCAGACAAACTCAATGATTGGTTGGTAAGAAAAACCCTTACCAGTTCAAATCGTCATCGACCGATTTAAAGCTTTGGTAAAAAACTCTCAATCGCCAAACGATAAACATCAAGTCCAAATCCAAGGATCAACCCTTTTGCATTGGGGGTAATATAGGAAGTATGTCGAAAATCTTCACGAGAGAAAGTGTTGGAAATATGTACCTCAATCACTGGCGCTGCAATCGCTTTGATCGCATCCCCTATCCCAACAGAAGTATGTGTATAGGCCGCAGCGTTTAAAATTATGCCATCGACATCAAAACCCACACGTTGGATCTCATTGATGAGCTCTCCCTCAACGTTAGACTGATAATAAGTTAAAGAAACATCTGTAAAAGAGGATTGAAGTTGAAGAAAATAAGCATCAAAATCTTTGTTACCATACACCTCAGGTTCACGCTTTCCCAATAGGTTCAGGTTTGGACCGTTTATAATTGCTATCTTCATCATTCTTTTACAAAATATACGTAAAGGCGCTGTAAATATAATGTATCTTCGAATATGAATTGGAGTGAAAGTATCAAAGCTTTTAAATCATATCTACTTCTCGAAAGAGGTCTTTCGGAAAATACATTGGAAAACTATGTTTTTGATGTTCAAAAACTGATTGCATACTTAGAGAAGCACAACATCAAATTTGGTCCAACCAAAGTCGATTCAGATCAATTGCTTCAGTTTATTTATGAGACTGCCAAAGAAGTAAAGCCTTCATCTCAATCTCGTTTACTTTCTGGTCTTCGATCGTTCTTTGACTTTCTTATCACTGAAGGCTTGCGCGACAACAACCCTGTAACTTTGGTAGAGCCTCCTAAAATAGGAACCACCCTACCAGTTACTTTATCTGTTTCGGAGGTCGAAGAGCTTATCAATAGTTTTGTTGGAGAAGAACCGATGTCGATACGAAATCGGTGCATACTTGAAATGCTTTACTCCTGTGGATTGCGCGTGAGTGAACTCGTCAATCTGCGTTGTTCAGATTTATTTTTTGAAGAAGGCTTAGTCAAGGTTATTGGCAAAGGGGATAAAGAACGCTTTGTACCCATTGGTCGGATTGGACAAGAAACTGTGAATCAGTATCTGTCCGTTCGAGTGGAAGGAAAAAAAGGGCATAGTGATGTTTTGTTTCTCAACAATAGAAGAACAAAACTCACGCGCAATATGATATTTGTAATTGTGAAAAAAGCTGCAGCACTTGCAGGCATTCAAAAAAAAATAGGTCCACACAGTTTGCGTCACTCATTTGCAACACACCTTGTCGAAAATGGAGCTGATATTAGTTCTGTTCAACAAATGCTAGGTCATAGTAGTATCACGACCACAGAACGTTATTTACATATGAGTAATAAACATTTACAGCAAACAATCAACCAATTTCATCCTCGGTCTTAAGAAGTAATCAAACGAAAACCCTCACCATGAATGTTTGCAATCTCAATGTTGGAATCGCTTCGTAGATACTTACGCAACTTTGCAATATACACATCCATACTTCTAGAGGTAAAATAATTATCGTCGTTCCAAATTTCGCTCAGTGCTTTATTTCTAGAAAGTAAGTCATCTTTGGTTTCAACCAGCATTAATAACAGCTGATTTTCTTTTGGCGAAAGGCTTCTAGCTTCATCGTCTTTATAAGTCAAAGTTCGCAAGCGAGGGTTGAAGATAAAATCCCCAATGACAATCCGAGATTTTGGCTTTGATTTTTCTTTATTTTGTTCATTGCGCTGAATCAATACATCCAACTTTTTCATCAGAATATCAGAGTCAAATGGCTTTGTCAAGTAGTCATCTGCTCCAATTTTATAGCCTTTCAACACATCGTCTTTCATCGATTTGGCAGTCAGGAAAACGATGGGAATGGACTTGTTTTTTGAGCGAATTTCTTTGGCAAGTGTAAAACCATCTTTATAGGGCATCATAACATCTAACACACAAATATCAAAATCACTCTTTTTAAACTTCTCAAAGCCCTCCAAACCATTACGAGCAAGTACAACTTTATATCCATTTAGCTGCAAATAATCTCTCAATACCGTACCAAAGTTTAAATCGTCTTCAACTAACAATACGTGTTTATTTCTAGTATTCATTTTAGACTATATTAAAAGGGCAAAAACACAGTGAATGTGCTACCTTGGTTTGGTGCACTTGAAACAGAAATCGTGCCAGAGTGCATTTTTATTATTTGTTTGACATAGGCCAGTCCTAATCCATGACCTTTTACATTGTGAATATTACCAGAAGATTCTCGATAAAACTTGTCAAATATTCGCTTGCGAACTGCAGCTGTCATTCCGATTCCTTTGTCTTTTATTTTGACAGTAAATCCTTTTTCATCTACGTTTGTTTCTATCTCAACAACAAGCTCTTCGTTTGAATACTTGATCGCATTGTCCAGCAGATTGACCCAAACATTTGTCATGTGAACTGAAGAAATGAACAATTGCACAGGGTCTTTTGAGAATTGCTGTATCAACTGTCCACCACGATTTTGGATGATGAGACGAACATGATCAAGGGCACTTTGGATGGTCAGATGAGGATCGATGTTTTGTTTTTTCAAATCCAATTCTCGCTTTTCAAGCTGTGAAATCTGCAATACATTTTCGACGTGGGTATGCAAACGCTTGTTCTCGTCTCTAATCATCTCTAAATATCCAGTAAACTTTTTAGAATCTTTTAAAACCCCTTTGTTATTCAATGCATCAAGTGCCAAATGAATCGTTGCAATGGGTGTTTTAAACTCATGCGTCATATTATTGATAAAATCTGACTTGATTTCTGATATCTTTTTTTGTTTTAAAATCTGAAATAAAGATGCTGCAAAAACACCCGAAATAATCAGCGTAAACAACAAAGAAAGCAGTAGCGTGTTGTAAACAGACTCCTCTATGAAACGATCTAAATTTGGAAATGCAATCCGAAGCTCATAGCGATGTGATTCATCATCGCGAATGAATAATGGGGTTTTAAATTGCCTTTCGTTGAGCGTTGACAAATAGTTTTCAGATCCAACAACAGTCGCTTGATTACCTTCAAAAACGCGAAATTCAAATGGAATTCTGATTTCTCTCAGAAGAAATTCCTGACGGAGCAGCAATTCAAGTTCTAGGTTATTGATCCTCATTTGAATTGGCTTTGTATCAGCAAAATCCATAAAAATCGTTTCATAACGAGCTTTGTCCATTGATGACATTCGCTCGATTCGTTGCAATCGCTCGGTTGAGCTCATATTCTCTTGTTCTCGCTCAAAACTTTCATCAATTATGGTTAGTGATTTAATTCTTCGATAATCTAAAATGGGTGCAGAATCATTGCTCAACGAGTCGAAGGTTTGCAAAGAGATATTGTAATCGTCTTCAATGATTCCTTGTTGAATAAAGTAGGAAACATCAGCATCTGGACTACGATCGATATACTCAAAAACCTCTGTCAATTCAGAGTATCTTGGCGTTCCAATACTATCGATCATTTTTTGATAAGCAGATAAATAATCAAGGAGTTCTCGCTCCTTTATTTGAGAAGAAACCTCTGAAATTGCAGCACTAACACTCAACACGAACTGTCGCTCAAAATTGCTCTCATTTTTATTGATCCATGATCGTTGAATGAGAATAATCCCGATCAAGGAAAGTATCATCAAGAAAATCAATATCGGAAAGAACCCACGATTCATATTCAAAAATAATTAATCTTTCTGCAATTGTTTACGTATCGATGAGATAACAGAACTGAGTTGTTGCTTTGCTTGTTCAAGCGTGGTGTTTTCAATCAAATGGTCAGCATATTTGATTTTTTCTTCCTCTGGCCACTGAAAACGTGAGCGTGCTTTTACTTCAGCCAAGGTCAAGCCATCTCGTTTTTGGATGCGTTCAAAGCGAATATTTTCTGGACATTGAACCAAAATCACAGCATCAAAATTCCCTTGATTCCCATGCTCAATGAGTATGGCAGATTCGTAAGCGACGATATCCTTTGTTTGTTGAGACACCCAATTCAAATAGTCTTTTTGAACGACAGGATGAACCAAATTGTTTAAATCGTTTAGAGCAGTTGCATCGTCAAAAACTATACTTGCGATCCATTTGCGATTGAGTAAACCATCGTGATAGGATTCTTCACCAAAACGATCTTTTATTGATCTCATCAACGATTCATTTTGATTCATCAACTGTTTTGCACGACTATCGGAATAGTAAACAGGTATACCCTCATTCTCCATCATCTGACAAATTGTGGTTTTACCACATCCCATATTTCCTGTAATTGCGATCTGTATCATCAATCTAAAAAATAACGTACTTGTTTTGGTGTGATATCTTTAACCATGATATCCTCAGGTATTTTCTCAAAATTAACCTCTAGATATTCTGCAGTCGTATCAGATGGCAATCGGCATCCTAGCACAAACTGTGATGGCTCGATCTGACGAACTCTTTCAATGGGAACACGAAGGTTGACCAAAACAAATGCGGGAATCAAACTCACATCAACTTTTTCATCAGAGTCGATGACTTCGACAGGAAGGCGAAGTTCAACTTGTGTATAGCGAGAGATGTTTTGCGTAACACGAACCTTTGTCTGACTCCATTTAAAATTTGATTGTAGATCAGTTGTTAATGCTAATTTTTGGTCGAAAGAAGTATTAAACATCTTGCTCTTTGGACTATCTAAAAGTGCAAACATCAAAGTATCAACTTGTGAAGGCAATCCAAAGACTGTTAGCGAGTCTGGCACAATTTGTCGTTCACTTGACCACGCATAACCATCTGCAGGCATCAAATCCTGATCGAGTCGCACAGGTACTCTTTTTGATGCAGATTGAATGAATGGGGCATCAAGTCTTTTGAGTGATAGTTGATTGACTCGAAACACATTTCGAAATTGTGTTTCAACAGATGAAATTAAATCTTGTTGGGTAAAATAAATCCCCTCTCCATCCATTTGAGCATCCGACATGGACAGAAAAACAGTTGGTTTTATCAATCGAGCAGAAAGCAAACGAAAACCTGTTCCAGAAACAATAAAGTCAGTCGCTTGCATTTCCTTATTCGTACGATAGATTTCAAAAGTTTCATTGCTAAAATCAAACTGGATTTCAACGCTAGCAGTATGTGTTTCCGACATTTTCGAAGACAGCCAAACAACAAAAGAAAACAGAAAAAATATAAAAATTAAACGCAATTGCTTGAGCGATCCAATCTGTTTGGTAAGACCGCTTAATAAAGCCATAAATGATCGATTTATTTTACTTTTGATTGTCAACCATGTCCATCACAGCATCACTCACGCCCATATTTGAAAAACCACCATCATTATATAGGTTTTGCAATGTGACTCTTTTGGTAAAATCGGAAAACAAAGTGATCGTATAATTTGCGCAATCGAGTGCTGTTGCGTTTCCTAAAGGAGACATTTTTTCAGCATAAGAGATAAAACCATCAAAACCTTTGACACCTTTACCAGCAGTGGTAGGCGTTGGCGATTGTGATATGGTGTTGACCCTCACCTTCTTATCTCTGCCAAAGAAGTAGCCAAAACTTCTCGCAATAGATTCTAGGTAAGCCTTGTTATCAGCCATGTCATTGTAATCGGGAAATACTCGTTGGGCAGCCATATAACTCAAGGCAACAATGCTACCCCATTCGTTCATTGCGTCTTTTTTGTACAAGACTTGCATGAGCTTGTGAAACGAACCAGCTGAAACATCCCAACCCTTCGCTGTCCAGCTGTGGTTTTGGTCAGTATATGACTTTCCTTTTCGCACATTGACTGACATGCCAATTGAGTGTAAAACAAAGTCGATCTTACCTCCTAAAATCTCCATTGACTGGTCAATTAGGCTTTCGAGATCTTCAATACTCGTCGCATCTGCTGGAATCACTTGCGATTTTGTTTCCTCGGCAAGGTCATTAATTGCGCCCATGCGCATGGCAACAGGTGCATTCGTTAAAACAAATTCACCACCTTCCTCGTGAACACGAGTGGCAGTTTGCCAAGCAATAGAATTTTCATCTAATGCGCCGAATATGATTCCTTTCTTTCCTTTTAGTAAGTTGTAAGGCATAAAAAAATTTTGATAAAGATAGTACTAATTCAATAATTTTTCTGCGTACGTACGTGCAGTTTGCGTAATTTGATTTCCATCGATCATTTGCGCAATTTCAATCACTCGATCCTCGCCTACCAATGTCTTCACACGTGTGCGAGTGGTTTCATCATCTGTGGTTTTATACACTTTGATATGCGAAGTGCCCATTGCAGCAATCTGTGGTAAGTGAGTGATGGATATCAACTGTGTATGTTGACTGATCTCACGCATAAAATCACCCATTGCTTTTGCCATTTCACCTGAAACACCTGTGTCGATTTCATCCAAAATCATTGTTGGACAGTCGTCATTTTTGGCAAGGATCGACTTGATGACGAGCATAATTCGCGAGCGTTCCCCACCTGAGGCTATCTTACGGAGCTCTGAAAAATCGATACCTTTATTGGCAGAAAATAAAACTGTGAGGGTGTCAGATCCTGTAGTGCTTAGGGTTGTCTCTGCATCTAATTGAAAATCAAAACGAGCGTGCTCCATCCCTAGTTTTCTGAGACGTGTCGAAAGCTCATCTGCTAGTTGATTTAAATGATTCCTTCGAAGTGTAGCCAATTTTTTAGATAAATCCCAAGCCATATTCTCTGCCTCTTCAAGACGTTGCTTTTCGATTTTAATCTCATCATCCCCTTCTGTAACCACTTGGCAAAGCACTGACAATTGTTGTTCTTTTTTCATCAATCCTTCAACATCAGCAACTTGGTGTTTTTGCTGGAGGGCATAAATCTTACTCAGTGTTTGATTCACAACTTCAAGGCGTGTAGGATCTACTGCCAAGTCATCGTCGAGAGTCGTTAAAGTCGATTGAATATCAGACCATTCGAACCACATGCTGTCCAATCGTTGTGACAATTTTTGAAACTGTTCACTAAATGGCTCCAGTTTTTGCAAGCCCATTCTACATTGACTTAATTGATCGGTCAATCCAATATTTTCTTTCGAAGCAATTTCTAATATCTGATGAATACTTTCTTTGATATCATGTGCATGTTGCAGCAAATTGCGCTCATTTTCTAGTGTAGATTGCATATCATTTTGCAGTTCTAACTCTTTTAATTCTTCCAAAAGAAATGAGTTATAGTCAAAAGACTCCTTAGCCGCTCGTTGGGCTTCGAGTAGTTCTTGATATTTGTTTTCAATTTGTTTTGCTGTCGATAAAGCGTCTTGAAACTCAGACCTCAAATCCATTGCGCCAGAAAAGGTATCCAACAGGTCAAAATGAAATGCTGAATTTGCCAATTGTGAAGTTTGATGTTGAGAATGCAAGTCAACAAGTTTTGATCCAAGAAATCGCAATTTATCCAGCTGAACTGGCGTGTCGTTGATAAATGAGCGTGATTTTCCAGAGGGTAAAATCTCTCTCCTCAAGATTGTTTCAACTTCAAAATCCACTTCCAACTCATCAAAAATTGAGCGAAATGAAGACTTTGACAAATCAAATACAACTTCGACGATGCACTTTTTGGAAGCATCTCGAACAGCTGACAAGTCTGCTCTAGCACCCAAAACGAGAGATAAGGCATCCATCACAATCGACTTTCCTGAGCCTGTTTCACCAGTCACAACATTAAGTTGAGGGCCAAAATCAGATTGGATGTCGTCTATGAGAGCAAAATTGACTATGGAAATGGACTGTAACAACGAATCAAAAAATTAATGACAATCAAATATAACTTTTTCAGAGATATTCGACTATTGAATTTGAGACCATTTGGCAGTAAAAAAAGGCGCAACCCGATTTAAGTCATCCACAAGTTTTGTGGTATCGAATGATGGGCCTCCACCAAAAATCTGAACAATTTCATCTGCTTTGGTATCAAAGAACAATTTTACAACCAAACTATTTGAACGACTATCAGACAAGGTCTTTAAATCCGAAATACTTTTGGCAATGGCTTGTTTGCCGGCCTCTGGCTGAGAAGACATCACGTCCAACCCATTGAGATGATAATCATATATGGCTTGTCGAAAAAGAGAAAAGGGATTCGAACTCAGCTGGTCAATCAGCCAATATCTATTGGTTCTTTTTTCAGACTGTTTCCACCCTGAAAAGCGATTGGATTGAGATAAATCAACAATTTTTCGTGCTTGATTGAAATAGGCATCTCCCCCATTTAGCGAAAACGAATCAGCATCTATCCCAAGAGTCACATAAACATAGTAACTAATCAATGACACAAGAGATGTGTTGGTGCTGTTAGCGTTGAAATTTAAGGATTCAAATTCCTGATAATTAAAACTAAAATCATCGTCCTTTCGATTCATAAGAGGAGTTTCGTAGGTTGATCCAAAAACCGGGCGTGAGGATTGAATTTGCAAACTGGCTTGAAACTCGTTGTTGTTATAGTTCTGAATCGTAATCAACATTGTACAGTTGATTTTATTGTAGTCCTCAGCACGAATATCAACCCATTTTGTCGAAGATACAAATTCGTTTATCTCTTGTTCAAGTGTTTCAAAAATCTGACTATTTGTTTGGTCGACCAAGTCTGCATTCACGTTGATTTTACAATCGATTACCTGTGCAAATGAAATGCTAGAAATAATAAAAAACAAGAGTAGTTTATGCATCGATCATTGTTTTAATTTCGTCTAATATATCAATAGCAACTTCAGATTTATTTTTTAGGGGATACGTTTTGTGTTTTCCCTTGGCAGGGATAAAAGTGATTTTATTTGTATTGTGTTGAAAGCCAGCTCCATTATCTGCCAAGGAATTCAACACGATTGCGTCTATATTTTTCTTTTGAAGTTTTGATTTTGCATTAGCCAACTCATTTTCTGTTTCAAGTGAAAACCCAACGAGCAACTGATTTGATTTTTTTTCTCCCAATTGTTGAAGGATATCAACAGTTTTTACCAGTTCGATGGATGAAGTATTTTCGGTCTTCTTTATTTTATTTTTCTTCAAATTCTTTGGTTTGTAATCAGCAACTGCAGCAGCCATCACAAGTATATTACAATCATCAAAATCTTGCAAACAAGACTCAAGCATTTCATCGGTAGTGCTGGTTCTTACAAGCCTGATGGCTGGATGAATAGGGATTTCATCTGTGGGGCCTGAGATCAACACTACTTCTGCGCCTTGTGAAGCAGCTTCATTTGCTATTGCGTAACCCATTTTACCTGACGAGTGATTACCTATATAACGAACTGGATCGATTGGTTCGTATGTTGGACCAGCAGTAATCAATATCTTTTGACCCATGAGTGGCATTTTGGCAGCTAAATCTTTTTCGATAAAATCTACAATCTGATCTGGCTCTTGCATACGTCCAACCCCTTGCAGACCACTGGCCAATTCTCCTTCTTGTGCAGGAATATGTATGTTGTCACGCATCACCAGTTGTTGAATTGCCTCTTGAGTAGCAGGATGTTCGTGCATATCCAAATCCATTGCAGGAGCAAAATAGACAGGACACTTGGCAGAGAGATAAACTGCAAGTAGGAGGTTGTCACAAGTGGCCTGTGACATTTTAGATAATGTATTGGCAGAAGCAGGTGCAATCAGCATCAAATCTGCCCAAAGCCCAAGATCGACATGGTTGTTCCACAGATCATCTTCGCTTTCAACAAATTCTGAATAAACAGGCTTGTTGGATACTGTCGACAATGATAATGGTGCAACAAACGACTTTGAAGCAGGAGTCATAACCACTTGTACTTCTGCGCCAGCTTTGATTAGCGCACGAACGAGAAAGGGAGTCTTGAAGGCAGCTATGCTTCCAGAAATGCCAAGGAGTACCTTTTTGGCATGTAGGGCAGGAAACATTTACTTAGGTGTTTCGTCAGTATGTCGATAATAGATTTTTTCTGCTAACCACTGTTCAATAGCTACAGCGTGTGGCTTTGGTAGCTTTTCATAAAACCTAGAAACTTCAATTTGTTCTTTATTTTCAAAAATCTCTTCTAGTGTTTCAATAGGGGTAGCAAACTCTTCTAACTTCTCAAAAAGTTCTGTACGCAGTTCTTCATTGATCTGAATCGAACGTTTGGCAAGTATAGAAACGGTCTTGTAGATGTTT
>LXNH01000188.1_pt1 | contig 14735 bp, 15 predicted proteins | sample 809111 | NCBI WGS metagenome assembly LXNH01 (sample SAMN04870528, study PRJNA318959) | seawater metagenome | biome: 00002010; material: water; isolation source: marine seawater | place: Greece: Milos, Mediterranean Sea | collected 2013-05-29 | depth 5-7 m
CTGGACCGAAGTGCCGGTGCTGGTGCTGTCGGCGCGCACCGCCGAGACCGACAAGGTGGCCGCGCTCGACGCGGGCGCCGATGACTACCTGACCAAGCCGTTCGGCGTCAGCGAACTGCTGGCGCGGCTGCGGGTGCTGCTGCGCCGTCATGCCCGCGGCGGCGCCGGCAGCGCCGCCGAGATCCGCTTCGGCGAGGTGCGCGTGGATTTCGCCAAGCGCGTGGTCGAACGCGACGGCCAGCATGTGCATCTGACCGCCATGGAATACCGCCTGCTGGCCGCGCTGCTGGCGCATCGCGGCAAGGTCATGACGCACCGCGAACTGCTGCGCGAGGTCTGGGGCCCGTCGCATGTGGAAAGCAATCATTACCTGCGCATTTACATGGGCCACCTGCGGCAGAAGCTCGAGGCGGATCCGGCGCAACCGGTCTACCTGCTGACCGAGATTGGCGTGGGCTACCGCTTCGCGGGGTGAAGCCCGACGCGCAAGCAGGCGCGACATGCGGCGCCGTTGATGCGCCTTTTACGCGGGCCGAACCACTCTTGTCTCGCCGTTTATGCCGCTTCTCCTATTGTGGCGATCCCGTCCAACACAGGAGAATTCCATGTCCCGCAACACCCTGGCCGCGCTTGCGCTGCTGGCCCTGGCCGCCCCCGGCCACGCGGCCGACGCCCCCGCGACGGTCGGAGAACCCGCCCCCGAGTATTCGCTGAGCGCCAACGTCACCCTGGCCAGCCAGTACCGCTACCGCGGCCTGATGCAGACCAACAACCAGCCCGCGATCCAGGGCGGCTTCGATTTCACCCACGCCAGCGGCCTGTACCTGGGCAACTGGAACTCCAGCATCAGCTGGCTCAACGACGGCAACAGCAAGGTCTCAGCGCCAGTGGAAATGGACTTCTACGGCGGCTACAAGGGCAATCTGGCGCCGAACGTGCCGTTCGACCTGGGCGTGCTGCAGTACTACTACCCCGGCGACTACCCATCGGGCTACACCCGTCCGGACACCACCGAGCTGTATGCCGGCCTGGGCTACGGTCCGGTGCTGTTCAAATACTCGATCGCCATGACCAACCTGTTCGGCTTTGCCGCCAGCAAGTACAGCCAGTACTTCGATCTGAGCGGCAACTTCGACACCGGCTTCTGGGACCTGACGGTCAATGCCCACGTCGGCCACCAGACGGTGCGCAACGTCACCGACGGCGCCTACACCGACTGGAAACTGGGGCTGACCAAGGACTTCGGCCAGGGCCTGACGATCTCCCTCGCCTACCTCGACACCAACGCCGACCGTGCCGTCTACACCAACAGCCGTGGCCGCTACATGGGCCGTGCCACCGGCCTGCTGTCGCTGACCAGGACATTCTGAGGCGCCCGGGCGTTGACGCGCTTTTTACGCGTCGCGCCCGCATTTTTTGGCGGGTTTTACGGTCCGCTTTCTATAGTGGAATCGTCATCAACCAACCGGATACGCGCAAGCCCGCCTGCGCCCCGCCACCCCCCATGATTCCCCGCCAAGAACGCAGCACGCACGCCTCGTTTGACCGCCCCGCCCAGGCCCTCGCGCCGCGGCCAGCGGAGAGGGTCTCCCTGACCGTCAGAATCGACACGCTGGACGCCTTGAAAGTCAGGCTGGCCCTGCACCGTGAGTTGGGCGAACGGATCGGCGTCTACGTGTTGTCGGTGGATCACGTTCATGGCCAGAGCGTCCTGCAGTTGCACTGCGACCGCGAACAGGTCGACGCCCTGATGCACGCGGTGATGTGCGGCCTGCCCCAGGCCGAATTCGGCCCGCTGCGCCCCGCGGGCGCCATCACGGTGCAGTGAGCCATGGATACCCCGCTCACTTCCGCTTTCGAGGGCCTCTGGCTGCCGATGGTCACGCCGATGCGCGGCGGCTACGTCGATGGCGAAGCCGCCCAGGCGCTGGCGCGCTACTACCGCAACGCCGGCATCGCCGGCCTGGTGCTGTTCGGTTCCACCGGCGAAGGCAACCTGCTGTCCATTCCCGAGAAGATCGAGATGATCGAGGCCATCCGCCGCGATCCACACGCCCTGCCGCTGGTGTTCGGCGCGGGCGGCGTCGACACGCGTGGCGTGGCCGCCGCCATCCGCCGCCTGGACAAGTACGCGCCCGCCGGCTACCTGGTGCCGCCGCCCTACTACCTGGGCCCGTCGCAGCAAGGCATCCTGTGGCACTACCGGCAGATCGCCTGGGCCACCGAACGCCCCATCATCCTCTACAACATTCCCAAGCGCGCTGGCGTCACCATGACGGTCGAAACCATGGAATCGCTGGCGCTGCTGCCCAATTTCCGCGCCGTCAAGGAATGCAATCCCCCTGTGCTGATGGCGCTGAACGCGCGCGGCCACCTCGCGGCGCTCTGCGGCGAGGACATGGCGCTGCTCGACCATTTCCTGGCCGGCGGACGGGGCGCCATTCCCGCCGCCGCGCATCTGTTTCCTGAACGATTCGTCGAAGTCATGCAATTGGCGCGCGACGGCCGCGCCGATGCCGCGCGCGATCTGTTCGAACCGCTGCGCGGCCTGATCCGCCTGCTGTTCGCCGAGCCCAATCCGGCGCCGATCAAGCGCGCGCTGGCCCTGCAGGGCCTCATCGCCGACGAATTGCGCCTGCCCATGACCAGCGCCAGCCGCGAATTGACCGCGCGCCTGCAACGCGCCATGAACGTGGCACAGGGTTCTCCTAGTAGGCTGCAGACAGCTTGAACACGGCCACCGCGCGCGCCAGGTCGTCGGCCTGGTCGTGCAGGGTGGAGGCCGACGCCGCGAACTCCTCGACCAGCGCCGCATTCTGCTGCGTCACGCCGTCCAGATGCGTCACCGCCTGATTGATCTGCTCGATGCCCACGCTCTGCTCGGCCGAGGCCGTGGCGATCTCACCCATCAAGGGCGCGCTGGTCGCGGCCGACTGCAACACACTGCCCATGGTGGCACTGGCCTGCTCCACCCGCTGGCTGCCACGCGCGACGGAATCCGAGGACGCCTCGATCAGCGTCTTGATTTCCTTGGCGGCGGTGGCCGAACGCTGCGCCAATGCCCGCACTTCTCCGGCCACCACCGCGAACCCGCGGCCCTGTTCGCCCGCGCGCGCGGCCTCCACAGCCGCATTGAGCGCCAGGATATTGGTCTGGAACGCGATCTCGTCGATCAGGCGGATGATCTCGTCAATCCGCTGCGAGCTTTGCGATATCTCGCGCATCGCATCGATCGCGTGCTGGGTTTCCTCGCTGCCCTGGCGCGCCAGCTGCGCCGACTGCCCCGCCAACGAACTGACTTCGCGCACGTGTTCCGCGCTCTGCCTGGCGGTGGCGGTGATCTGCTCAACGCTGGCCGCGGTCTGTTCCAACGCCGCCGCCTGCTTCTCGGTGCGGTCATGCAGGTCCATGCTGCCCGCTGCGATCTGGCGTGAGGCTGCGGCGATCGAGCCGGTGGAATGAACGATGCTGCGCACCGCCACGTCCAGGCGCTCCTGCATCAGCGCCATGGCGCCGAACAGCCGGCCGATCTCGCCGCGGTGATGGCGTGAGATGACGCTCGACAGATCCCCCCGCGCCACCCGCTCACACACCTCGACCGCCTCGTCCAGCGGACGGATGATATGGGAGCGGAAAAAACGCAGCGCCGCCGCCAACAACACCGCCAGCAGTCCCACCGTCACCCCTCCCTGGCGCCACAGCGTGGCGCTGAAGGCCGCATCGACGTCGTCCACATACAACCCGGTGAACAGCAACCAGCCCCATTCCGCATCGTAGACCGCATAGCTGATCTTGGGCAGGGCAGCCTCCGCCCCCGGCCGCGGGAAGCGGTATTCAATGAAGCCGCCCCCCTGCTTGCCACGGTCGTACAGTTCCTCGAAGATCGGCAGGCCGTCGCTGTCCTTGACCGCGCGCACATGGGTGCCCACAAGCTTGGCATCGGGATGCACCAGCAGCGCATAGCGGTCATCGAACACCCCGACGTAGCCATCCGTGCCATAGCGCAACTGCGCCAGGCGCTGCGCCACATTGCGCTTGGCCTGCTCAACCGACAAGCCTTCGTCGACAGCGCGTTGCTTGCCGTTGCGCACGATACCGGCCGCCAGGTCCAGTACATGGCGCAGTTCCGTCTTGCGGTCGGCCAGCATCTCGCCACGCCGCTCCCATGCTTGCCAGCCTCCCAACGCGAGCACGGCGGCGCCAACGGCGAACACGAACCACAGTAGCTCCCTGCGCAAGCTTGAATTCTTCATAGACCCTCTTCGTCCTGTCCTTCCGCGCTCGCAACCAAAGACTGCGGAATGTGACTATTTATATGTTGCGTCCGAGCAGAATACGAGGGTGCAGCAGGGGTTTTCACCAACGAGGGCAGACTGGCTTGATCTACGTCAAGCGCATTCGGCATTTGTTGCGCAACGCGCGCGCGAAAAAAAAGCAAGGCCATACAAGCCTCGCTTTTTTTGCGGACAAGCCGCCCGCGCAGGCGGCGATGCCGTCTAGCGCCGCGCCGCCAGATGCTGCTGCGCCAGTCCGGTGCGAGCCGAGGTCAGCGCATACAGCACCACCACGGTCAACGCATAGATCGGCACGCTGCGCATGTTACGGAACATCATTTCCGACAGGCTGAAGACGAAGTAGCCCAGGCAGAACAGCATGCCGATCTGCGAGCCGACATGCACCACCGGGTCGTTGCTGGCGGAACGGCGCCAGAAAATCGCCGCCGGAATCAGATACAGCGCCAGGATGCTGAGCAGGCCCAGCAGGCCATAACCGGCCAACGCCCCCAGCATATCGTTGTGGGGCTCGCCATAACCAACCGCCACCTCTTCCGTCACGATGCCCTGCTTCTGCAGCTTCACCAGTTCGGACCGGAAGTGCGGCACGCCGACACCGACCAGCGGGCTTTGTTTGAACATCAGCCACGAGGCTTCCCACAGCTGGATGCGGATTCCCACCGAGGTATCGCGATCATGTTGCTCGTAGCGGTTCAGGTCCGACACCACCCCTTTCCAGCGGCTTTCCTTCGAATGCCAGGACACGGCGGCCACCACCGCCATCACCATGACCAGACCGCCCAGGAACAACAGTTTGCTACGCAGGCGCCACTGGCGCTTGGTCAGCAGATAGACCAGGCCGAACACCAGCAGCAAGGCCCAACTGCTGCGCGTCTGCGATACCCAGACGCCATAGATGCTGAGGGGCACCGCGGCAATCTTCAGCCCCGCCTCGAGACGAGGCCAGGGCGACAACCGCCAGGATAGCGTCAGGAGCGCTCCCAGGCCGAAAAGAATCGTCAGGTCGGCAAAGGCCACGGCGTTATAGCGTCCGCCAAAATCGGAAACCGCGCCACGGCCCAGACTCGGGGAATGCACGATGTAGATCAGCATCAGCGAACCGGCGAAGGCACCGAACAGGAAGCTCCATTGCACATGCTGCAGCCAGTTGCGGGGCACCCGCAGCAACAGCCAGCAGACCGGCACCGCCAGGGCGAATCGCAGCAGCTTCTCGATTTCAGAAGAACTCCACACCCCCAGGTAGGTGCTGCTGACGAGCATCGCCAGCAGCGGCGCCATCAGTGCCACGGCCATCGGCCACAGTTCGCGCAACGCAAAGGGTTCGCCGGAGCGCACCAGGTTCATCGCCATCGCCGTCAATGCGATCACAGCCGTCAGGTAGAGAATGGCGGGTCCGCCCACGGCGCTGGTCAGGGCCAGAGCGGGGATCAGCAACGTCAGGAATGCGACGCTGCGCAAGCAATTAATGGACATGATAGGTTCAGCTCAGCCTTTGCGACGACCGGTCGGCACATCTAGGGATAGGAATTGGCCAGCGCACAGGCAGCAACGGTTTGCGCGGAATCGAGCAACCATTTACCGCGGCACCGCTGTCCGGAGTCAAGAACGGACGGCCTTGGAGGCCGCCATGGATTTTTTATAGTCGCGCGTCAACCCTTCGAACGCCGCCATGACGCTGCCCGGTCGCAACCACTCGCGCCACAGCCGGTCACGCCAACGGCCGCCCGGGATGTAGGCGGGATAGGCGATGCGCGACATCGACCAGCCCGGCCGCCAGGCCTTGGTACGGGTCGGGCGGCCCGTCAAGGTCAAGGTTGGCACCCCGACGCTGGAAGCCAGGTGGCCGATGCCGGACTCGTTGCCGATGAACCAACCGCACTCATGGATGAACGCGGCCACATCAGCCAATGATGGTGACTGCTGGATGGGCAGGCCCGCATCCGTCAGGCAGGCCCATTCGGCCCGCTCGTGCGGCGCCAGAATGAAAACCGGCTCATACCCTTGTCGCTGCAGGCGCAGGCCAAGCTCGACAAAATGCCGGGGCGCCCAGCACCGCTGGGCGCCCGTGGACGACGGATGCACCGCCACCCGGGCTTCGAACACACGATGACGCCCCGCCACCGGGGGCCGCAGGCCGATATCGGTGCCAGACAAAGGCAGTTCCAATACATCGCGGCAGTAATCACTGATCTGGTTGAGCTTGACGAAGCCCTTGCCCGTAATGACCACGTGCGCGTCGTAATAGAAATAGGATGCGGCAACGTCGTGCAGGGCGTATGGCCAGCCTATATGCATCTGCGCCGCGCAATCATAGCCGGCCAGCGCCTGCGCGGCCTGCTCCTTCGGCAGCGACGGCCGGATGTCCATACCCGGGAACCAGGTCCTCAGGCCATAGGCAAAATCGCCAAAAACGGTGACCTCGCGCCCATGCGCAGCCAGATTGTGCGCCATCGTCATCATCAACAGCGTGTCGCCCAGCCTGGGCGCCATCAGTAGCGCGATGCGCTTGGCTTCGCGCAAGCCACGCACAGAAGCCGAGGCATCGTAAGGCGGCATATCGGGGGCGGGTTGTGCCATATCAAAGAAAAATACGCGGGCTGAAAGGATTACCGTATTACAAGCGCAGTAATTATACTGTCACAATAATCACAAATTATTTCTTTTTGTCATACCCCGACGCATAAAGCGCCCACAGTTGCGCAGGCCAGACCGGAAAGAACATGCGGGCCCTGAAAAAACCCGCAGGCCAGAGGGCTTGCGGGTTTTCAGGTGGCACACCGACAAGAAAATATCCCGTCACATGTTTTCGATCATGACCTGGCCGAAGCCCGAGCATGACACCTGCGTCGCCCCTTCGAGCAGGCGGGCGAAGTCGTACGTCACCTTCTTGGACAGGATCGATTTCTCCATGCTGGAGATGATCAGATCGGCCGCCTCGGTCCAACCCATGTGGCGCAGCATCATTTCCGCCGACAGGATCTCGGACCCCGGGTTCACATAGTCCTTGCCCGCGTACTTGGGCGCCGTGCCGTGCGTGGCCTCGAACATGGCGACCGAGTCGGACAGGTTGGCGCCCGGGGCGATGCCGATGCCGCCCACCTGCGCGGCCAGCGCGTCGGAGATGTAGTCGCCGTTCAGGTTCAACGTGGCGATCACGTCGTATTCGGCCGGGCGCAACAGGATCTGCTGCAGGAACGCGTCGGCGATGACGTCCTTGACGATGATCTCACGGCCGGTTTTGGGATTCTTGAACTTGCACCACGGGCCGCCGTCGATCAGTTGCGCGCCGAATTCCTTCTGCAGCAGCGCGTAGCCCCAGTCGCGGAAGCCGCCCTCCGTGAACTTCATGATGTTGCCCTTGTGCACCAGGGTCAGCGAGGTACGGTCGTTGTCGATGACGTACTGCGCCGCCTTGCGCACCAGGCGCTCGGTGCCTTCGCGCGACACCGGCTTGATGCCAATGGACGAGGTGTTGGGAAAACGGATCTTCTTGACGCCGAGCTTGGTCTGCAGGAACTGGATCAGTTCCTTGGCCTGCTCGCTCTCGGCCATGTATTCGATACCGGCGTAGATGTCTTCCGAATTCTCGCGGAAGATCACCATGTTGGTCTTTTCGGGTTCGCGCACCGGCGAAGGCACGCCCTTGAAATAGGCCACCGGGCGCAGGCAGACGTACAGGTCCAGTTGCTGGCGCAGCGCCACGTTCAGCGAACGGATGCCACCGCCGACCGGGGTGGTCAGAGGGCCCTTGATCGACACCACGTAGTCCTTGACGACCTCCAGGGTCTCGTCGGGCAGCCAGACGTCCGGGCCGTAGACCTTGGTGGCCTTCTCGCCGGCATAGACTTCCATCCAGTGGATCTTGCGCTTGCCGCCGTAGGCCTTTTGCACCGCGGCATCGACGACCTTGATCATCACGGGGGTGATGTCCGCGCCCGTGCCGTCGCCCTCGATGTAGGGCACGATGGGCTGATCAGGCACATTCAGCGAGAAATCAGCATTGACCGTGATCTTCTGGCCCCCAGCGGGCACCTTGATATGTTGATAGGACATGAATGCTCCATTTGCTCCGGGTGGTTTTTCTGCACGCGCGCCGCATCGGCTGGCGTGAGCGCCGCGGGCCGCGTGGCCCTGGCCGAACGCCCACTGGATGGCGGATAGCAACCAATTCTATATCGCATTGGCGCCGGCGGGCGGGCGACGTGCCGGCGGGCGGTAAAATAAAGGCCTCTCTGGCCAGCCTGGCAACCGTCTGACAATGTTCAACCCTTCCCGCGACCAAGTCCGCGAATTCTTCATCGAAACCTGGCGCAAGCACCGCGCCAACGAAGTCCTGACCCCGCTGGAGGCCATGGCCCTGGACTGGATCATCGAGCACCAGGAATACCATGCCGACCTGGAAAGCCCCGAGGCCATGAGCGCCGAATACGCGGTGGAGAAAGGCCGCACCAACCCATTCCTGCACCTGTCGATGCACCTGGCCATCGCCGAGCAGTTGTCCATCGACCACCCGCCAGGCATCCGCAACGCCTACCAGCGCCTGGTGGCGCGCAGCGATGCGCACCAGGCGGCGCACGAGATCATGGAATGCCTGGGCCGGGTGGTCTGGGAAGCCCAACGCCTGGGCACGCCGCTGGACAGCGATACCTACATCGACCTGATCCGCCAGCGCGCCGAGCGCTAGGCCGTTGCCGCGCCCCATGAAAAACCCTCGGTCACCCGAGGGTTTTTTGCGTTTGCGCCGGGGCGCGCGGCCTTATTTGCGCACGCCCAGGTCGCTCGGCAACGAGGACAGCCAGGCCGCCACATTGCCGATGTCCTGGTCGGACAGTTGAGTGGCGAAAGCGCCCATGATGGGATTCTTGCGCACGTTGGCCGTGGCCGCGCTGCCCGAGGCGCCACGGCGGTAGGCCTTGAGCGCATGCACCAGGTAGTCGGCGTGCTGGCCGGCCAGCGTCGGATAGGCCGGGTCCACCGCCGTCTTGGCGTCGGCGCCATGGCAGGAGGCGCAATTGAATTTGTCGAACACGGCCTTGCCGGCCGCCAGGTCCTGGGCCTGGGCGGTCGCGCCCGAAATGGCCAACGTCGCGCCCGCGAGGGCAAGCATGATGCGGTTCATGTGATTGCCCCCTGTCATTTCAGATTCGAGTAGTACGCGGCCAGATCGGCGATGTCCTGGTCGGACAGGCTGCCGGCAATGGCGTCCATCGTGGGATGGCTGCGCGCGCCTTTCTTGTACTCGTTGAGGGCGGTCTCGATGTATTTGGCGTTCTGGCCGGCGATCATCGGGACGTGGTACAGCTCGGGGAAGGTCGCCTTGTAGCCTTCGATGCCGTGGCAACCGATGCACATGGAGACCTTGTCACGGGCATTCTGGACGTTGCCGACCGGCGCCGCGTCCGCAGCGGCTGCCTGGCCGGCGATCGCACAGGAGGCCAAGGTCAGCAGAGAAACCGTGTACTTCAGAGAGAATCGCAACTTCATTGGGATGGCTCTTCTTGGTATGGCTTGAGGACTAGGGCCTGCTCACACGGAAAGGCCCCCGGCAAACACGTTGCGGGTCGAACCCCACTGCAAAACCGCCTGATTGTACGATAATTGTCTAGGATTAATACCCGAAAATGGCCTTGATCTCCCTCAACTCCGAGAAGCCCACCGATCCATGTCCGCTGCCCAGACCGCTCCTTCCGCACCGCAAACACGCTTCGATGGCACCGATCGTTACGTCGCCACCGATGACCTCAAGCTTGCCGTCAACGCCGCGTTGACGCTGCAACGCCCGCTGCTGATCAAGGGTGAACCCGGCACCGGCAAGACCATGCTGGCCGAGGAAGTGGCGCGCGCGCTGGGCCGCCCTTTGCTGCAGTGGCACATCAAGTCGACCACCAAGGCGCATCAGGGTCTGTACGAATACGACGCGGTGTCGCGCCTGCGCGACTCGCAGCTCGGCGACGAGAAAGTGCGCGACATCCGCAACTACATCGTGCAAGGCACGCTGTGGCAGGCGTTCGAGGCCGAGCAGCCGGTGGTGGTGCTGATCGACGAGATCGACAAGGCCGACATCGAATTCCCCAACGATCTGCTGCGTGAACTCGACCGCATGGAATTCCATGTCTACGAAACGCGCCAGACCATCGCCGCGCGCCACCGCCCGCTGGTCATCATTACCTCCAACAACGAGAAGGACCTGCCCGACGCCTTCCTGCGCCGCTGCTTCTTCCATTACATCCGCTTCCCCGATCGCGACACCATGCGCGACATCGTCGCGGTGCACTTCCCCGAACTCAAGCAGGACGTGCTGCGCGCGGCGCTCGACACCTTCTTCGCCCTGCGCGATGCGCCTGGCCTGAAGAAAAAGCCGTCCACCTCGGAACTGCTGGACTGGTTGCGCCTGCTGCTGGCCGAAGACGTCAGCGCGGCGCAGATCGACGCCCACACCGCCACCGCGGTGCCGCTGATGGCGGGCGCCCTGCTCAAGAACGAGCAGGACGTGCACCTGCTGGAGCGGCTCGCCGCCATGACCCGCGGCACCCAGCGCCGCTGACGCGCCCCCAACGGCGGCCGCCATGCTGATCGACTTTTTCTACCACTTGCGGGCCCACAAACTGCCGGTTTCGGTGCAGGAATACCTGACACTGGTGGACGCGCTGCGCCAGGACCTGATGACGCCCACGCTGGACGACTTCTACTTCCTGGCGCGCACTGCGCTGGTCAAGGACGAATCGCTCTACGACCGCTATGACAAGGCCTTCGGCGCCTACTACAAGGGCATCGAGGCGGCGCTGCCGGCCGGCAAGGACATCCCGCTGGACTGGCTCATCAAGCAGTTCGAGAAAAGCCTGACGCCGGAAGAAAAAGCCGCCATCGAAAAGCACGGCTGGGACAAGCTGATGGCGCTCTTCAAGGAGCGCATGGAAGAGCAGAAGGAGCGCCACGCCGGCGGCAGCAAATGGATCGGCACCGGCGGCACCTCGCCCTTCGGCAACGGCGGCTACCACCCCGAAGGCATCCGCGTCGGCGGCCAGTCGGCCGGCAACCGCAGCGCGGTCAAGGTCTGGGACATGCGCCAGTTCAAGGACTACGACGACCAGGTCGAACTCGGCACGCGCAACTTCAAGATCGCGCTGCGTCGCCTGCGGCGCTTCGCGCGCGAAGGCGCCGAACTCGAGCTGGACCTGGACGACACCATCGCCAGCACCGCGCGCAACGCCGGCCACCTGGACCTGCGCATGGTCCCGGAGCGCCACAACACGGTCAAGGTGCTGATGCTGCTAGACGTCGGCGGCAGCATGGACGACCACATCGGCCGCGTCGAGGAACTGTTCTCCGCGGCGCGCAGCGAGTTCCGCAACCTCGAGGTCTACTACTTCCACAATTGCCCCTACGAGAGCCTGTGGCAGAGCAACCGGCGGCGTCAGAACGAACGCTTCGACACCTGGGACGTGCTGCGTAAATACAACCCCGACTGGCGCCTGATCATTGTCGGCGATGCCACCATGAGCCCCTACGAGATCCTGCAGCCGGGCGGCTCGGTCGAGCACTACAACAAGGAACCCGGCGCGCAGTGGATGCGCCGGCTGCTGGATGCCTGGCCCAAGTCCGTGTGGCTCAATCCCGAGCCCACCGCGTCGTGGCAGTACCGCCAGTCCATCGCGCTGATGCGCGACATCTTGCAGGACCGCATGTACCCGGTGACGGTCGCGGGGCTGGAGCAGGCGATGCGGGTGCTGTCCAAGTAACCTGCCGGCCGCTCGCCGCGGTGTCGCGCCTCAGCCATCCACCGGCTGCGCCGGCGTGTCCAGCGTCAGCTGATAGAACGCCAGGTCGAGCCAGCGGCCGAACTTGAAACCGGCCTCGCGAATGGTGCCGGCGTGCACGAAACCCAGCTTCTCATGCAGCCGTATGCTGCCCTGGTTGGCCGCGTCGATACCGCCGATCATCACATGCACCTGGTTGGCGCGGGCGCGCCCGATCAGCACGCGCATCAATGCCTCGCCCAATCCCTGCCCGCGAAAACGGCCGTCGACATAGACGGAATGCTCGACCGAATACTTGTAGGCAGGCCAGGCGCGGAACGTGCCATAGCTGGCGAATGCCATCAACTCGCCCGCCGCGTTTTCGAAACCCACCACCGGGAATCCGCCACCGGCCTTGGCCTGGAACCAGCCCTGCATCGCCTCGCGCGGCCGCGGCTTGTAGTCATACAACGCGGTCGAGGTGAGGATGGCCTCGTTGAAAATGGCCAGAATCTGGTCCGCGTGGCGCTCGTGCGTGCAATCGACCAGGGTGGCGCCCTGCGGGGCGCCCGTGTCAGCGTGCGTAGTCATGCCGCGGATTGTAGCGATCCGCGGCAATGCCGCGACAAAAAAAACCGGCGTAATCGCCGGTTCAGTGAAGGGACTGCCGCTTCTGGCCACTCTCAGGCGGCGCGGCTCTCGACTGATCGGTGGGGGATCCCGGCCATGCCGCGTACGCCAGGGCACTGGCGCCAGCACAATTCGTCGGCGTCCATGTCCAGGTCAAACAGGTCGTTGGCCGCGGGCCAGGGATGTTCGCGGGCCTGCGCGCCCTCCATTTCGAGCACGTGCCCGGCAAAGCCGCGCGGCGAACCGCCGCACTCCGCGAAGTAGCGCTGCGCGCGCAGATCCACCACGTAGGTGGTCATGTCATGGGTCAGTATGGCCACGAATTGGCCGTCATCACTGGCATAGGCGTACTGAAACTGCCCTTTGATGCGGTCGCCGCTCATGGGGCTGCCGGTCAACTGGGACAAGGCACGCGTGACGATCTCGGTCAGCATGGGTCGTTCCTCCGAAAGATGCGCCGGCAGGATGCCGGCGGCGAAGGCGCGAACAACAAGCACCGTCGTCGCCCGCGGGGCGGGGACGCGCGTTCCGGCATGCTGCCGATGCGGCCCGGCGGGGCGGCGGCTGGCGTTGGACGGGAAACCTGTAGACGGCTGTCGCGCGTCCCGTCGACAACAGCAACTACGTTCTGCAAAGCTTACACCCGCGCCCGCTCCGATCTCAAATCGGCCGCGCCACGCCAGGATGTTGCGCCGCAACACGCCGGCATGACAGGGGCTGCCGGTACTTATGCCGCTGCAAACGGCTCCGAGCCTGTTCCTGCGTCACCATTTTTCCGCGCCCGCCAGGCCTCGCGCGCCAGCCGATACAACACATGCGTCTTCAACGGATGGCCGTCCGGCACCGCCGGATGCTCGAAGCGCTGTGCATCTTCGCGCATGCCCAGGCGCCGCATCACCGCGCGCGATGGCTCGTTTTCCGGCACCGTGAACGCCACGATCTCGGGCACGCCAACCTGCTCGAACCCCACCCGCAACGCCGCCTGCGCGGCTTCGCTGGCATAGCCCCTGCCCCAGTAGGGCGCCGCCAGGCGCCAGCCGATTTCCACGCCGGGCGCGAACGGCAGCGTCGGCGCCAGCGCCTTGATCCCGACGAATCCGATGAACGGCGCGACGCCCGGCGCTTCGACGGCCCAGAATCCCCAACCGTATTCGTCGATGCCCGCGGCCAACCGGTCGGCCAACGCGTCGCTTTGCGCCGCGCTCATCGGCAGAAGGTAGCGGGTCACGCCCGCATCCGTATTCATGGCGGCGAACGGCTTGCGGTCGGCAGCCAGCCACTGTCGCAGCACCAGCCGGGGAGTCTCGATTTCAAGGGATAGCGACATGCGCGGTTTTCCAGACAGAATGACGGAGCGGCGTGCGGGGGCCCAAGGCCCTGAACCATTCACACCGTATACACTCCAACGGATTCTGCCATGCCAAAGGAATAGTCCGCCATGCGCCTGTCCATATCGAAGCTGCCGCGCCCTCTGGGCGCGCTGCTGTTCACATCCTTCCTGGCCTTCCAGGCCGGAGCCGCCAGCCTGCCGGATGGCGTCACGGAGGCCGCCTCGATTGAAGGCATTACCGAATACCGCCTCAGCAACGGCCTGCGGGTCCTGCTGGTGCCCGATGAATCCAAGCCGTCGACCACGGTCAACATGACCTACCTGGTCGGCTCGCGCAACGAGAATTACGGCCAGACCGGCATGGCCCACCTTCTTGAACACATGCTGTTCAAGGGCACCTCCACCACCCGCAATGCGATGGGCGAGTTCTCGCGCCGCGGCCTGCAGGCCAACGGCTCGACCTCCAGCGACCGCACCAATTATTTCGCCAGCTTCGCCGCCAACCCCGACACCCTCAAGTGGTACCTTGGCTGGCAGGCCGATGCCATGGTCAACTCCCTGATCGCCAAGGAAGACCTCGATTCCGAAATGACCGTGGTGCGCAACGAGATGGAAAGCGGCGAAAACAGCCCCTTCCGCATCCTCATGCAGAAGATGCAGGCCGCCGCCTACCAATGGCACAGCTACGGCAAGAACACCATCGGCGCCCGTTCCGACGTCGAAAACGTCGACATCGGCCAGTTG
>LXNH01000189.1_pt1 | contig 14693 bp, 9 predicted proteins | sample 809111 | NCBI WGS metagenome assembly LXNH01 (sample SAMN04870528, study PRJNA318959) | seawater metagenome | biome: 00002010; material: water; isolation source: marine seawater | place: Greece: Milos, Mediterranean Sea | collected 2013-05-29 | depth 5-7 m
ATAAATTCGTTAATGAATTATTTTTAAATATTGAGGATACAAATTTTTCTGAACTAATTAAAATTTGTAGAAAAATAATTTATCAATTAGAGGGTGGAGAATCAAATGATAAAAAAATTCTTATAAATTGGAAGAATAAATACTTGAACATTCTAACTGAAAAATATTCAACTAACTTATATTCTATAAATTTTGATATTTTAAAGGATATAGATATAAAGAAACCAAAATACTCCGATTCTAAAGAAATGGTAGATGGGAGAATAATTATAAGAGATAATTTTGACAAGCTACTTGAAAAAAACTCCAGGCTATTCATTTTTGGAGAAGATGTTGGAAAAATTGGAGATGTTAATCAAGGCTTAGAAGGTTTACAGAAAAAACACGGTAAAAATAGAGTTTTTGACACAGGCATTAGAGAATCAACAATAGTTGGTCAAGGAATTGGTATGTCCATTAGAGGCTTAAGACCAATTGCTGAAATTCAATATTTGGATTATATATTATATGCACTTCAAATTCTAAGTGATGATTTAGCTACATTAACCTACAGGACTCTTGGTGGACAAAAAGCACCACTAATTGTTAGAACAAGAGGACACAGACTTGAAGGAATATGGCATTCTGGATCTCCACTTGGAGGTATGCTTAGCTTCTTAAAAGGTATTTTTATTCTTACTCCAAGGAATATGACTCAAGCTGCAGGATTCTATAACTCTTTATTAGATATAGATCAACCTGCTATTGTTATTGAACCTTTAAATGGTTATAGGACAAAAGAACAACTTCCAATAAACTATGCTGAATTTAAAACACCTATAGGGTCTGTTGAAGTATTAAAAAGTGGAAAGGATATTACTATTATCTCTTACGGCTCAACCTTGAATATTGTTTATGAAGTTGCAAAAGAGTTAATTAATTATAATATTGATTGTGAAGTAATAGATATTCAAAGTTTAATTCCATTCGATATAGATATGAATATATCCAAGAGCATAATCAAAACAAATAGATTACTTATAATTGATGAAGATGTTCCTGGAGGAGGAAGTAGTTTTATTTTACAAGAGTTATTAAACAAACAAGATATATATAAACACCTTGATAGTGAGCCTACATTATTGACTGCAAATGATCACAGACCACCATATGGAACTGATGGTGATTATATAAGTAAGCCGTCATTTGAAGATATTTTTGAAAAAATATATTTAATATTGAATGAAGCTAATCCAGATAAGTTTAAAAAATTAAATTAATTACTTTAATCTTTGTAATTATTTTCATGAAAATCTAAAACTTTAACAAAAGATTGAAAATTATCAAATTTTAGTTTTTCTGACTTAATATATTTTTTAATTTCCTCAGATTTTCTAAAGTAATTAATCAATTCCTTTTTTGAGTTTTTTATATATCTTGGAACTGACCCATCATTACTTATGTATAGTTCAAAATCATCAACATATTTAGGAGAATGAGAAATATCTAAGGAGTTTTTAGCAATTTTTCCTTTTAAAAATTTCTTTCTTTTCTTTTGATATAATTGAATTTTACTTCCTTTAAAGAGATCAATAAGGTAACCATTTACTGTTCTATCTTTAGAATTCTTAAATGATAAATATTGATATTTATTACCATCAAATTTTATAATTATTTTTTTATCTTTTAATAAACCTCTTACTGTTTTTTTTCCATTAATTATATAAATAATTTCAATTTCATCATCATATGCATTATAACGCATTGTGGTTTCAAAAAATATATCTTTATTATAATTTTCAACAGTTCCCTCTTTGAAGTTTAGATCAAAATACTTTGATCCTTCAATATTTGATAAGTTTGATTTTGAGGTTTTCATTCTTCCTAGATCACTAAAGGCTCTTTGAGAAGACATATCCCATACTCTTTCATCAGTTTGAAAAGACTGAGAATTTAGGATTGATGGAATTATAATTAAGACTGTCAAAAATAGATTCTGATACATATAGTTATTTAGATTTAAAAATTTTATAAATTAAATCTTCAAGAATAGATAAATTATCATTATTATCAAAATCAATACCTTTAGATCTCTTATCAGCTTCGAGAAGAAACTCAAAAATTTTTGATACTCTTTTCATTGGATAAACAAGAGAAGCTTGTTTATATTCATCAATAAAATAGGGGTTTATTGCCAAAATTTTTGAAGCCTCTTTTTTGTTTTCAATAGAATGATAAATGAATATTTTATTAAAAAAAGAATATACAGTTGCAATTATCAATACCAACGGATATTTTTTACTATTTTTTGACATGTACGTAACTAACTCTATGGCTTTTTCAAAATTATCCTTACCAATTAACTTAGTTAATTCAAAGAAGTTGTATTGTTTACTAAAACCAATTATACTCTCAACTTCATCTGGTCTAATTATTTCATTTTCTTTTGAATTTAACTTTAACTTGTTAAGTTCATTATCAATTTGAGAAAGATCATTACCAGTAAAATCAGAAATTATTTTAATTGAATTTGGATGAAGATTTAATGGAATCTTCTTACACTGCTCTTCAATCCAACTGTATACCTGGTTTTCATAGATTTTTTTTGATTCAAAAACAATACCCTGTTTGGTTGAAACCTTATAAATTTTTTTTCTTTTGTCTACTGGGCCATTAAATGATAAAATTAAAATTGTTTTTGGATTAAAATTTTCTAAATACGAGATTATGTTCTTAAAATCATTTGATAAATTCTTTGAATCTTTAACTATAATTAGATTATAATCACCAATTAATGGGAACCTTTTAACAAAATCAATTACCTCATTTTCTTGATTTTCATCTGATTTTTTTGAATATATTTTTTTAAAATCAAAATCAACTGAGGATTCATCAATTATTCTATCTGTAATGTGTTTGATAATTTTATCAGAAAAAAAACTTTCTTCACCATGAATTAAATATATCGGTAAAATAATACCTTTATTAATATCATCAATTAATTTATTATATTCTGTCATTGATTATATAATGAGAAAGCTTAATCTTCCTTTATTTGACTTTAAAATTAAAAAAGAAAAAGAGAAAAATGTCATTTTTGATGAAATAAGAAAAAAGTGGATTATTTTAACCCCTGAAGAATGGGTAAGACAAAATTTTATTAAATATATTTTATCAAAAAATTACCCTAAATCTTTAATTAATTGCGAAAAAGTCTTTTACATAAATAATATTCAAAAAAGATATGATATAGTTGTCTATAATTCTTCTGCAGGAACAGATATATTAGTTGAATGTAAATCTCCAAAAATTAAAATATGTAATGATCATTTTGATCAAGTGATGAGATATAATTTGGAATTACAAAGTAAAAATATTATTATCACCAATGGTCTTGATCACTTTTATTTTTATTACGATACTAATAACAAAAAATATTTACAACAAAAAGATTTATCAATTTATACAAAATGAAAATAGGAGTTGTTATAATTAATTGGAACGGATTAAATTTATTAAAGAGTCATCTTAAGACAGTTATTGATTATTCAGAAAATTGTACGATATATGTAATCGACAATTTTTCGTCAGATCAATCAATATCATATATAGAAGAAAATTATAGAGACGTAAAAGTAATTTCCTTAGATAAAAACTATGGTTTTGCTGAAGGTTATAATTTAGGCCTTAAAGAGGTCAAAGAAGAATATATCTGTATTCTAAATAATGATATTCAAGTTTCAAAGGATTGGTTAAAACCAATAAGACAAAAATTACATAAAGACCCTGAATCAATAATTCAACCAATTATACGAGATATTAATAATACTAACTATTTCGAATATGCAGGAGCTGCCGGTGGATTCATAGATAAATATGGATACCCCTTTTGCAGAGGACGAATATTTAATACAATAGAAAAAGACAAAAATCAATATGTCGATAGTGAGATTTTTTGGGCTTCAGGTGCATGCATGGTTCTTTCAAAAGATACTTTTAATAAAATTGGTGGTTTTGATGAAAAATTTTATGCACACATGGAAGAAATTGACATGTGTTGGAGAGGATTTAACCTCGGTTATAAGTGTTTTTTAGTATCTGAATCTAAAGTTTTTCACGTTGGAGCAGCAACTATTAAGAGAAACTCCAACAAAACATATCTTAATTACAGAAATTCTCTAATAATGTTAACTAAGAACCTACCAATAGAAACTCTTATTATTACTATATTTTTTAGATTAATTTTAGATATGATTTCGTCTTTTAGGATGCTCTTAAGCGGTAACTTTTCTCACTTTATATCAATTTACAAAGCGCATGTAGATTATTTTATTATGCTGAAATCACTTTTAAGAAGTAGAGATAATAGTCATAAAAATGCTAATTATTTCAAAATCAATAGTATAGTGATAAATTATTTTCTTTTGGGTAAGAAAAAATTCTTTCAACTCTAGTACAATTTATTATTATAAAAATATTAAGTTTGTAGTTGACTAATTAATAAAATACTTTTGAAATGAAAAAGAATATAATAATTGTAGGGTTTTTAGGCTTATTACTCTCATCATGTGTTTCTCAAAAGAAATATTCTGATTTAGAAAGTCTTCAACAAAATACAAAAGAACTTCTAGATAGTGCTACTGCTAAGCTTGGAGCTGCTGAGACTCAGCTTTCTGCTACTTCAGAAAGATTATCAGCACTAACTGAACAAAACCGTTTTTTAAGAGCCAATAATCAAGATTTAATTGACAATATTGGAAATTTAACTACTCTAACTCAAAAAGGAGCAGATAATCTTGAAAGATCTCTTGAAAGCATAAAAGAAAAAGACTTAATTATAACTAGAATGCAAGATGCAGTAACCAAAAGAGATTCTGTAACACTAGCACTAGTTCAAAGTTTTAAAAGCTCACTAGGAACATTAAGTGACGACGATATTGAAATAAATGTTGAGAAAGGTGTTGTTTATGTATCTATTTCAGACAAATTACTTTTCAATAGTGGAAGTTTTACAGTAACAACTCGAGCAAGAGCTGTTTTAGAAAAAATTGCTAAAGTAATTGCTGATAAGCCAGATCTTGAATTTATGGTAGAAGGTCATACTGATAACTTACCAATTGATCAGGAGAAAGCTGCAGAAACTATTCCAGGTGTTGTTGATAACTGGGATTTGTCTGTTAAAAGAGCTACATCAGTAGTTAGAATTCTTCAAAATAGCTATGGTGTTGATCCTACTAAATTAGTAGCAGCTGGTAGAAGTTTTTATATGCCAATAGCTGATAATGATTCTTCAGTCACAAGAGCTGTTAACAGAAGAACTAGAATAGTTGTTCTTCCTAAGCTTGACCAATTTACTCAACTTATTGAGGAAGGAATGAGTATGAATGTTCCAGCAACTGGACCTAGTAATACTATTAGTTCTGATAATAAACCTGATTAAAAAATATTAATCATTTAAAAAAAAGCATAATTAATTTTATGCTTTTTTTTTATGCTTTATTTAATTTAGCAAATCTAAGGAGTAGATTTTTTTCGCCAAATTTTTTAAACTTAACTATAGCTTTTGTATCATTTCCAAATCCTTCAATTTTAACAATTTTACCAGTTCCAAACTTTTCATGAGAGACATTCTCTCCCTCAGAAAAGTTTATTTTCAGATTTACATTAATTGGAGCATTTCTTGATAATCTCTTTAAATTTGGGTTAGGTTTATAAAAAACTTTTTTTAAAGGAGAGTCTGATATAGAATTTAAATTATTAGATTTTTTTAATTTTACAAATTCTTTATCAATTTCATTCAAAAACCTACTTTCTTCACAATAAATTAACTTGCCCCATCTGTACCTTGAATTTGCATATGAAAGATAAAGGTTTTCTTTTGCCCTTGTAATGCCAACATAAAATAGTCTTCTCTCTTCTTCTAATTCAGATCTTGTGTTATAACTAAGAGCTGAGGGAAAAAGATCTTCCTCTAGTCCAACTATAAATACATGTTTAAACTCAAGACCTTTTGATAAATGAAGTGTCATTAAGGAAACCTTATCTTCATCTAAATCTTTGGTATCAAAATCTGTTGATAATGCAACAGTAGATAAAAATTCAGATAAATTATCGTTTGAATCGACTAACTCCTTTTGATCCTCTATAAAATCTCTTATACCATTTAATAATTCTTGAACATTTTCTAACCTTGATATGCCCTCTGGAGAATCATCTTTTTTTAACTCATCAACAATCCTTACCTTATTAATAAGCTCTTTTGTTAGATCAAAAGCGTTCAATTTCTGATTTTCAATTTTAAGTACATCTATTAATTCAATAAAGTTTTCAAGCTTAATCGAAACAGATGATGAAAAGCCAATTGAAAGTTCTTTATTTTTTTTTATGGTTTCATATAATGTTAAATTATATTTTTGAGCTGCTAAAATTATTTTATTAATAGTTACCTGCCCTATTCCTCTAGCAGGATAATTGATGACTCTCTTTAAGCTTTCTTCATCACTACTGTTTACAATAAGTCTTAAATAAGCAAGAACATCCTTAATCTCTTTTCTATTGTAAAATGAGACACCACCAAAAATTTGATATGGAATTTTATTTATTCTCAAAGAATCTTCTATTGGTCTTGACTGAGCATTTGTTCTATAAAGTATTGCTATATCAGAAAAACTTGTGTTATTAAGAGATATAACTTTTTGACATAGGCCTCTAGCCTCTCCTATATCAGATTGATTAGACGAAATTTCAACTTTATCTCCAAAATCATTATCAGTCCAAACTTCTTTATCAATTTTATTTTTATTATGATCAATTACTGAATTAGCAGCATTTACAATATTTTTAGTAGATCGATAGTTTTGTTCTAATCTAAAAACCTCAACATTATCGTAATCATTTCTAAAATTTATAATATTATTAATGTTTGCACCTCTAAATGAGTAAATACTTTGAGCATCATCTCCTACTACACATATATTTTGATATTTATCAGAAAGAGACTTTACTATAAGATATTGAGAGTGATTTGTATCTTGATACTCATCAACTAAAATATATTTAAATTTTTCTTGATATTTTGCAAGAACTTCAGGATGATTATTTATTAACTCATTTGTTTTCATTAATAAGTCGTCAAAATCCATTGAATTAGACTTTACTAGTCTTTCGTTATATTCTTTATAAACATTTCCAGTTTCTGGTTTTCTAGATAAATTGTCTGATTCAACTAAATCATCGTTTGAAAAATATCCATTTACAGTAATAAAGCTGTTTTTTAAAGAGGATATTCTATTCCTAATAGATTTAGACTTGTATATATCTTTATCTAAATTTTTCTCTTTGATAATAGAAGATATAAGTCTTTCTGAGTCTTGAACATCATAAATTGTGAAATCTGACGTAAAACCTATTTTATGAGCCTCAAACCTAAGTATTTTTGCAAAAACAGAATGAAAAGTTCCCATCCAAATATTCTTAGATTCACTCTCCCCTATCATTGAAGAAATTCTTAACTTCATTTCCTTTGCAGCTTTATTTGTAAACGTTAATGCTAATATTTCAAATGGATCAACACTGTTGTTTATTAAGTGAACTATTTTGTATGTTAAAACCCTAGTTTTCCCCGATCCAGCTCCTGCAATAACCATTGAAGGACCATCAGTTTTGAGTACAGCATTTAATTGAGCTTCATTGAGATCTTTTAGATAAGATTTGTTATCTTCTAACATTGTTATAAATTTAAGTAATTAATAAAATTTAATTACCTATAAGTCATATATTAAATCAATACTTATGAAGAATTTGTCATTTATTTTTTTAATAATAATTTCTCAATCTTTATTTTCTCAATCTATAGATGTACAGATAACAGATATTGAGGAAAAATTAATTTCGTGGAGACACGATTTTCATAAATTTCCTGAAGTTTCTAACAGAGAATTCAAAACATCTGAAAAAATTGCAAAGCACCTTGAATCATTAGGAATAAAAGTAAAAAGAAATGTAGGCGTGAACGGTGTCGTAGGATTACTTGAAGGAAAATCTAAAGGTAAAGTTGTTGCATTAAGAGCCGATATGGATGCTCTTCCTATAACTGAAAATAATGGTTTAGCTTTTCAATCAGTAAATGATGGTGTTATGCATGCTTGTGGACATGACGGGCATATGTCAATTTTAATGGCTACAGCAGAAATTTTATCAAAAAATACTGATTTTAAAGGAACAGTTAAATTTATTTTTCAAGGTGCAGAGGAAGGCCCTCCTCCAGGGGAAGAAGGTGGAGCAAGAATGATGATAAAAGAGGGTGTTTTAAAGAATCCAGATGTAGATGCTATTTTTGGACTGCATATTGCTGCACAACTTCCCATGAATAAGATTTATTATAAACCAAAAGGTTTTTATGCATCATCATCAAGATTTACAATTAAAGTAATAGGAACTCAAGCTCATGGTGGAACCCCTTGGTTATCAGTTGACCCTATTGTAATAACTGCTCAAATAATAAATTCAATTCAAACTATTATTTCGAGAGAATCTGAAATTACAAAAGAACCTGCTGTAATATCATTTGGAAAAGTTGAAGGAGGTAATAGGTTCAATATTATTCCCGGTGAAGTTAATTTGGTTGGAACTATTAGATCACTTGACTACGAAATGAGAGACTATATTAAAAAAAGAATTGTTGAGCTTTCTGAGGGTATTGCTAAATCATACGGCGGTAAAGCTATTGTTGAAATAGATGACGGAGCAGATATAACATATAATGATCCTTACATGATGAATAAAATGCTTCCATCACTAAAAAAATCTGCAGGTAGTGAAAATGTGATTTTAAGTAATGCAAAAACTTTAGCTGAAGATTATGCTTATTATCTAAATGAAGTTCCTGGATTTTTATTTGAACTTGGAGCTTATAATACAAATGAAATTAGAAAAGCTCCAGCTCATCACACCCCAGATTTTTTTATAGATGATAAATCTATGCTTTTAGGTGTAAAGGTTATGACAAATTTAGCATTAGATTTCTTGGATAGTGAATAATGATTTTATAAATCAATCGATTGAGTTTGTCAAGGGCATAGGTCCTTCTAGATCAAAGTTACTAACTGAGGAACTTAATATTAAAACAGTGAAGGATCTGATAGATTTTTATCCATATCGATATATCGATAGATCAAGATTTTTTAAAATTAATGAAATTCCTAAAAATCAATCAGAAGTTCAAATAATTGGCAAAATAAGATCTATACGAAGAACTAAAGTAAAATTCAGAGATAGATTAAATTGTGAATTTTATGATGATACGGGGAAAGTTGATTTAATATGGTATAGAGGTTTTAATTGGGTAGAAGAATCCTTAAAAGTAAATGAAGAATATGTTATTTATGGAAAAGTTAATTGGTTTGGCACAAATTGTTCAATAGCTCATCCAGAAATTAAAACTAGAAACAGTTTTAATAAAAATATACCCAGAAGATTACATGGTGTATATTCTTCAACAGAAAAGCTTGTAAATGAGGGTGTTACTCAAAAATATTTTGTTAAAATTATTTTTAATCTTTTAAATGTACTCCAAAATCAGATTAAAGAAAATCTTTCTTCATCAATTCTAAATGACTTTAAACTAATTGGCAGATACAAAGCAATTGTAAATATTCATTTACCGGAATCACAAGAATTACTTACAGAGTCAACTAGAAGACTAAAATTTGAGGAATTATTTTTTAACCAGCTTGGTTTTCAACTTACAAAGAATGATAGAATTCAAAAGTTGAGCGGATTTAAATTTGAAAAAGTAGGTGATAATTTAAATAAGTTTTATAAACACAATTTACCCTTTGAATTAACAGGAGATCAAAAAAAGGTTATTAAAGAAATTAGAAATGATTTTCGTGATGGTAAACAAATGAATAGACTTCTTCAAGGAGATGTTGGATCAGGTAAAACTATAGTATCACTTATGATAATGTTGATAGCTATTGACAATGGATTCCAATCCAGCATACTAGCTCCAACAGAGATATTAGCAAATCAGCATTACAAATCATTAAATGAACTATTAAGTGATTTTGATATAAAAGTAGAGTTATTGACTGGATCTGTAAAGGCAAAGGATAGAAAATCAATCCATAAAAATTTGTTGTCTGGTAAAACAAATATTCTAGTTGGAACACATGCAATATTAGAGGACATTGTTCAATTTAAAAATTTAGGGTTAAGTATAATTGATGAGCAACATAGATTTGGAGTTGCTCAAAGAGCTAAACTTTGGAAAAAAAATAATCCTCCGCCACATATACTTGTTATGACTGCTACTCCAATTCCTAGAACACTTGCAATGAGCCTTTATGGTGACCTAGATATATCCTCAATAAAAGAGTTGCCTCCAGGTAGGATAACTACTAAGACTGTACACAAATATGATAAGAATAGGCTAAGTGTATTTAAATTTATAAGAGGACAAATAAAAAAAGGAAGACAAATTTATTTAGTATATCCCCTTATAAATGAATCTGAAAAACTAGATTATAAAGATTTAATGGATGGTTACGAAAGTGTTGTAAGAGAGTTTCCTCGTCCAGATTATCAGGTTAGCATCGTTCATGGTAAAATGAGTGGAAAGGATAAAGATTTTGAGATGAAAAGGTTTATTAATAAGGAGACTCAAATACTAGTATCTACTACTGTTATTGAAGTTGGAGTAAATGTTCCTAATGCCTCTGTAATGGTAATAGAGAGTGCGGAAAGATTTGGATTGTCTCAACTTCATCAATTAAGAGGAAGAGTTGGAAGGGGTAATGAAGAGAGTTATTGCATTTTAATGACCAAAGACAAATTATCAGAGGAATCAATGTTAAGAATAGATACTATGGTTAATGTTAGTGATGGCTTTAAGTTAGCAGAAGTTGATCTAAAGATCAGAGGACCAGGTGATATATTGGGAACAAAACAGAGCGGCGTATTAAAGTTTAAATTAGCAGATATTATTTATGATACTAAAATTTTGAACAATGCCCGCTTATGTGCAATTAATATTCTTGAAAATGATCCAAGACTTATTAAAAAAGAAAATCTTCCCATTAGAAATGAACTATCATCATCTTCAAATTCAAAAAATTTGTGGCGATATATTAGTTGAATAAGTATATTTGTTATTTAAATCATTCCTGTGAAAATATCATTCAATTGGCTTAAAGATTATATAGAAACCGACTCTACACCTGATCAGATTTCTGAAATTTTAACCAATTTAGGCTTAGAAGTAGAAAAACTATCTCCTTTTGAATCAATTAAAGGAGGTCTAAAAGGAGTCATAGCAGGCAAAGTTCTTGAATGTACAAAACATCCAAATGCTGACAGATTAAAAGTCACTTCTATAGATCTCGGAAATAATAACATCTCTGAAATTGTTTGTGGTGCCCCCAATATAAAAAAGGGGCAAGTTGTTCCAGTAGCTCCTGTAGGATCAAAAATATATACAAATGAAGGAATAGAAATAAAAATTAAAAAATCAAAAATAAGAGGAGTGGTTAGTAATGGAATGGTATGTGCAGAGGATGAAATTGGATTGGGTGATTCACATGACGGTATAATGGTTCTTAATGATAATATTAAACCTGGAACTCCAATAAGTAATATATTTAATGTAGCAAATGATAACATTTTTGAAATTGGTTTAACACCAAATAGATGTGATGCTATGTCACATTATGGAGTAGCTAGAGATTTGAAAGCTTATTATGATTTAAATTCAATAAAAAGTAACCTTAAACTACCTTCAATAAGTAGTTTTGATTCGATAAACATTGATAAAGGATTTAAAATAAATATAGAGGATACTCAAAAGTGCCCTTTTTACTCAGGAGTTATAATTAAAGATATAAATGTTAAACAATCATCTATAGAATTACAAAACAAACTAAAATCAATTGGTCTAAAACCTATTAATAATATTGTTGATATAACTAATTTTTTAATGCATGAGATAGGTCAACCACTTCATGCATTTGATTTAGACAAAATTTCGAGTATAGATGTAAAATCCTTAAAAAATGTAACAAAGTTTAAAACACTTGATGAAAGAATTATTAATTTAAATAAAGATGATCTAATGATTTGTTCTAATGATACTCCACTTTGTTTAGCAGGAGTTTATGGGGGATTTCAGTCAGGGGTGTCTAACACTACAAAAAACTTATTTTTAGAGTCTGCAATTTTTAATTCTGTTACAATTCGAAAATCATCAAAAAAACATCAACTTTTTACTGATGCTTCATATAGATATGAGAGAGGGGTTGACCCAGACAAAGTATTATACGCACTAAAAAGAGCTGCAATTCTAATAAAAAAGGATAATCCTGAATCTTCTGTTTCTCAGGTTTTTATCGAAGACAACCTTAAATTAGAAAAAAAAGATATTTATTTAAGATATAAGAAAATTAATCATGTCTCTGGAAAAAAAATTAAAAAAGAAGATATAACTCAGATATTGAGTTCTTTGGATTTCAAAATTGAAGGTCATAGTGATGATGGATTAAATATTATTGCTCCTAACTACAGGCATGATGTGTATCGAGAAATAGATGTAATTGAAGAAATATTACGTGTTTACGGGTTTGATAATATTGAAATAGAATCAAGAATATCATTATCATTACCAGAAACAGATAAAAATAAAATTACTGAATCTTTTATTAGTAAAAATTTAGCTGGAATTGGATTTAATGAAATTATTAATAATTCCATATGTTCGCCCGGAACTAATAGTAAGTTTAATTTAAAACCTGTAACGATTTTGAATCCTCAAGGGATAGAATTATCTAACCTAAGAGTTTCATTAATTCCTAATACACTTGAAACAATAAAACATAACATAAATAGACAGAATAAAAATCTAAAGTTATTTGAAATTGGAAATGTGTATTCAGATCAAAATGAGGGTTTTAATGAAAATAAACAAATAAATGCGACTGTTGTTGGAGACGTGTTTGAGGAAAATTGGATGGTAAATTACTCTAAAAGTAACTTTTACTATCTCAAAGGTATTATTGAAAATTTATTTAAAGAATTAAATATTTTAAATGTTAAATATCAGATTGAAGATGATGATCTATTTGAATATAAACTCTCTGTCATTAGCAACAATAATAATCTAGGTTTTATTGGCGAATTAGATAAAGAATACACCAAAGAATTTTCAATAGACAGCAAAGTCCACGTTTTTAATCTAAATCTAGATTTAATTAAATTAAACACATTGAACATTAAGTATCAGGATCTATCTAAATTTCCATCATCAAGAAGAGATTTATCAATGATAATAGATGACAACATTACTTTTGACACAATTAGAAGTATTGCTTTTAAATCAGATAATAAAATTTTAAAAGATGTTAATCTTTTTGATGAATTTAAAGGGAAAAACTTTGAAAAAAATAAGAAATCTTTTGCAATAAGCTTTACTTTTAATGACTCTAAAAAGACACTAACTGATAAGTTAATTGATAAAATCATGAAGAAGATAGCAGACAAATATACTTCTGAACTTGGAGCTGAGATAAGAGATAAATAACCTATTTGTATAGTTTTTCTCTTAATGCTAAAACCTTTTCATCTAAAATATATTCACTAAAAGGAAGGTAGCTATCAATAACTCCATTTGGTGTAATTTCAATAATTCTATTAGCAACAGATTCTGCAAACGCTCTATCGTTAGTACTTAAAAGAACATTACCTTTAAAGTTTGTTAAAGAATTATTGAATGCTGTTATAGACTCTAAGTCTAAATGGTTAGTTGGCTCATCAATTATCAAAACGTTTGGCTTGCCCATCATAATTTTAGACAACATGCACCTTACTTTTTCTCCTCCAGAAAGAACACTACATGATTTTAAAGCCTCATCTCCACTAAATAACATTCTACCAAGAAAACTTCTAATAAACAACTCTTCCCTTTCCTCATCATTGTTTGACCATTGTCTTAACCAATCAACTAAAGAAATATTTTTTTCAAAAAAAGAATCGTTGTCCACTGGCAAATAACCATTTGAGGTTGTTACACCCCAACTATAAGTGCCCGAGCTTTGTACAAGATTTCCAGAAATACAATCATAAAATAAATTGATTGATCTGGAATTTTTAGATACAACTAAAACTTTTTCACCTTTGTTTAAATTCAAACTAATATCTTTAAAATAAACTTCATCGTCTTTTTCATAAGATAGAGACTTAAGTTCGAGTATTTGATCACCTGCTTCTCTATCTTGTTCAAAAATTATTGCAGGATACCTTCTGCTTGAAGGCCTAATTTCCTCAATATTAAGTTTTTGAATCATCTTTTTTCTTGCAGTAGCCTGCTTTGATTTTGCTACATTGGCAGAGAATCTAGAAATAAATTCTTGCAACTCTTTTTTCTTTTCCTCAGCTTTCTTGTTTTGCTGTAATTTTTGTCTAGCTGCAAGTTGGCTAGATTGTTGCCAAAAAGTATAGTTACCTGAAAAATGGTTGATTTTACTAAAGTCAATATCAGAAGTGTGAGTACATACTGAGTCCAAAAAAAATCTATCATGAGAAACAACTATTACTGTATTTTCAAATTCATTAATGAAAGTTGTAAGCCATTCTACAGTTGTATAGTCAAGATCATTAGTTGGTTCATCCATAATTAAAACATCTGGGTTCCCAAAAAGACATTGAGCTAAAAGAACTTTAACTTT
>LXNH01000190.1_pt1 | contig 14686 bp, 17 predicted proteins | sample 809111 | NCBI WGS metagenome assembly LXNH01 (sample SAMN04870528, study PRJNA318959) | seawater metagenome | biome: 00002010; material: water; isolation source: marine seawater | place: Greece: Milos, Mediterranean Sea | collected 2013-05-29 | depth 5-7 m
AGCTGGCCGCGCTGGATCTCCCGCAGAACAACCTCGCGTGCCGCGGCGAGGATCTCTTTTGGCGCAGCCGGGCGCACCGCCCCAGCGGAATCCTGCACGAAGAGCGCGCCCGCGGCGTGATCGATGGTGTTGAACGCGATGGAATACTGCATTGCTGGATCTCCAGTGCCGGGCGGGATTGCCCGGCGATCCTGGGATACGCTGCAGCGGAGCGGTCAAGTGGCCTGCCGGCCCTGGCCGCAAGCGGCGCCGGCGCCGCCGGCGTTGCGCAGCACTTGACGGCGAGAACAGCGTGTCACAATCGCGAAAGACGCAAGACCGCCCTCCCCGCCCCACGATTTTCCAGCCCAGCGGCGACGCGTGGCCCCTATACTGGTCCCAACGATTTCCCTTGAGGCGTCTGAGATGTGCGGTCGAATCGTTCAGAAGTCGGGTCCGCTTGACTACGTTGAGCGGATCTTTACCAACCAAGGCAAGATCTTCGCGGACCCCGCGGGGCTGCGATTCAACATACCCCCGGGCACTCGCCCGCTCACTTTGCATCGTCTAACGGGCGCTGACGAGCTGGATCGCCAGTTCTGGACGTACCGGCCCCAGGGTTCGAAGTACAAGATGAATTGCGCACGCCTGGACAAGGTCGTGGCTGGCGGCTGGCCGTGGCGGATGCTCGTTGGTAGCGGCCGGATTCTGGTGCCGGCGGACGGCTGGTACGAATGGACAGCCATCGGATCAGGACCGAAAGCTCCCAAGCAGCCCTATTACATCCACGGGGATGGACCGCTTTTTTTTGCAGCACTCTCTGGCTGGCGGCCGGGTGACGAAAAGGACGAAGCCCACGGCTTCGCCATTGTGACCAACGATGCGCTGGGCGGCATGGTTGATGTCCATGATCGCCGCCCAGTGGCCCTCCCGCCCGAGCTGGCCATCCATTGGCTTGACCCGGACTTCCCGACGCCGCACGCACTTGAACTACTGAACTCCGGATTACCGGAGGATGCGTTTAGCTGGCATCCGGTGCGACGGGAAGTTGGGAATTCGAAGTATCAACTGCCCGACGCTATCGACCCTGTAAAGCCCGTCTGAATGCGCGCCATCAACGCGCCTGATGGCCGAAAAGCGCGATCACTGCCTCAAGCGAAGCACGCATGCCGATCAGCCGCCCTGTCTCTCCACGGGTATGCCAGAGCTCGTGCTGGTACCGGCCATCCACCCAGACTCGGCAAATCGTCCAGCCTGGCGGCCCGGCCCAGTAATAGTCATCGACGCGGCGCCATTCTTCGGGATCATTCACGTGGCATCCCCAATTTCAGCCCCGAAATCGGGGGGGTATGGCGCGGATTCTAGGCTTGTTTATACTGTGTGTCCATGGGTCTTCACTGATATATGTGGGTGGGGAAATAAGCCGCAAGAAGTGCATAGATGCTATTAAATAGGCGCATGAACGATGCAAACTTCTACGCAAGAATTTTAGGCCTAAGCAAGCCGTGGCTGGTGGTGGACGTGACCGTTAGCGAGGCACTGAAGGCCATAACGGTATTCATCGGGCCAAAGCCGGGCAGTTCGCTGCGCTGCCCGCGATGCCAGCAGATTTGCCCCGGATATGACAGCCGTCCAAGACGCTGGCGGCATCTAGATACCTGCGAATACCAGACCTGGATCGAAGCAGAAGTCCCCAGAGTGCAATGCCCGGAGCATGGCTGCGTGCAAGTCAGCGTCACCTGGGCGAGCAGCCATAGCCGCTACACCAAGAAGTTCGAGATGATGGTGTTGGACTGGTTGCGCGAGACCTCGATCCAAGCGGTCAGTCGTCGATTGGGGCTGAGCTGGAATGCGATTGACGGCATACTGCGGCGAGCAGTAGCTCGAGGGCTGCGACGGCGCCGTGTCGCCAGTGATACTCACATCTGCGTCGATGAAGTTGCATTTGCTAAAGGACGGGACTACGTGACGATCGTCTCATCGGCCCAACGTGTGCTGGCGGTCGAAGATGGCCGGGCTGCCGAGAGCCTTCGCCGCTACTTCAAAGCCCTTGGACGCCGGCGTTGCGAGCAGCTTCAATCCGTCTCCATGGACATGAGCGGGGCTTACATCAAGGCCGCGCTGGACACCTTACCGGGCGCGCTTGAGAAGATTGCGTTCGACCACTTCCATGTTGCCAAAGCGCTGAGCGAAGCGGTGGACAACACCCGTAAAAGTGAACTACACCGAGTTGACTATGGCCTGCGGCGGGAGATCCATCGTAGTCGCTACGACTGGCTGCGACGCGGCACGCACCTGTCAGACTCCGGCCGCGAGCGGATGCAAGCGCTGTCAGCCAGCCTGCTGGATACGGCTATGGTCTGGATGCTCAAGGAAAAGGCGCGTGATATCTGGCACACAAGCTACCACTCAGGACAATCCGCGAAATCGTGGCAAGTGTGGATCCAGGCGGCTCGCCAAACTGGCATTACAGCATTGCGCGGTGTGGCCAACCAGATCGAGACGCGGCTTTGGGGCATCCTCAACGCCATGCGGTTGAGGGTATCAAATGCCAGAGCAGAATCCCTGAACAGCCAAATTCGAGCGATGCGTGTGAAGGCTAGGGGTTATCGGAATAAGACGCGGTTCGTGCGCGGTATTCTGTTCCACTACGGCAAGCTGGACATGGCTCACTGAGTTTTCTGTTTTAGATCAACGTCTGCATACAAAAAAGCCTATGACTAGCATTCCAATTAATGTTCCGCCAATAGCTACCGCTGCGCGCTCAGCACGCTCGGAGCCGTAAAGATACAAAACACACGAGATCGCGGCGGTAAAGACAATTAGGAGCCCTAGGACAAACGGGCGCCAATTGTTCAGAAACGCACGGCGCACCCCTCTCAAGGCAAATCTATGTTTGCTCATCTGCACCCGCGAGAGAACATGACCAAGTCTTGATTCTGCCAAATATCCCACCAATGGAATAGTCCTTTCCGGCGGTGAATATAATCGGAAGGGTCCAGGTTTACCGGGAGGAGGAGCCTTCCTGCAAAGAAAATTCACTGACAAGTATTCCGCGCAACCGAATACTTACTGACGCAGTTGCGCTAATCAGAGCAAGGAAAACTAGGCCCTTGTGCCGAAGATCTCAATTCTTCCTTCCTCTAGAGATCGTCTTAGAAGGCGGAAAATAAAGCGAGCCAAGCCCTGCCCTCCCTGGCGACAACAGTACGGCCCACCTCAGTGACAGCTAAGTTTGCCTGCGTAACTTCTCCACCGTGCAAATCCCTGCACCCTTCTGGAGATGCTCATGTACCGCTACACCAAACTCGCCCTGCTGGCCATCGCCATTGCTACGACTGGCGCCGCCTATGCCGCCAAGGGCAGCATGGAAAACGACGCCCTGGCGATTAGCAAGGCCAAGATTGCCCTCACCCAGGCCGTCACCGTTGCTGAGCAGCACGCCAATGGCAAGGCATCACGCGCCGAGTACGAAAACTCAAAGCAAGGCTGGGTCTACGACGTGGAAGTTGTCAGCGGGGCAAAGGTCTTCGATGTCCGGGTCGATGCCGACAAAGGCACGGTCATTTCGTCTGCCGAGGATAAGGCGGATCACGATGACGGCCACGACAAGCAAGACTGACTGCCACGCCAGTGTGGTCGGATCGCGCATGACGCCGTGATCCGGCCGGGAGACATGATGGAACATCTCAACCAAGCAATCTTCCTGTGGCTCAATGCGCCTGAACACCCGAATGCTCTGGTGGTGACGCTGGCCACTTTCTTTTCGGAATGGCTCATCTGGGCCGTCCCGATTTTGATCGGCATCGGCTGGCTGCGTGGCAACGAGAACACCCGCAAAACGCTGCTGATCGCTACCGCTTCGGGCCTGCTTGGACTGCTCGCCAACCAAATCATCGGCCTGGCTTGGTCGCACCCCCGGCCTTTCATGATCGGGCTGGGGCATACGCTCATTTCCCACGTTGCTGATTCGTCATTTCCCAGCGATCACCTGACGCTGTGGTGGTCGGTTGCCTTCAGCATTCTGATGCAACGAGGACTGCGAAGGGCTGGTATCGCTTTGGCACTGATTGGCCTCCCTATCGCCTGGTCGCGTATCTACCTGGGGGTTCACTTTCCGCTGGACATGGTCGGCGCCATCGCGGTCGCGGCGTTCAGTGCCGCTCTGACGCTGCACAGAGCACGTTGGTATCTGGGACCGGTCTACCAACTGGCGGCCTGTTTCTATCGAAAGTTGTTCGGCAGGCTGATCGCGCTGGGATGGGTGCGCGAGTGAGCCTATGGATCGGCTAAGTCTGCCAGATCAGACTGGCGGCAATCTCTTTCACCTCGGCAGGAGAACACCATGAACAATTTGCCCACGGTCCGAGCAAGCGACTGGCTCAATAAAGTCCCTGAAGTAACGCTGTCGTTCTGGATCATCAAGATCATGTCCACCACGGTGGGCGAGACAGGGGCCGACTTCCTGGCGGTCAACGCAGGTTGGGGCCAAGGCGTAACCCGTACGGTCATGGCCGCTTTGCTGGCAGCCGCATTGTTCATGCAGTTGCGTACTCGCCGCTACACCCCTTGGATCTACTGGCTGACAGTATTGCTGGTCAGCGTGGTCGGTACCCAGATAACTGACCTATTAACCGATGGCCTAGGTGTCAGCCTATACGTCAGTACCTCGGTTTTCGCCGCGGCGCTCGCCGCAATTTTCTTTGTCTGGTATCGGGTTGAACGTACCCTATCCATCCATGACGTCGTGACGCGTGGGCGGGAACTTTTCTATTGGTCCGCCATTCTCTGCACGTTTGCGCTGGGCACCGCTGCCGGCGATCTGGCGACCGAAGCGCTGGGCTTGGGCTTCACTTGGGGCGCAGTCGCCTTTGGTGCGCTGATCGGCATCACCTTTGCCGCATGGCGCATGGGTGGAAACGCCGTGTTGACCTTCTGGATCGGCTATATCCTGACCCGTCCCTTCGGCGCTGCGCTCGGCGACCTGCTGACGCAAGCCAAGACTTATGGGGGCCTCGGCATGGGGGCTATGTGGACCAGCGCCCTGTTTCTCTCCGTCATTGTCATGCTGGTGGCCGTTGCGCAGTTCGGCATGCACGCAGGACGCTCCGCCCAAGCCGCCAAGTAACCCTATACTCAATTTCCAAGGAGAAATCATGCGCAAGCAGCACTCTATCGCCCGCCTTGTCGCAATCGCTTCGGCGGTGGCACTCGTAGCCCTGGCCGCCGGCTGCTCCAAGCCTGCCGACCAAGGCGTCACGAGCGCCGAGCGTGCTGCCGCGGCCAACGCCAGCACGACATCGCCGGGTAAAACTGCTTCTAAGCTGGGCGACCTGACTGCATTTCGCAATATTGCTGCCGATGTAGCCGCCATCGTAGACAATGGTGATCTGCCCACCGCCAAGACGCGCATCAAGGATTTGGAGGTGGAATGGGATTCGGCCGAGGCAGGCCTGAAACCGCGAGCCGCCAACGACTGGCATGCCCTCGACAAGGCCATCGATAAGGCGTTGGCAGCACTGCGCGCCGATACGCCGAATCAAGCCGAGTGCAAGGCTGAAATGGGTGCCCTGCTGAAAACCTTCGACTCACTCCACGGCAGGAACTGAAAATGGACATCGCCAGCTGGATCCAAAGCTGGGGCCTGCCAGCCGTGGGCGTCGGGAGCTTTCTCGAAGGCGAGTCTGTACTGCTGATCGCCGGCGCCGCTGCGGCGCGGGGCCATCTTTCGATCCAGGCGGTAATGGCCGTAGCGGCCGTGGCCAGCTTTATCGGAGATCAGCTTTTCTTTCTGATCGGTCGGTACTACGGCGCCACTCTGCTGACGCGCTTTCCTGCGTTGCAGCCACGCGCTCTGCGGGTAGCCCGGTTGCTCGAACGTCATCACCTGCCGCTGATTCTGTCAATTCGCTTCCTTTACGGACTGCGCATCGCCGGGCCGATCGCGATCGGCATGAGCCGCGTGCCTTGGTCCCGCTTTCTGGTACTCAACTTCGTTGGCGCCGTTTGCTGGGCCGTGCTGATTGGCGGTCTCGGCTACGGCACGGGTCATGCACTGGCGTACACACTGCAAAGCGTCGATGCCGATGAGCTATGGGGCCTGGCGCTGCTGGCCGTGGCGATTTTCCTCACCTGGCTGATCGCGCGACACGGCCCACGAGGGACATCAGGTAGAGAGGGGGAAAATCCCGATCCGACTCAAGCAGCAGAGAACCACATTTGGAGCAGGAAATGAACACCAATGAATCGACGGCAAGCCTCCAAGATGCATTGGCCAAAGTGCCAGAAGTTACGCTGGGCTTTTGGCTCATCAAGATTGCGGCCACCACCCTGGGCGAAACCGGCGGCGACGCTGTCTCGATGTCCATGAACCTGGGCTACCTGGTCGGCACAGGCATATTCGCGGTGATCTTCCTGGCCGCCGTCGTCGCGCAGATCAAGGCCAAAAGCTTCCATCCCTTCTTGTATTGGGCCACCATAATCGCTACCACGACGGTCGGCACAACGCTGGCTGATTTTGCGGATCGTTCACTCGGAATTGGGTACGCAGGCGGTTCGAGCTTGCTGCTGGCCTTGTTGCTCGGTTCGCTCTTCGTCTGGCATCGCACCCTCGGCTCCGTGTCAGTGAGCACCGTCAGTTCACCCAAGGCAGAAGCGTTTTACTGGCTGACGATCATGTTTTCCCAGACTCTGGGCACGGCATTGGGTGACTGGATGGCTGACACGGCGGGCCTGGGCTATACAGGCGCAGCCGTCGTGTTCAGTGGGTTGCTTGCTCTGATTGTGGCAGCCTATTACTGGACTCGCCTGTCCCGCACGCTGCTTTTCTGGGCGGCGTTCATCCTGACCCGCCCACTGGGCGCCGTGGTAGGCGATTTTCTGGACAAGCCGCTGAACGCCGGCGGTCTGGCCCTGGATCGCTACTCGGCGTCGGCCGCGCTGCTGACATTCATGCTGGCCGCCATCCTGCTCTTCAAGCAACGGGCAGCCAGGACCGCACATTAAACTTAAGCCGCGGCGCAAGCGGCGCGGCAGCTTGAAGGAGAGAAAATGAGCAAAACCGATGCCATTCATTACGACGGAATTAGCAAGATCTTTCACTGGCTCACCGTCATCCTCATTCTTGCCGCCTTTGTTCTCGGCCCCGGAGATTTCGGACGCCTGGTCCATGCCAATGGCGATCCCGGCGCACGCCTGGACATTGTGTGGCACGAAACATTGGGAATAAGCGTCTTTGCACTGACTTTTCTACGTCTGTTGTGGGTTGCCCTGCGCTCGGGCGCGCCTGATCACAAGCTCGAACCCAAGCTGCATCTGGCATCCAGATTGATGCACATAGCCTTGTGGACCCTGCTTTTTGCATTGCCGTTGACCGCTTTGCTTACACTGGCTTCGGAAGGCCAACCACTGACGCTGCTGGGCGGTCTGCGCATTACCGAACTGCCTTGGATCGCGTCCGCTCCGATCCTCGGCATGGCCGATTGGGGCGATATCCACTCCTTCCTGGGAGATGCCATCATCTGGCTGGCGGGCATTCATGCGGTTGCCGCCCTTTACCACCACTTCGTGCTCAAAGACGGCGTATTCAGATCGATGCTGCCTTGAGCCGCTTACCCGGACTGCCTGGAGAACATATGCGGGTTTTACTGGTCGAAGACGACCTCATGATTGGCGAGGCGGTCCAAGGCACATTGAAGGACGCCGCGTACGCGGTCGATTGGGTGCGGGATGGGCAAAGCGCGCTGGCGGCATTGAGCCGCCAGCATTACGACCTGCTCCTGCTGGACCTTGGCCTGCCGGGCAAGGACGGGTTGCAGGTATTGCACGATGTTCGCGCCGGCGACAACGGCGTGCCGCTGATCATCATCACCGCCCGGGACGGCCTCGATGACCGGCTGCGCGGCCTGGATGGCGGGGCCGACGATTACGTGCTCAAGCCTTTTGAGATGACGGAGCTTCAGGCCCGCATGCGTGCCGTGCTGCGCCGCAAAGCCGGGGCATCCGGACCGGTGATGAGCAATGGCGTGATTTCCCTCGATCTGGCCACCAAGGAGGCGCGTGTCAAGTCCGCCCCTGCCCAGCAACTCTCTAATCGCGAGTTTTCGCTGCTGCAAGCCCTGCTGACCCGGCCCGGAGCTATTCTCTCACGCAGTGAGCTGGAAGATCGCATCTACGGGTGGGGCGAAGAGGTCGAAAGCAACGCCGTTGAATATCTGATCCACGCACTGCGACGCAAGCTCGGAAGCGACACTATCAAGAACGTCAGGGGCGTCGGATGGATGGTCTCAAAAAACGTTTGAACGAATCGATTCAGCTCAAGCTGTCCTTCACCCTGTCGCTGGCCATCCTCGTGGTGGCCGTCGTGGCAGGTATCTTTTCGTTCCTATCGGCCTTCGACGAAGCCCATGAGCTACAGGACGATGTTCTACGCCAAGTGGCACAGCTCATGGATCGGCAGCGCCTGTCACCGGCCCCGCCAATGACAGATGTTCGCCACAACGATGTCGATGAAGAATCGCGTGTGATCGTCCAGCGCTTGGGTGAGGCCAATCCATCTGAAGCAAGCGTGGATGCAGGCGGCACACTTCCCCTCCCGACGACACTCGCCGATGGATTGCACACGCTTGAGGTCGGTGGCGAGTCGTTCCGAGTGCTGGTCAAGACCACGGCTGCCGGTGAAGGCATTGCTGTGGCACAAGAAGCGGGCTTCCGCAATGAAATTGCCCGCGATGCAGCGCTGCGCACTGTAATGCCTTTTCTGATTCTCATGCCGGTACTGCTATTGATCGTCGCCGACCTGGTGCGCAAGATGTTTCGCCCCATTGCCGCGCTTTCCAAGGAAATCGACCAGCGCGCCGAGCAGGAACTGCACCCCATCGAAGACCTTCACCTTCCGGCCGAGGTGCGCCCGTTCGCGGTTGCAATCAATCGCCTGCTCGCCCGTGTCGGCCAGTCTATGGAATCCCAGCGCCGCTTTGTGACAGATGCCGCACACGAGCTGCGCTCGCCTCTAACGGCACTCTCGCTGCAAGCGGAGCGGCTGGCAGATGCGGAAATGTCCGGCCTGGCACGTGAACGACTGACGGTCTTGCGGCAAGGAATCGAGCGCGGCCGAAGCCTGCTAAATCAACTCCTAACTTTGGCCAGGGCACAGTCGGCCACTGACGCACCAAAGTCGCCGGTATCCCTCCAAGGCATCTACCGCCGTGTGCTGGAAGATCTTATGCCGTTGGCCGAGGCCAAGCACATCGACATCGGCGTCGAAGGAACGCAAGACGCAGAAGTGTGGGCGAGCGAGATGGATATGATCGCCCTCGTCAAAAATCTGGTCGACAACGCAATTCGCTACACACCGGAGGGCGGGAGGGTCGATCTTTCCGTGGTTGCGTCAGAAGGGAAAACCGAGCTTCGTGTTCAAGACAACGGGCCTGGCATTCCACTGGCCGAACGGGAGCGGGTTTTTGATCCCTTTTACCGCACGCTCGGCAACGAGCAGACCGGTTCGGGACTGGGGCTGTCTATTGTCCAAACGGTTGCCCGTCGCGTCGGCGCAGATATTCGGCTCGACTTCTCGGATGAAGAGAAGCAAACCGGCTTGAGCGTCATCGTCCAATTTTCAAGATCCGGCTCGCCGCACGCATCGGATTAGTGGTTCACCTAGGCAACATCCTAACTTGACGTCAAGATCGGCTCGCGAAATGCGTCAAGTTAAGATGATGTTGTTCCTGTTGGAAGACAACAACAAGGAATTCATGAGTCGGATGCCCCAGAGATGAGCGGCCATATATTTGCATTCAATCAGCTCCGCAAAGAGTCCTTGACCTTCGTTTTGACGTCAGTCAGTGCAACTCGCTCCTGATCAGTGCTTTCATACTCCCGACGATCACGCCGGTCGGTGCGCTCATGACGGGAGGTGAAGTACCCGCGCCAGAACGGCCTGGGTGTAGCATTGCCCGAGCAGGGGCGCTTGAGCGCATGTTGTCATTCTGGACTAGCTGAGAAACGTCGAGCTGTGTGGCCGCGTTCATGCGGGGTTGCACAAGAGAAAGGCCCGCAATGCGCTGGCCCGTGCGGTGTTTCTCAACCGCATGAGTGAAATCCGAGATTGCAATTATCCAGCAGCGATGCTAACGGGCCACCGGCCTAAACCCGGTAATAGCGGTCACTAAACTGACCTCCGAAAGTTAGACACTGATCCAACCTTCGGGGGGCATTTCAGCGTGCTTCATTTCCGCCTTTTTAGACGTCCCCACGCAGTCAGATTAGATCGTCACAGGACACTAATTCGGGGACCCACACAGATGGGAGAAGCCCCGTGTCCATACAGTATTTTTTCATCATGCCGTTCAACCCGCCCCTCCTTCTGTCTCAGCTGCGCGCCATCCAGGACCGCCATCGCGGACCAGATGGAAAGATCGATGATGCCGACGTCCTGGCGCTTCTGCAGGAGGTCAAGCGCTACCGTTCGTTCATACTGCGCACCAAGCAGCTGTCCGGCGAATTCAAGCGCCCTTCTGGCGTCCTGGCCCCCGTATATGACGAATGGTGGGAGACGTTGCTCGCGGAGCCGTGTGTCGCCGAGCAGGAGCAAATAATTCGCGAGCTATTGGAGGCGCCCAACAAATTGCGCAAAGGGATGGCTCCCCGATAGCCGGCCAGCCCGGGCGCGGCATTCTGGATATTGAATCGAGGCTGCGTTCGGAAGTTCTATATCGAATGATGGATCGGTGGGAGCCGGTGGATATGTGGGTGAAACTCGGGTAGCCGGTGGGCAATCCCTGTGGTCAAGCGCGTGGTCAGGCAGAGCCTGTCCACCGCTTGTCCGTCAGCGGTTGTCCACGGGCCGAGCGGAGCGAGCCAAGTGGTCGCGCAGCGATCATCCACATACCCACGGGATCAGATAGACGTCGTTGGAATTTGCTGTTTAGCAGCTAAACGGCGGAGCGCACCTGGTCATCTATACGGGCACGACATTTGCTGAATCTTCGGTCCAAGGGTGGTCCAAATAGAGAACAAAATGTCGGATGACTTAAACAAAAGCGGGCCGCAGGACAGGTCGCGCATCAATGTGAATGAATCCCTCGAACTGCGGTACTGGACAAAGGTTTGGGCGTATCGGAGGGGCAGTTGCGGGCTGCCGTCAGGGCTGTGGGCTTCTCTGCCGCGGCCGTGCGAGCTGCCCTTCGGACGCAGTCGGGACAGAAATGAGAGCGCGGCCGGTGGTCCAACGCTTCGCGCCGCTGTAGGTGGTTTACTCGGGACCATACAACACACGGCAGCAGTCGAGCATGTGTTTGGAAGTTCTGTCTCTAATGATTGATTGATGGGAGCCGGTGGGTATGTGGGTGAAACTCGGGTAGCCGGTGGGCAATCCCTGTGGTCAAGCGCGTGGTCAGGCGGAGCCTGTCCACCGCTTGTCCATCACGGGTTGTCCACGGGTCGAGCGCAGCGAGCCGAGTGGTCGCGAAGCGATCATCCACATATCCACGGGGTCAGATAAACGTCTTTTGACTTTAGGGTTTAGCGGCTAAACAGCTGAACCTACCGGTCAATTTCTCGATTGCTCTCACGCTGAAGGACGTTCTCATGTTTGGGGCGTTCGATGGATTTCCCAACCATACCCGCCCCGCCAAGTGGGTCTCTGATTTCCACGACCTAGCCAGGCACAGCATGCTGCGCATTGATCAGCGTTCGGCGACTGTGAAGGACCATTTCTCCAGCACGATCCCGTTGTGGTTGGACAATGTAGCGCTCGGTTGATCCGATGACGGTACCCTCGTACGTGTTACCCGGTGCGGCAAGGACGAGTTTGAGTGATTATCAGCTAAACAACGAATCAGGCATCAAGCAGATTCGGACGCCAAAGAGCGACAAGTTTCTTGAACTGGCCGTGAATTTCGGTCCCCAAGGTGTCGGGATACGCGCGAGTCTGTCGGATCAAACCAATCACCAGCAGCATGTCGTCGGCAATCTCTGCATCGATGCTCCAGAACTCCGCCAAGTCGAAACCGCCGCAGCTGGTTGCATTCCACCAAGAGAGCAAGAAATTCGCCACGCGGCGGCTTTGGCCGGCGTCGCTCATTGCAATGTTGATGAGATGCGCTAAGGCTTCAGTCCCTTTCTTTCGAAGCGCGGGATTGGCGGCATCCTTCCGATCCTGCTGGAGGCGATCCCGGTAGCGTTGGAACTCAGATTTGGCCTCTGCAGATATTTCGCGCGGTGCTGATGCGGGGCCCGAGCTGGGCGGCTCAGGTGCGTGAAGTGAAGCACGCTTGGCTTCTCCTCCTTTGCGAATCGCCTTCACTGCAGACCGCGTCAGCTTCGTCTCAGCCTCGTTCAGGAGATCTGTCACAGCCTGCGGGTTCTCGCGGTGTGCGACGGCCAGTTCATTGGCGAGCGTCACATCGGTGATCGTTCCTGCAGCGACGGCTTCGGCGACAGGCTCCGGCAAGGTGAGTAGACCCGCGTGATGGCTTACCCAGGCTTTCGATTTCCCAAGTTCACGGGCTAGGTCGGCCTGGCTCCAGCCGGCTGACAATTTGCCGCCGATAAAGTCGGCAATTTCACGCGATGTCAGATCCTCACGCTGCACGTTCTCGATGACCTGATCCACATCGTCAAAATCAGGATCCTCGAAGCCGGGCACGGAGGTCAAACCTGCGACCTTCGCTCCACGAAAACGCCGGTGCCCGTGGTTGATAATGAAGTCACCCGGGATGGCCGGGTGCGGCCGCAGCGACAAAGGAGACTTGATGCCACGCCTGCCCTGGCGCTCACGGCGCTTGAACGATTCCGCGAGTTCGGCGATGCTCTCTGCGCTGTATCCCGGATTATCCTCCCTACGCGAGTTCCGATCGTCCTCATGGATGCGACTTATGTCGTACATCGCGGGCTCTCGCGCCAGAGGCTGTGTTCCGTCGAGCATTGCGGCCAGATCGCCCAGGCCGGCCAAATCCAGGCCGCCGGCATCGCCTTGTTTAGCGGCTGAACTCATTTCGCCACCCCCATCGTTTGCAGAACGTGATTGCCAAGGGCGCGCATCTCCGCGCCCGCAGCGCGCGCGGTCGTTTTCTTGCTCTTCCACACGGGCTCGCCTGCCGCTAAGGCCTCTGCAACGCTGGTGCGCAGGCCCACCACGACGGGGGCAAGAAGCTTGCCGTGTACGGCTTGCACCTCGACGAGATGTTTGACCTGGCGTGGATTACGGCGGTCAACCCGGTTCGGCACGATGCCAAGGAAATGCAACTTGGGGTTGTGCTGTTTGGCACCGACTATCACCCGCATCATGTCCTTGATGCCTTCGATGCTGTAATCCTCCATCTCGACCGGGCTGATCACGGCATCCGCGGAGCGCAGGGCCGTGATAGTGGCTATCCCAATGCTGGCAGGTGTGTCGATCACGCAAAGATGGAATCCGTGCTTCTCAAACTCGCGGAGATTTACCGGGAAATTTCTGAGCGCCCGTTCCGCCGGCATGTAGATGACGTTGGCCAAAAGCCGATCGGCGTGCAGAAGAGAGATCGGGCCGGTGGCTTCGGGTATGACCGGTACCTGGTCGACAAACAGAGCACTCGCCGGGACCTCCAGGCGGTACTGGCGCATGGTCTTGGAGAGATTCCCAGTATCCAGATCCACCACGAGCGTTTTGAGCCCCTGTTCGGCGGCGTGAAATGCAATGTGGACGGCGTCAGCTGTCTTGCCAACGCCACCCTTGTTTTGTGCGACCACGGCAATTTTCATAGTCATGTGAAGTTTCCCTAGAGGAAGAGAAGGGGGTGTTTAGCGGCTAAACTCGACGGCCGCCGATGCAACGCAGAATTGAGTTGAGACGAAGGACTTGTTAGTCGAGTCCTTCCGGGCGGGGCAGATCCGGCCACCAATCCCAATAGTCGTTGGGCCGAAGGTCCTGTCGTTTGGCTAGGCCACAGCTCTCGCGTTCGATGATCACGGCACGGTCGGAGGGCACCTCCGCGCGTTCGATCCACTCGTAGATGGAGCCGCGCTGAATTCCGAACCGGCGTGCCCATTTTGTGACGCCTCCGGCATTTCGAATGGCAGTTCGCACGATGGCTTGTGCTTCAGAATGGGCAAGCATGGAATGAAACACCTCAGTGTATTGTTTTACCGTACATTCTATCGACGGCCTTGCCATTCGCGCAAGTGCTAGGCTTCGCGCATGCACGATTTTGGCGAACGCATCCGCAAGCTTCGCGTAGAGCGAGGCCTTACCCTGCAGCAGATCGGGGAGCACTTTGACATCCAGCGTTCGTCCGTTTCCGACTGGGAGAACGGCCGGACATACCCGGACGCGAGACGCCTCATTAAGCTCGCCCACCTGCTGAACACTTCAGTCGAGTTTCTCCTAACGGGTCGCGAAGAGACATCCTGGCCGCTCCACCCTATCGAAAGAGCGCGAATAGTCCAGCTGCCACCACAACAGCAGGAAGAGCTAATCATTGCCATTTCAGCAGCACTGGCGATGATCGAAGCAAAACTTGCCAGACACCCTCACACTGAGGAGCCCTCCCCCCGAAAGACCGGAACCACCGGGAGACCTCACTAGTCGCTCGGCCGGCCGGTTCCCCCTTCTAGTCAACCCACACCCAAGCCTTTCGCCGCCAAAAGGGCAAGCACAGATAGTGGATTCTTCTTTTTTACGCTCGCTGTAACAAAACAAGAAAAGCGTAAGCATGCGGTTGCAACTAAG
>LXNH01000191.1_pt1 | contig 14611 bp, 12 predicted proteins | sample 809111 | NCBI WGS metagenome assembly LXNH01 (sample SAMN04870528, study PRJNA318959) | seawater metagenome | biome: 00002010; material: water; isolation source: marine seawater | place: Greece: Milos, Mediterranean Sea | collected 2013-05-29 | depth 5-7 m
ACATATCTTCTATTTTCAATTGCTCTTAATCTAGCATAACTTAATAAATGCCTATGTCCTGGAGTATTTCCCCACCAAGCGTCATTAGTAATAATTGTTATGAAGTTAGCACCCAAACTTACATAATTAGCAACATACTCTCCATCTATAGTCTCATAACAAACAATTGGAGCAGTTTTTAAATTTTTTTTAGAATGTTTAAAAATTTTTCTTTCAGAATAATGTTGAGTTCCTAAAGAACGAATTGTTCCACCAAGGTCAATCATAATTGTACCAATAATAGGCTCGAGCAAAGACTTCATTGGCATATATTCACTACCAACAACTAACTTAGATTTATGATTATACTCAAAATCTGTATTTGCTGAAATGTTAATAGATGAATTAAAATAATCAACCCATATTCCATCACTCACTAAATTAGCTGATTTAGTGGGTTTATCATTTTGATTTTGATAAAGCTTATAGAATTGTATACCAGAAATTAAATTAGTATTTTCAAATTGATTTAAATAAGAATTAAGGCTGTCATGAAGTCTCGAAAATTCAAAATAGTCAATATTTTCTCCATATCCTTCTGAGAAATAAGTTTCTGGTGTTATAACAAAATCATATTTTTTATTTATTAATTTATCATTAGTTAATTCCTTAAAAATTTTAAAGTAATCAAGATTATTTTTGGAGTTACCATATTCAGAGTCCCAGGGGTCTATTTTAGGCTGAGTTATCAAAACATCAAATTCTTCTATTTTATCAATTTTTGGTTTAATTAAAAGCGATAAAAAAATTGGTATACTTATAAGGAATATTCTCGGAATAATCCTTATATAAAATCTTCTTTTATCTTTAAATTTTGAAAAATTTTTAATTAAGTTAAATAGAAGAAAATTCGAACAAAGTATCCATAAACTCCCTCCAAATACACCTGTATACTCATACCACTGTATCCAGTTTATTCTTTCAGAGAAGACATTTCCAAGGTTTAACCAAGGCCATGAAAACTCCCAGTTTAAGTGAAATTTTTCAAATGTAATCCAAAAAGTTATTAAAAAAAGGGATCCTGCTTTGAAGTCAACTTTTCTTTTAACTCGACTATATAACAAGAATATGATTGAGTAGAATGATGAATTAACTACATTAGCAAAAATTGCTCCAGGTAGTGTAGTATAAACAATCCACCACGTTGTAGAAATATTCCATGTAAGAAATGCTAAATAAGAATAGAAAAAAATTCGTAAATTTTTTTTACTTAAGTCATCTTTACTTATAAGATCTTCAACATATAATAAGGGAATTAAACTAATAAAAATAAGGGGAGTAAAACCATTAACAGGCCACGACCCACCTAATAAAATTCCACTAATTAAAGAATAACTAAGAAGTCTGCTCACATTTAAAAGTTTAAATGGTTTTTACAATCTAATATTACAATTTTTTTATAAATTGGAAGGCATTTTAAACATGATAAAAGTATTTATACCAAACATTATAACTCTGCTTAACTTAATTTGTGGATGTTTTTCAATTGCTTTTGCTTTTCAGTTTCAATTTGACGCTGTATTAATTCTTGTCTTGTTTGGAGTTTTTTTAGATTATATTGATGGATTAGTTGCTAGACTTCTGAATGCAGAATCTGATTTTGGCAAACATCTGGACTCAATTTCAGATATTGTTACTAGTGGAGTTGTTCCAGGTATAGTAGTTTACCAATTATTTAAGTTATCTGGAAATAGAGTAACAGATTTTGACTTGAACTTATATTTATCTCCTATCTTAGAATTAGATTTAGTTTTTTCTATTTCACCTATAGCATTTGTTGCATTCCTTATAACTTTAGGTTCAGCCGTAAGATTAGCAAAATTTAATACAATTAATTACACTGATGAATTTGAAGGATTACCAACTCCTGCAAATGCATTATTTTTTGTTTCTCTACCAATACTAATGGATCATGTATATCTTATAGAATCTAAAGAATACCTTTTAAATAATTATACACTAATAATTCTTACAATATCAAGTGTGGTTTTAATGAATGTTCCGTTTAGACTTTTTTCATTAAGAATATCGTTAAGAAAATATGATTATAATATTTTCAAAATACTAACAATAGTATTTTCGGTTCCAATAATTTTCTTATTTGGACTAGGAGGATTTTCACTAGTTATAATTTTATACTTATTCTTGAACGTAATAAGGAATTTGTGGTCTTTAATTTAAATTTTTTTCTTTTTAAATTCAAAGTTTTTTCCTAAATAAACCTTTCTTACCATTTCATCTTTTGCTAGTTCTTCAGGTATACCTTCTTTTAGTATTTTACCCTCAAACATTAAATATGTTCTGTCTGTAATTGCAAGTGTTTCTTGTACATTATGATCTGTTATTAGAATTCCTATATTCTTCTCTTTTAATACTGATATTATTGATTGAATATCTTCTACAGCAATTGGGTCGACTCCGGCAAAAGGTTCATCTAATAATAAAAATTTTGGATCATTAGCCAATGCTCTTGCAATTTCAGTTCTTCTTCTTTCTCCACCAGAAAGTAAATCACCTCTATTTTCTTTAATATTTATTAAACCAAATTCTTCCATTAAATGTTCAGCCTTTTCTTTTTGTTCATTTTTTGTCAGGCTTGAAAACTCTAATACACCTAGTATATTATCCTCGACAGATAGCTTTCTAAAAACAGATTCTTCTTGAGCTAAATAACCAATCCCTTTTTGTGCTCTTTGATACATTGGATAACTTGTAATAATTTCCTTATCTAATGATATATTTCCATACTCTGGTTTGATTAAACCAACTATCATGTAAAATGATGTAGTTTTTCCTGCACCGTTAGGCCCAAGTAACCCAACAATTTCTCCTTGATTTACTTCAACAGAGATGTTGTCTACAACTTTTCTTCCCCTATACGATTTTGATATTTCTATAGCTTTAAGAATCATTTACAAATATTATGTATTTAATTTATTATAACCAATTTTTGAAATTATTATACTTATTTCATATAAAACTAAAATAGGAATACTGACAATAATTTGACTTGCAATATCTGGTGGAGTAATTATAGCTGATAAACTTAAAACTATAACTAAAGCAAATTTCCTATTTTTTCTTAAAAAATTTGGAGTTACTATGCCTACTTTTGTCAGATAGTGAATTATAATTGGTAGTTCAAAGATTAATCCGGAAGCCAATACAGATGCTCTTAGTAAACCAATATAACTGTTTAAATCAAAGTCATTAAAAACTTCTGAGCTAATTGAATAGTTTCCTAAAAAATTTATTGACAACGGAGTTACCACATAGTATCCAAATAAAACACCAATAAAAAATAAAGTTGATGAAACAAATATAAAACCTCTAGCCCCTTCTTTTTCTTTTTTATATAGTCCAGGACTAATAAACCTCCAGAACTCATATACTACATATGGGAAAGCTAAAATAAAGCCTGCTAAAATTGAAGTCCATAAGTGTGCAGAAAATTGACCAGAAACTGTTCTGCTTTGAACTCTAAATGGGAGTTCATTAAAGCAGAATGCTTCACCTCCAATAGATTGCGAGATTGAGCAAAAAATTTTATAACTTATAAAATCTCCTTTTTTTGGACCAAATATTATTTGGTCAAAGATTATATCTTTTGCCAAAAATGCAACAACAGCAATAACTAGAACAGATATTGTTGACCTAATAATATGCCATCTTAATTCTTCAAGATGGTCTAAGAATGACATATCTCTAGAATTACTCATTACTAATTCCTTGTTTAATTATATCTAGTATATGAACAATTCCAATATAATTATTGCTATCATCCAAAACAAGCACCTGGCTAATATTATTTTCCTGCATATATTTTAATGATTTGATAGCAAGAGTATCAGATTTCATAGTTTTAGGATTTGTATTCATAAAACTTAAAGCAGAAACATCATTTATATTTATATTTTTTTCAATTAGTCTTCTTATGTCACCATCTGTAATAATTCCAATTATTTTTTCATTATTTAAAACAGCAGTTGCTCCATACATATTAGCAGAAATTTCATTCACAATATCAAAGAATGATGATTTGCCATCAACTTTTGGTTTTCTATTTAAATCTATCAAGTTGTATAAGGTTAAACTTAATTGCTTTCCTAAAACACCTGAGGGATGATAAATAACAAACTCACTAGGTGAAAAGCCTTTTAACTTCTGTAAGGTCATTGCAATAGCATCTCCTATGGCCAAATGACAGCTTGAGCTTGATGTAGGAGCTAAATTATTATGACAAGCTTCTCTCTCAATACTTGTATGAATAAAAAAATTTGAAAATTTTTCAAGTAAAGAGTTTTTTACACAAGAGACTCCTATTAGTTTTATTTTATTTTCTCTCAAATAATTACACAGGGATTGAATTTCTTCAGATTCTCCACTTTTTGATAAACATATAACAATATCTTCGCTACTAATAACACCCATATCTCCATGAAGTGCATCACCAAGATGTAAAAATATTGATTTTGATCCTGTAGAATTTAAAGTTGCAGAAATTTTCATACCTATAATTGCACTCTTACCAATGCCAGTAAGAACTATTTTGCCTTTGCATATAATTAAGTTTTCTATAATCTCACAAAAGTTTGAGTCAATTACTTGTGAAAGATTTGAAATTGATCTGGACGTAAGATCCAGTGTATTTAGGGCGGTATCTTTTATTATCTCTTGATTAGTCAAAATGGGAAATTTATTTTAAATTGTATATAATGCAAATTTAAACATTTTGCAAAAACTATAATTTGGATACACTAAAAGATCAATTAAAAGAAAAATTTGGTTTCACTTCATTTAAAAATCTTCAAGAATCTATAATTAGAAATCTACTTGAGGGTAATGATTCTTTTGTCATAATGCCAACTGGAGGGGGTAAATCGCTTTGTTATCAACTACCAGCTATGATTTTAGATGGAACAGCAATTATAGTTTCTCCTTTAATTGCTTTAATGAAAAATCAGGTTGACCTTATAAGAGGAAATAATACTGATGATTCTGTTGCTCATGTTCTTAATTCAACTCTTAATAAAGAGCAATCAGATAATGTTAAAGATGATGTGTGTTCTGGAAAAACAAAATTATTATTTGTAGCTCCAGAAACATTATCTAAAAAAGATACAATAGATTTTTTAACAAACGTATCTATATCCTTTTTAGCAATTGATGAGGCTCACTGTATATCAGAGTGGGGGCATGACTTTAGGCCTGAATATCGCAAGATTAGAGAAGTGATTGACATGATTAACCCAAAAATTAAAATTATTGCTTTAACAGCTACAGCTACTCCAAAAGTTCAAGATGATATTATAAAAAATTTAAAAATAAATAACTCAAAAATATTTAAATCCTCTTTTAATCGACCAAACTTATATTATGAAGTAAGACCAAAAAATGATCAAATAGATATTGATCTTTTAAAATTTATTAAGTCTAATAATAAAGAATCTGGGATTATTTATTGTCTATCTAGGAAAAATGTAGAAGAATTGTCACAATTACTTAATATGAATGGAGTAATAAGTTTGCCATACCATGCGGGTTTGGAAAAAAAAGTAAGAGAAGAAAACCAAGATAAATTTCTAAAAGATGATTGTGATGTCATAGTTGCTACAATTGCTTTTGGAATGGGAATTGATAAACCTGATGTTAGGTATGTGGTTCATTATACTATTCCAAAAAGTATTGAAGGTTATTATCAGGAAACTGGAAGAGCAGGAAGAGATGGAGGAAAAGGGCATTGTTTAATGTATTATTCTTATCAAGATGTTGAAAAACTAGAAAAGCTGCTTTCAAAGAAGAAATCATCAGAACGAAATATTAGTTTGATGTTACTTAAAGAGATTTCCAATTTTGCTAACACATCAGTCTCAAGAAGAAAATATTTATTAAGTTATTTTGGGGAAAAATATGACTCATCAATTAACAATGATGAAAATATGGATGATAATTCAAAAAATCCTAAAAAGAAAATTAATGTTAAAGATCAACTTATTTTTATAATTAAAAATTATTTTGCCAGTGATAAAAAAGTATTGATAAACGATTTTATAAAGGATTTACCAATAGATGATAAAAATGAAATTGATGAAAAGTTTTGGAAAACAATAATTACTTATTCAATTGTTGATGGAATATTTGAAAAGGACATTAATGATTTTAATTCAGTCAAATTAACTCCAAAAGGAAAAGATTTTTATTTAAACCCCAAAAAATTTTATGTATCTAGAGATAATGATTTTACTAAAACTTTTAAAATAAATAATGAATCAAATAAAGTTTCAGTTGTAGATTCTGAATTAATGAAAAAGTTAATTACTCTTAGAAAAGAAATTGCAAAAAATAAATCTCTTCCACCATATGCAATTTTTCAGGAATTTTCATTAGAAGATATGACATATAAATACCCTACATCATTGGATGAATTTAAAAATATAAATGGAGTAGGTGATGGAAAGGTTATTAAATTTGGCTTTCAATTTGTTGAATTAATAAAAAAACATATAAAAGAAAATAATATAATTAAATCAGATGAAATAATTCTTAGAACATCAGGTTCAAAGTCTTCAAAAAAACTTTCCCTTATTCAGAATATAGATAAAAAAATACCACTTGATGAATTAAGTGAATCTAGAGGTATTGAGTTTAATATATTATTGTCAGAACTAGAAAGCATTGTTTTTTCTGGTACCAAGCTAGATATAGACTATTATGTTGATGATATTCTTGATGACGAGCAACAGGAAGAGCTTAATGAATATTTCTTAGAGAGTGAAAGTGAAGATATTAAATTTGCACTCGAAGAATTTGATAAACAATATGATGAAGATGAACTAAGAATATATAGAATAAAGTTCATTAATGATGTCTCTAACTAACTACATTAAATTTGAGTGAAATAGCATATTTAAAAGAACTCGGTTAGTTCCAAACCAAAATGCTCTAAAATTTGTATTATCGCTCATCAACATAACTTTACCTTTACCTTTTCTAATTAATTTAAATGGCACAGATGTTTTTAACAATGAAAGATTCTCTTCTGAAATATATCCACTCATTAAGGGATTATTTGAATAAGAGATAGGATTATTAAAACTTTGTTCACTTTTGCTCATGTATACATTTGAATTTCTGAAAAGAGGTAGAATATTTGACTCGATACCATAGTTGACAGGATGACTTTTATCTATAATTGTTTCAAATATAGCACCACCTGTTTGTTGTGCTCTATAAAATGCTTCTCTTTTATCAAAACTTACTCCATCTGCAATTAAATTATTGGATAATAGTTCAATTTCAATTATGTTTTCAGAGACCCATCTAATGGAGTTTCGGTAAGCAATTAAGTTTCCTCCATTAGTAACATATTCATTAATTTGGTCTGAACTGATTTTTTTTCCATAATAATCAGGTAAAATAATATGAGAATATTTACTTAGTTCAATATATTCAAGATCATCAACATCAAGTTTTGAAATAGGAATATCGTATCGAGTATCCAGTAAGTGCCAAATTTCACCTGCATCGTAGCTTCTAACTCCATCACCAACAATCAGAGCAATCTTTGGTTTTTTAACGATTATAAAATAATCAGATCCTAAATCAATTCCATCTGTTATCCCAGTAGGTTGTGATTCAAAACGAATATTATAGTTTTTGGAAACATCATTTAATAACTCATATATTTCATCAGAGTTTAGTTTTTGATTTTGAACTTGTATCATGTAAGTTCCATAATCATATTTTTTGCCGTTTATTGAGAATTTTCTTGTTGCAGTCTTGACTCTTAGACCATGCTCTAAAATTTTATAAATAGCAGCTTGAGTATAATACTCATGAGGCTCAAAAATATATGCATATTCAGATTTAGCATTAACAAAACCATTAGGTTTAGTTAAATTGTCAACTTGTTTGTCTATCAATTTTGAAATATTTGTTTGACTTAATCCGTCAGTGTAATCATAGTTTATGTTGAAGGCTAAAGGAAATGTCCATGCTGAAACATCGTAAAAAAGGCTATCTTGAAATTTAGTTTGGGTATTAAACATACCTTTTATTAGTGTTCTTTTTGGTTGATTCATTGGGATTATATAACTATTATCTTTTGAGTATTTATTCCCATTAATTATTATATCCTCTGAGATATTGTTAAACTTAATTTTATGATTATTAAGAACATCTGCAAGATGATAAACTGTGGACTTATCCTTTGATTTTCCAAATATAATATTTTCACTTTTTCTCGGATTTAAATCAACTTGGTCATCAAAAAAGTCCTTCATGTAATTGAGCAGTTTAACTCTCATGTTTCTTGCAGCTTTAAGAGTTGAAAATGCAGCAGTAAGTTGATTTCGTATTGTGAATGGGAATGTAAGAATTCCATTTACGCTTTCTTGAATATGACCTCTTGAGCTCCCTTGTTCAAATAAAATTCCAATACCTCCGTTTATATCTGGATAAGATGATCCCTTACCAAAATAAAAATCGTCGTAGTCCTCCTCTGAATAATAAAGGGATCCTATTTCGTTAAGAGCATCTTCATGATAAGTTCCAATTTCTCTAGTTAGTTCTTGATTAAGATCAGAAATTAATGGATTTTTTCGCTCTTGAACACCAGGTTGAAAGAAAAAAGATGAGTTAGTACCCATTTCGTGATGATCAGTCATAATATTCGGTAACCACTTTGTGTAAGTTTGAATCTTTGCTTTAGTCTCTATGAGCTGATTTGGAAGATAATCTCTGTTTAAATCAAACCAGTAATGATTAGTTCTTCCTCTCGGCCAATATTGATTATACTCTCTATCATTGCTATCTGGATTTAAACTTTGATTTTTATTGCTATTCGCCCATTGAGAAAAACGTTGCAGTCCATCTGGATTTAAACTGGGATCCAACAAAATAATGGTATTCTTTAATAAATCCGTTGTTTCATCTGAGTCACTAGCTAATAAGTGATACATCAAAGGTAAACTAGCATTTGATCCACTAGGTTCATCTCCATGAACTGAAAAGCCTTGATAAACAACAACAGGCATGTTTGAAACGTTTATTTTTTTATTTTTTGAGTTGGACAATTCAATATGCTCTTTTCTTATTTCTTCTAATCTAAGATGGTTAGATTCACTTGTAATAATCATTAACCATGAAGTTCTGTTTTCATATGATTGTCCTCTATTGATTAGTTTAACTCTATTTGATTTTTTAGAAATTTCTTGAACATAATGACTTAATTTATCGTGACTGATATGAAACTCTCCAACTTCATGACCAATTATACTTTTAGGGGTAGGAATAGATTTATTATATTCAGAAAGATCACCTAAATAATATTCGAGTCCAACTTGCGCATTTAGACATAAGAGTGGGGTAAGAAGAAATAAAAGTTTTTTCATCGTTAATTTTTTTATAATTTATTATCTATTCATCATCATTTTCAAAATCTACATCTGCAAAATCTTTTTCCTCCTCTTTTTCGTCTTCTTTTTCTTCCTTTTTTACCTCAGTATTTTCTGATTTTTCTTTTTTTAATTCAAAATCCTTATCATGCTTTTCACTTATTACTTCTTCACCCTTATTTTCAATAATATAATCACATGTTTCTTTTAAAGAAGAGTTAAACTCTGCAAAATCTTCTTTGTATAGATAGATTTTATGTTTTTTGTAGAAAAAGGTACCATCCTCATTAGTAAATTTTTTGCTTTCAGTAATAGTTAAATAATAATCTCCAGCTTTAGTTTCTCTTACATCAAAAAAATAAGTTCTTCTTCCGGCTCTCAATGCCTTAGAAAATATTTCTTCAGCATTGTATTCTTTTTGATTTTCCATAATTTATATTTTAATCAAATATAATGAAATCTACTTATTAATTTCCTTGTTTTGTTTGTTGTAGAGTTCCTTATAATATCCTTCTATTTTCATTAACTCATCATGAGTTCCTTCTTGAATAATCTTTCCAGTTTCTAAAACAATTATTGAATCGGCATTTTTAACGCAGGACACTCTATGACTGACAATTAATAGAGTTTTGTCTTTAAAACTATTTTTTAAATTCTTAATTATTCTATCTTCAGTATCTGTATCTAGTGAAGAAAAACAATCATCAAATAAGTATATTTCAGAATCTTTAATAAAAGACCTTGCTATTGCTAACCTTTGCACTTGTCCTCCTGATAATGTTACGCCTCTTTCACCAAGAATTGTATCATAACCTTTATCAAATTTCATTATCTCTGAATCAATCTCAGACAATATAGCAGCTTTTTTAACATCATCCTCTGAAGCATTTGGATTTCCAAACTCAATATTTTTTTGAATACTTTCCGAAAACAAAAAATTATTTTGAGGAACGTAGCTTATTATTTTTCTTAATTCAGATAGTTTTAAAGATTTTATATTTTTTGATCCAATAAAGATATCACCTCCAGAAGTATCATGTATTCGAGATATTAAATCTAACAATGAGGTTTTTCCTGATCCAACTTTTCCAATAATTCCTAGTGTTTCTTTTGCTTTAACTTTAAGATTAAAAGAATTAAATATCTGTATTCCAGTTTGATCATATTTAAATGAAACATTTTTAAAAATAATATCTTTAGCCTCATCTTTTTTTATTTTTAAAGTTCCATCATTGATAGATGATTTTGATTCAAGAAATTCATTTATTCTTTTTTGTGACGCCTCTGCTTGCTTAATTATAGAAGTAACCCAGCCTACAAGAGTCACAGGCCAGGTCAACATATTAATATAAATAATAAACTCAGCAATTACTCCAATCTCAATATTACCATCTATAAACTCTTTTCCTCCAATATAAATAACAATTAAATTGCTTAATCCTATTAAGAATAAAATAATTGGAAAAAACCATGCTTGAATTTTTGCAAGACTTAGACTATTTCTAAAGCTTTGAAATGCATAATTATCAAATTTATTGAATATAATATGTTGAATATTAAATGATTTTAGTACGGATATTCCACTAAAACTTTCCTGAGAATAAGTTGATAAGTCTGATAAGCTCTCCTGAACTTGAGTACTTTTTTTATTTATAAGATCACTTATTTTATATATAAAAACTGATAGGATTGGCAAAGGAACTAGACTGAAAAGTGTAAGTTTTGGTGCAACACTATACATGTAGGAAATTATTATTATAAATAGTACTACTGCGTTAGTTCCATACATTAAAACAGGACCATAGTACATTCTCACTTTACTAACATCTTCACTTATTCTATTCATTAAATCTCCTGTCCTATTTCTTTTGTAAAATAATTGGTCAAGTGATTGATAATGAGAAAAAATTTGATTTTTTACATCATATTCAATATATCTTGACACATTAATAATTGTTTGCCTCATCAGAAAAGTAAAAAAACCAGATATTAGAGATGCTCCTATAATTAAGGTAATATTAAAGAATAGAATATCTTTTAATTGATCTGGTGAAATAGATTCAAGTCTAAGGTAGTTTTCTATTGTTGTCATTGAATCACCTACAAGTCTTGGGGTAACTAATGAGAAAACTCTGGAGATAATTGTAATTATTAAACCTATTAATAATCTTCCTTTATATTTAAGTAGAAATTTGTTTAAACTTTTTAATTCTTTCATCTTCAAGACAAATATAAACTTTATAAGCTCTTTTAATTTTAATTATATCACATAAATGAGTAATTTTGTTGAAGTTCTTTAAGATGTTAAACAGAAGACACATTCGTACAATAGTCATACAATCTATTTACTCAAATTCATTTGAATTAATAGACAAAAGAAGACATAAAACTTTTATAAGTGATTGCTCTTCAACTACTCTTGATCTTTTATATTGTATAATTGATTTCATTAAAGAAGTAAATATTTATTTTAATAACATAGAATCAAAAAAGTTTTCATGTTCATATATAAGTCAGAATCCTTATTTTTTCTTCTTCAACAAACTAAGTTCTAAATCCTTTAAAAGAAATCAAATTATAGATTGGGATCTAAATCTTAACTTTATTATTGAATTGCAAAGTGACTTTATTGATTTAAATGATAAATATAGTAGGCAAAAACAAGACAATGAATCTAATCTAAATTTTTTTATAGATAGCTACTCTAATATCATTGCTCAATCTAATCTGCTTCATGAGTTTCTTGAAGATCAAAATATAAATTGGGTAAACGATATTCCATACATAAACACTTTTATTGTCAAGAATATAGAAAAGATAGACCTACAAAATCCAGACTCATTTACTCTTCCTTCTTTGTTTGACTACCAAGATGAAATCAATTTTGGACAAGAACTATTTAATAATATTATTAAAAATAATGACCAGTTAAAAAATCATCTAATTGGAAGAACTCCAAACTGGGATTCTGAAAGAATTGCAAAAACTGATTATGCAATTCTTATAACATCAATTGCGGAGCTTTTATTTTTTCCATCAATTCCTCCAAAAGTAACTCTTAATGAATACATTGAGATTTCTAAAGAATTCTCATCTCCTAGCTCCGGCAAATTTATTAATGGAGTCATTGATAATGTAGTTAAAGATTTAACTGAAAAAGGCCTAATTATTAAAAAAGGACGTGGTTTAATATCCTAAATTTTAGTAATTTTGAATAAAATCAACTACTAATGTTTAATAGAATTGTTTTAATAGTTTTAAGTCTCTCTTTTTTACTCTTTTCATGTAATGAGAGCGCATCTAGTAAAATTAAATCAGTTAACCAATCTGATGTTCAAGATAATTTAAAATTTGCTGAAATGTCATTTAATAAAATATCTCATGACTTTGGAAATATTCAAGAAGGTGAATTGGTTAAAACAGTATTTGAGTTTACTAATACTGGAGAGAATGACTTGTATATAGTTGATGCAGTTGGAAGTTGTGGTTGTACTATTCCAAAATACCCTAAGAATATTGCGATCAGACCTGGAGAAAGTGGAGAGATTGAGGTTAATTTTGATTCAAATGGAAGACCTAACCTACAAAGAAAAATGGTTAGGGTTTCTGCAAATACTTCAAGCGGTAGCCAATTCTTAAGTATCCAAGCTTTTGTTGAACCTAAAATAAAATAATTATGGAATCTCAATTTCCTTATCTAATACTCTTAGCTTTAGTTTTTATTTTTTTCATTATAATCCCTTCTGTTAGAAGGAGTAACAAAGAAAAAAACTTTCTTAAAAATCTAAAAAAAGGAGATAAAATTATTACTAAATCAGGTGTACATGCTAGAATAAATGATTTTGATCAGAAAAGCACAACTTGTGTAATAGAAACAATGGCTGGTAAATTAAAAATTGAAAAATCTGCTATTTCTTTAGAGCTATCATCTAATTTAAAAACTTAATGTATACTCTAATAAGAAAATTCCTTTTCCTTTTTGATGCAGAGTTTATTCATGAATTTTCAGTAAAAGCAATCAAGTTAATTAGTAGGGTTCCTATTTTAAAGTTTGTAATTCGCTATTTTTTTCTTACTGATAATCAATCACTTGAAAGAAATCTATTTGGTTTAAGATTTAAAAATCCAGTTGGTTTAGCTGCAGGTTTTGACAAGAATGCTGAATGTTATAATGAGTTTTCAAATTTTGGTTTTGGTTTTATAGAGATTGGAACTGTAACACCTTTGCCTCAGCCTGGCAACCCAAAAAAAAGAATTTTTAGATTAATTGAGGATAAATCTTTAATTAATAGACTTGGTTTTAACAATAAAGGTCTAGAGGTAATCAAAAACAATCTCAAGAAAAAAAGAGATGTCATAATTGGTGCTAATATTGGTAAGAATGTTTTTACTGAAAATAAAGATGGATATAAAGACTACCTAAAGTGTCTTGATGGACTATATAACTCAGTAGATTATTTTGCAATCAATATAAGTTCCCCTAACACAAAAAATTTAAGACAATTTCATAGTAAGGAACTATTAAAGCCTTTGCTTAAAAATTTAATTAAATACAACAGTAACAAGCCTTCTAGAAAGCCTTTGTTATTAAAAATTTCTCCTGATCTTGAAAAAAATGAACTTGATGAAATAATTTCTTTAGTCTCTGAATTTAAAATAGATGGTATTATAGCAACAAACACTACTATTTCAAGAGATATGGTAAAATCAAAACATAAAAATGAAACTGGAGGTTTAAGTGGAGAATTATTAAATGAAAAAAGTAATGAGATTATTAGATACCTTAGAAATAATTTAGATAAAAATTACCCAATAATTGGAGTGGGTGGTATCATGAGTGCAGAAGATGCTTTGGAAAAATTTAAATGTGGTGCTGATCTTGTTCAGTTATACACTGGATTTATTTACAAAGGACCCTCATTAATTAAAAAAATTAATAATTTGCTATTAAGATAAAACTATGAAAAAATCCTTTTTTGCCTTATTTATACTTATAATTATTTCTTGTAATACATCTATGGATATTAATTATCCATTAACCGAAAAAAAAGTAACGGTTGACACATATTTTGGAATAGAAATAGAAGACCCGTACAGATGGCTTGAAGATGACCTTTCAAAAAATACAATGAACTGGGTTGATAGCCAAAATGAAGTAACTTTTGATTATTTAAATT
>LXNH01000193.1_pt1 | contig 14601 bp, 19 predicted proteins | sample 809111 | NCBI WGS metagenome assembly LXNH01 (sample SAMN04870528, study PRJNA318959) | seawater metagenome | biome: 00002010; material: water; isolation source: marine seawater | place: Greece: Milos, Mediterranean Sea | collected 2013-05-29 | depth 5-7 m
GCCGGCGAATTTCTTGAACAGCACCGCCTTGCCTTCCATCACCGGCTTGGAGGCCAGCGCGCCGATATTGCCCAGGCCCAGCACCGCGGTGCCGTTGGTGATCACGCCCACCAGGTTGCCGCGGCCGGTATAGCGAAACACATTGGCCGGGTCCGCCACGATTTCCTCGCAGGCCGCCGCCACGCCGGGCGAATAGGCCAGGGCCAGGTCGCGCTGGTTGACGAGCGGCTTGGACGCCACGACGGAGATCTTCCCCGGGGTGGGAAACTCGTGGTAATCCAGGGCGGCCTGGCGGTCTGCTTGCGAATTCATGGGGCGGCGCCTCCTAGTCTTGAATAGGGCAGATTCTAGGATGACAGACATAAGGTGATCATTCGGATTTAATATTGTCACATCACCTTTTTCTTATGCCTTGTCTATGACACCGTTTTCCCCGGACGACGTGCTCCGGAAACTGAGCTCGCGGCTCAAGATGCGGCACCTGATGCTTTTGCTGCAAATCGAGCAGCAAGGCTCGCTGACGCGGGTGGCCGAACACATGGCCACCAGCCAGCCGGCCGTGACCAATGCGCTGGCCGAACTGGAAAGCATGTTCGATGTGCCGCTGTTCGAGCGCTCGGTGCGCGGCATGACCCCCACGCCGCTGGGCGCGGTGGTGCTGGCGCGGGCCCGCGCGCTGGTCCACGACCTGGGCCACCTGGTGCAGGAAATGGAGGCAGTGGCCGCCGGCCACGCGGCCCATCTGCATATCGGCGTGATCCCGTTCGTCTCGGGGCAACTGCTGTCGGCCGCCATTGCGCGCACCGTGCCGCAGGGCCGCGGAATCACCGCCACCATCCACGAAGGCCAGGGACCGGCCCTGCTGCGCCAGTTGCGCGACCACACCCTGGACGTGGTGGTGGGTTGGGCCACGCCCTCGGTGGACCTGGGCCAGATCGACTTCGAGGTGCTGTATCACCAGCCGCCACGCCTGATCGCCAGCCGCCGCCTGGCCGCGCGCCTGGGCCGCGCGCGCCTCGAATGGAACATGCTGGCCGACCTGGACTGGATCCTCGGCACGCCGGACAGCCCCATCCGCGAGCAGGTCGCCGACATTTTCCTGCGCGCCGGGCTGGCGCCGCCGACGCCTTCGGTGCAGAGCGATTCGTCCAAGCTGATCGGCGAGATGATCGTCGCCAGCGACCGCGCCGTGTCGATCCTGCCGGCCGACATCGCCGACGAGCTGGTGCGTATCGCCGGCGCGGCGATCGTGCCGTATTCTTTCGACTGGACCCTGCCGCCGATTTCGCTGTTCAGCCGCGCCGACGGCTTGCGCCGCGATGTCGATGCCCTGTTCGCGGCGGCCTTGCGCGACGTCTTCAGCCGCAACGCGCGGCCCTGAATCCGCGCGCAAGCGTATCGGCACACCCCGGAACCCACCCATGAGCGCCAACCAGTTCGTCATGCACCGCAGCGCCCTGGCCGGCATTCAGGCGGTGGCCGCGCGCAGCGCCCGGGCGTTTGCGCGGCATACGCACGAGCAGTTCGGCATCGGCGTGCTGCGCCAGGGCGGACAGGTCTCGCACAGCGGCCGCGGCCAGGTCGAGGCGGGTCCGGGCCAGGTGATCACCGTCAATCCCGGCGAGGTGCACGACGGCGCCCCCGTCGGCGGCGAGCGCGCCTGGCAGATGCTGTACCTGGACCCGGCGGTGGTGGCCGACGCCGCCGGCGCGCTGCCGGCCGGCGCGGGCTTCGAATTCGAGCACCCGGTGATGGACGCGCCCGCGCTGGCGGCGGACCTGCTGTCGCTATACGCACTGGCCATTGCCGGTGGCGAGCCGCTGGCGCGCGACACGCTGTTGCTGCGGGTATTGGCGCGCGCCGGCCGCCAGGCCGCGCAGCCGTCACGGCCTGGCATTCCCGCAGGCATCCGCCACGCGCTCGGCCTGATCGATGACGCGCCCGCCGCCGCGCTGTCGCTGGCCGACCTGGCCCGGGCCAGCGGCCTGAGCCGCTTCCAGGTGCTGCGCGCCTTCAGCCGCGCCACCGGCATGACACCCCACGCATACCAGATGCAGCGCCGTCTGCTGCTGGCGCGCCGCCTGTTGCGCCAGGGGATGGCGCTGGCCGACGCCGCCGCGGCCGCCGGCTTCGCCGACCAGAGCCACATGACACGGCTGTTCTCGCGCGCCTATGGCGTGTCGCCCGGCCGCTACGCCCAGGCTGCCGCGCGCTGACGGCCCCCCCCGGCAGGCCCGCCGCAATTTCGTTCAAGACCGTGGGCGCCGCTCGCGCCTACGCTGCGGCCTTGTCCTGATTCCGGCCGTTTTCCATGAACCGAACCCAAGGGTATGCCTGCCTGGCCGCCGCCATGGTGCTGGTGGGCAGCACCGTCGTCGCCAGCAAGATTATCGCCACCGGGCTGCCGCCCTTTACCGCCACCGCGTTGCGCTTCGCGCTGGCGCTGCCCTGCTTCGCGCTGCTGGGATGGCTGGCCGGCATGCGCCTGCCGCGCCTGAGCCGGCACGACTGGCTGCTGCTGGCGGCGCAGGCGGCGGCCGGCAGTGTCGGCTACACCACGTTGCTGATCACCGGCCTGGGCCGCACCTCGGCGGTCGATGGCGGGGTAATCCTCGGCACCCTGCCGCTGGTGTCGGCCGCCATCGCCATCGCGCTGCTGGGTGAACGGCCCGGCAAGGCCACGCTGCTGGCCATCGCCACGGCGGCGGCCGGTGTATGGCTGATGACGCGCGGCGCCGCGGCGCCGGGCGCCGGCTCATGGGTCGGCAATGCGCTGGTGCTGGGCGCGGTGGTGTGCGAAGGCCTGTTCATCCTGCTGCAAAAGCGGCTGCGCGTGCCGCTGCCGCCCCTGGCGCTGTCGACCTTGATGTGCGCCATGGGCCTGGCCGTGTGCCTGCCGGCCAGCCTGATGGAAGCGCCATGGACGCTGGCGCTCTCCGCCGAGGCACTGCTGGCGGTCGCCTATTACGCGCTGGTGCCGACCGTGGCCGGCTTCGTGCTGTGGTACGCCGGCGCGCAGCGCGTGGCCGGGTCGGAAGCCGCCCTGTTCACCGCCATCGCGCCCGTCTCGGCCGTACTGCTGGCGGCGCTGCTGCTGCACGAATCATTGTCGCGCCATCAGCTCGCGGGCATGGCGTGCGTGCTGGGCGCGGTCCTGATCCAGGGCCGGACCCGCAAGCCGGCCCCCGTCAACCGCGACTGAACGCCAGCGCGAAATCGTCGGAGAAAATGTCCGCGAGCGACTGACGCAAGGCGGCGGCGCGCTCGGCGCCATAGGCCGCCTCGAAGCGCCGTTGCGCATCCTTCCACAGGCGCTTGGACTCGGCCAGCTTGTCGCGGCCGGCGTCGGTCAGCGCCACGCGGCGGCTGCGGCCGTCGCGCTCGTCGCGCGCCATGCGCACATAGCCATCGCGTTCCAGCGGCTTGAGGTTGTGCGCCAGCGCGGAGCGGTCCAGCACCATGGCGCGCGCCAGATCGGTCATGGACGGCGTGCCGGCGCGCGCAATGTGTACCAGGATCGAATGTTGCGACACCTTCAGGCCGCAGGGCGCCAGCACCGTGTCGTACAACTGCGAGACGCGCCGGGTGGCCTTGCGCAAGGCGGCGCCGTTGCAGACCAGCGGGTCCGGGGGGATGGCGGAGGAATCGGTGTCGGACATGATGGGTTCGGAGGGGCACGGCAAGTCCATTACGCTACTGCCGCGACGGACCCGAGTCTAGCGCATTGTTGACAATTATTGGCATATGCACGTAAATTTTCCGCACGCTCTCCTCCGGCCTCCCCGACCATGCCCGCCACCCGCGCCGCCGCCGTGCCCCACCCCGCCAACGCACGCCTGCAGGCGATGCTGCACGCGCCGATCGCCCCCACGCTCGCGCGGCTGGCCTGGCCCAATATCCTGATGATGCTGGCGCAGTCCGCCACCGGCTTGATCGAGACCTGGTTCCTGGCGCGCCTGGGCACGCCGGTGCTGGCCGGGGTGGCGCTGGTGGTGCCGGTGCTGATGCTGATGCAGAACATGTCGCAGGGCGCGATGGGCGGCGGCATCTCGGCGGCCGTGGCGCGCGCCCTGGGCGGCGGACGGCAACGGGAGGCCGATCAGTTGGTGCTGCACGCGGTGGTATTGAACGCTGCGCTGGGCCTGGTGTTCTGCGTGCTGCTACTGGCCTGCGGGCCGCTGCTGTATGGCGCCCTCGGCGCCGAAGGCGCGGCGCTGGACGCGGCGCTGGCCTACTCCAACGTCATCTTCAGCGGCATCGTGCTGATGTGGTTGATGAACGCCTTCGCCAGCGTCATCCGCGGCACCGGCAACATGCTGGTGCCGGGCGCGGTGATCTGCGGCGGCGCGCTGCTGCTGGTGCCCTTGTCGCCCTGCCTGATCTTCGGCTGGGGCCCGTTCCCGGCGCTGGGCGTGGCCGGCGGCGGCTGGGCGCTGGTCAGTTACTACGCGGTGGGCACGCTGGTACTGGGCGGCTATTGCCTGAGCGGCCGCAACGCCGCGCGCCTGACCCGCAGCCGCCTGCACCTGAGCCTGATGCGCAGCATCCTGCGGGTGGGCGCGCTGGCCACGCTCAACCCTCTGCTCACCAACGGCCTGGTGGCGCTGACGGCGGCGCTGGTGGGCGCTTATGCCGGCACCGCCGCGGTGGCCGGCTACGGCATCGCGGTGCGGCTGGAATACTTGATGATGCCGCTGGCGTTCGGCCTGGGCGCGCCGATGGTGGCGATGGTGGGTTCCAACATCGGCGCCGGCCAGCCGGAACGGGCGCTGCGCATCGCCCTGACCGGCGGCGCCATGGCCTTCGCGCTGGCCGAAGCCATCGGTCTGACGGCGGCGTTGTTTCCCCAAGCGTGGCTGCGCCTGTTCGGCGCCGAGGACCACATGCTGGAAGCCGGCGCCGCTTATCTGCGCATCGCCGGTCCGATGTACGGCTTTTTCGCGATGGGCTTTTCGATGTACTTCGCCTCGCAGGGCGCGGGCCGCTTGAAATGGCCGTTGTGGGCCGGGGTCCTGCGGCTGGCCACCGCCATCGGCCTGGGTGGCGCGGTGCTGCACCTGACGGGGTCGCTGACCTGGTTCTTCGCGGTCGCCGCGCTGGCCATGGGCCTGTACGGACTGGTGATCCTGGCCGCCGTGGCGTCGGGGTCGTGGTTCGAGCGCGGCCACTTGCGCGGGGCGCCGCTGGCAGGGCCTTGAGCCGCGCCGACCAGGCCCTGTTCGCATGCGAAGACGCCGCGCGCCAGACTAGGCGCGGGGCGCGTCGCGCAGCGCGTACGCCACCAACTTCTGGGCATAGGCCGGCAACTCGCCGCGCACGCACAGCACCAGGTCGCGCCTCGCCCAGTCATCCATCAGCGCCAGCCGCCGCACGCCCGCGGCGCGGCCGTGGCGCACGGCGGCCACGCGCGGCATGATGGCGATGCCCACGCCCTGGCCCACCAGACGGCAGACCGCGTCGAAATCGCGCAGGCGCACGCGGTACGACAGCGCCTTGCCGCGGCGGCGCGCATGCTGGGCGATGTGTTCCTGCAAGGCGCTGCCTTCCACCAGGCCGACGAATTCCTCGTCCGCCACGTCGGCCAGCAACGCGGTCTTGCCGCCGGCCAGGCGATGATCCGGCGGCACCACCAGCGCCAGCGGATCATGGCGAAAGCGCGACACCCGCAGGCCCTGCAGGTCGGCCGAATCGGCCAGCACGCCGATGTCGCAGGTGCCGGCGCGCAGGGCGTCGGCAATGTCGAAGCTGAGGCGTTCTTCGAGATCGACCGACACGCGCGGATGATCCTTGAGGAACTCGCCCAGCACCGCCGGCAGGTGCTCGCTGAGCGCGGTGGTGTTGCACAACACCCGCACGTGGCCCTTGAGCCCTTGGCCATAGTGGTCCAGTTCGCCGCGCATGCGGTCCATCTGCGCCAGCACCAGGCGCGCGTGATGCGCCAGCGTGCGGCCGGCGGGTGTGGCCTGCACGCCGCGATGTTCGCGCAACAGCAGCGGCACGCCCAGCGTTTGCTCCATGCCTCGGATACGCTCGCTGGCCGACGCCAGCGTCATGTGCGAACGCCGCGCGCCGGCGGTGATGGAGCCGGTTTCCTGCACATTGAGGAAAAGCCGCAGATCGGTCAGGTCGAAGCGCATACCGAAAAGCGTAGCACGCCAGGCTCAGGCTGTTCCGTAGGCGGCCTGCGCCAGATCCCGATAGGGCCGGCGCCGCCCCGCGCGCAGAATGCCTGCATCCATCACCGAAAGCGGATCAATCCCATGACATTCTCCCCTGGAGGCCGCCGGGCCGGAACCTGGTGCGCGGCGCTGTTGACGGCGCTGGCGCTGCATTCCTCAGGCCTGGCCGAAGCCAACGGCACCCTGTCGGCCTACGCCACGCCGGCGCAGAAGTACGCGCTGGCGCTGGAGGCCCAGACCCTGGGCGACTACCCCGCGATGCTGACCTGGCTGCGGGCGGCGGCGCGCGCCGGCCATGCGCCGGCCCAGCGCATGCTCGGCATCGCGCTGATCGGCGGCCCGGCCCTGTATGGGGCCGGCCAGCCCGCCGACCTGTGCGAGGGCCGCCAGTGGCTGCTGCGCGCCGCCAGCCAGGGCGCCGGCGACGACGTCGCCTATGCCCTGTTCGGCCGTCCACGCGACGCGCTCACCGCGCACTGCGAGGCCGCTTGAGCGCCGCCGACCTGCCGGGCGTGGGCACGCCCGCGCTCTTGGCCGCGACCACCGCGATCTTCGTGCTGGCCGGCATGGTGAAGGGTGTGGTGGGGCTGGGCCTGCCGACCATTTCCATGGCCATGCTGGCATTGATCATGGCGCCGGCGCAGGCCGCCGCGCTGCTGATCGTGCCGTCGCTCATCACCAACCTGTGGCAGGCGCGGCCGTGGCCGACGCTGTTGCGGGTATGGCGCCGCATCGCCGCCATGCAGATCGGCGTCGGCGTCGGCACGCTGGCGGGGGCCGCGTGGTTCGGCGCACCCGCCGGCCATTGGGCCAGCGTCTGCCTGGGCGCCGCTCTGGTGGCCTATGCCGCCTGGGGTATGTTCGGCGCGCCGCCCACAGTGCCAGCGCGCCGCGAGGGCGCGCTGGGCGCGGCGGTGGGCGCGGTGACGGGGCTCATCACCGCCGCCACGGGGGTCTTCGTGATTCCCGCCGTGCCGTATCTGCAGGCGCTGAACCTGGGCAAGGACGGCCTGATCCAGGCGATGGGCATCTCGTTCACGCTGTCCACCGTGGCGCTGGCGGCGGGGCTGTGGCTGAACGGCAGCTACACGCCGGGCGCGGCCGGCGCCTCGGTGCTGATGCTGCTGCCGGCGCTGGCCGGGATGGCGCTGGGCCAGTGGTTGCGCAGCCGGCTGTCGGCGCGCGCGTTCAAGCAATGCTTTATGGTCAGCCTGGCGCTGCTGGGCGCCTACCAGGTGGCGCAGGGGCTGTCAGGGTAGACGCCCGGGCCAGCGTCAGGCCGCCAGGCGCCGTTCATCGACAAAACCGATCGACACCGACATTTCGCGCCAGCGAGCCAGTTCCTGCTGCACCGACTGGATCTTGCCGCGCGCCTGGTCGAAGGCGTCGCGCCCCAGAAACAGGTGCAGCGGCGCGTATTGCGCGTGCGCCGCCTGGATCAGGGCGCGCGCGGCCTTGGTCGGATCGCCGCAAGCGGCGTGGCCGATGCCCGCCTCCGGGCGCGAGCCGTCCGCCTGCGCGCGCATCGCGCCGGGATAGACCAGCGACACGCGCACGCCATGCGGGGCGGCCTCGGCGGCCAGCGCTTCGCTCAGCCCGCTGACGGCGAACTTGGCGGCGCTGTAGGCGCCCCAGCCGGCGCTGCCGCCGTCGAAACCGAGGATCGACGAAATGTTGAACACGTGGCCGGCGCGCTGCGCCCGCAGGCGCGGCATCACCGCGCGCACCACATTCAACACGCCAAAGACATTGATATCGAAGCTGCTGCGCAGCGCGGCGTCCGACAGCATTTCCAGCGCCCCCGGCAGGCCGTGGCTGGCGTTGTTGACCACCACGTCGATGCGGCCGAAGGCGGCCACGGCGGAATCGACCGCGCGGCGCACGCTGCCTTCGTCGGCCAGGTTCACTTCCAGCGGCAGGAAGCGGCCTTCGAGCTTGGCGTCCACCGCGTCCAGCAACGCATCGACGTCGCGCGACGTGGCCGCGACCTTGTGCCCCTGATCGAGCAGCATCCTGACCAGCGCCAGACCCAGGCCGTCGGCAACGCCCGTCACAAACCAGATTTTTTCGGTGCTCATGCGATCTCCCTCAACTCGCCGCGGCCGGCAACACGCCGGCGGCCCGCAGGCGCCGACGGATTCACGCGGAACCCATCGACCCCAGGCGTGAGAGCGATATTAAGCATCGCGCGCCATCACGCACAGGCTCGTTCTTGCGCGATACCTGCCTATTTCTACGGGCTTGCCGACACCCGCCGGCGCACGTGGAAACGGGGGCCGCCACGGCGCCCCGGCCCGGACGGGCGGCCGGGTGGATCAGCCCAGCGCGCTGCGATAGTGCTCGCTGTCGAAGCGCGGCGCGCTGCCGGCGGGGGCCCTGTCCGCCACCGGCTCCGTGACGGGCGCGGCGGCGTCCACACCGAAAAGGGAGAGTTCTGCGGTGACCAGTGCCAGAAGAAGATTCGCCATGATAATTCCTTTGAGTCGAATGCCCAGACCGGCGGCGGCTGCGCCAGTCTTATATAAGACATGGGCATCATCGTGCAGGGCGCGGCAGCGCGCGTCCATTTGGTTTACTCAATCAGGGCCATTGAAGGAACGTAAGGCCGGGGCGCGGCGCGCAGGAAAACGGGGAATGGCGGATAATTCCGCTATTTCCCGCCGGCGCCCGCGCCGGGCAGCATTCGGAGTCAGCTATGTATCGCGGCATTGAGGCGATCGAACAATTCATGATGTCCATCGGCCTGACCTGGCAACCTGGCCGCACCGAGAGCATCGAACTGCGCGCCAGCTACCGCATCGGCAACACCCGGCCGTTGGGCATCGACCGCACGCTGGTGGAATTCCACTGCGATGCCAAGCGGCCCAAGGTGTGGGTGCCGGAGTTCTCGCGCACCAGTTTCCACCAGTGGTTCGAAGTGCCGTTCCAGGAATTCGAATTCACCCCCGGCGGCTCGATGCTGAAGATCAAGGCCGCTGCCCGCGGCAACGCCCCGCCCTACAGCGTGGGCCTCAAGCCGCTCGCCTGAGCGGCGGTTCCCGCCCGCCGCCGGGCGTTGCTATAACGGTTTGTACATGATGGTGGTGGCGTCCAGCCGCGCCGGATCGCGCGCATCGCGGGCGAATCCCGGAATCCTCCCCACCGTTCGATACCCCAGCGAGGCGTACAGCGGCTCGGCGTTGTCACCGCTGCGCGTGTCCAGCGTGATCAGGCTGCGGCCGGCCTGCACGGCGGCCGCTTCCGCTGCCCGCATCAGCGCGCGGGCAATGCCGCGGCGCCGGAAATCCGGATGCACCAACAGCTTGCGGATCTCGGCGCGGTGCGGCTGATTGGGCGGCGTATCGCAGTCCAGTTGCACCGATCCGGCCACCCGGCCGTCCTGCATCGCCACCAGCAGCACCAGCCCGCCGCCTTCGAGCGGCGGCAGTACCTTGTCGCGCCAGAACGCCCGTGCCGCCTCGACGTCGAAAGGCAGCACGAAACTGACGCTGGCGCCGTCTTGCACGCAGGCATGCAGCAGTTCTCCCAGGCCGGGCAACAAGGCGCGGGCCTCCGCCGCGCTGACGCGGTTCAATGCAAGGGAATCGATGGCCATGGAGGACTCAGACGATGAACAACAGATAACGGGCGCCGCTGTGCGGCGGGGTGTCGAAGGCGCTGGCGCCATAGAGCTGGTACCGCAGACAGTCGCCGGGCGCGAGGGTGTGGCATTGGCCATCGACGCGGATCGTCAGTTCGCCTTCCAGCATCACCAGGTGATGTTCCAGGCCGGCCCGCGGCGACTGCGCGTAGTCGATATGGGTAGCCGCGGGCAGTTCGCAGGCCAACACTTCACCGGCCAGCTTCTGCGAGGGCGGCGACACCGAACGGCGGCGAAAGCCCGTGTCGCCATCGACCCACAGCGCCTGTGCCGCGCCCGGCACCAGCGGGGTGAAGTCGTCTTCGACCATGCGCATCAGGCGCGACATCGTCATGCCATAGGCGCCGCACAGCTTGCCCAGCACGCTGGCGGTGGGACTGACCTCGGCGTTTTCCAGGCGCGACAGGGTCGCGCGGCTGACCGCGGCACGGCCGGCCAGTTCGTCCAATGACCAGCCGCGCTCCAGGCGCAGGGTCTTGAGGCGGCCGGCCAGGCGTTGGTCCAGGTCCGTATCGGGTGCGGATGATTTTTCCATATCAGGAAATTTATCCCATATATGGAAAACCATCAATCACTGACTGCGCCCGGCGTGGCGCCGATCCGCGCGGCCGCACTCGATGCAGCAGCTTACGGCCCGGAGAACGGCGCAGACCGCGGCGCAAATTACGGCGTTCACGCCGGCCGCGTCGGCGGTAGACTGGATATCCGCCGACCGCCCGCCACCACGCGTTTCCCATGAGCAAACTCGACACCCTGGACTGGACCCGCCTCGCCGCCGAACTGGACGCGCGCGGCCACGCCGTGGCCGCCGGCCTGCTCACCCCCGCGCAGTGCCAGGCCCTGGCCAGCGGCTACGGCGACGAACATCGCTACCGCAGCCGCATCGTCATGAGCCGTCACGGTTTCGGCCGCGGCGAATACCAGTACTTCGCCTATCCGCTGCCGCGCCTGCTGCACAACCTGCGCACCGCGCTGTATCCGCGACTGGCGCCGATCGCCAACCGCTGGAACCGCCAGATGGGCATCGCGGTCGAGTATCCGGCCGAGCATGCCGCCTTCCTGGCGCGCTGCCACGAGGCCGGCCAGCGCCGGCCGACCCCGCTGATCCTGCAATACGGGCCCGGCGACTACAACTGCCTGCACCAGGACCTGTACGGCGAGCATGTCTTCCCGCTGCAGGCGGCGGTGCTGCTGTCGCGCCCGGGCGCGGACTTCACCGGCGGAGAATTCGTCATGACCGAAACCGATAGCGCCGGGCAGCGTGCCGAGGTGGTGCCACTGGACCAGGGCGATGCGCTGATCTTCACTGTCAACCAGCGTCCCGTGGCCGGCGCGCGCGGCTGGCGCCGCGTGGCCATGCGCCACGGCGTCAGCGCGCTGCGCGGCGGCCGGCGCCACACGCTCGGCGTGATCTTCCACGATGCGGCCTGACATGGGAACCAGCCTCAACCTGTTCAATGACGCAGAGACCGCGCAGACCGGCCGCGAGCGCATCGGCCCGCAGTCGATGGTGCTGCGCGGTTACGCCTTGCCCGTGGCGCAGGCGCTGCTGGCCGGCGTCGACACGGTGCGCCGGCAGGCGCCGTTTCGCCACATGGTCACGCCCGGGGGCCTGCCCATGTCGGTGGCGCTGACCAACTGCGGCCGCTACGGCTGGACCAGCGACGCGCAAGGCTATCGCTACACCCGCGAGGATCCGCAGTCGCGAAGCCCGTGGCCGGACATGCCCGAGGCCTTCGACACACTGGCGCGCGAGGCCGCGCTGGCGGCGGGCTTTGCCGCCTTCGCGCCGGACGCCTGCCTGATCAACCGCTACCAGCCGGGCTCGCGGCTGTCGCTGCACCAGGACAAGGACGAGCGCGACTACGGCGCGCCCATCGTCTCGGTCTCGCTGGGCATGCCGGCGGTGTTCCTGTTTGGCGGCCATGCGCGCGGCGACCGGGCCGTGCATGTGCCACTGTTCCATGGCGACGTGGTGGTGTGGGGCGGGGTCGACCGGCTGCGCTACCACGGCGTGCTGCCGCTCAAGGAGCGCCCCCACCCGACGCTGGGCAGCCTGCGGTTCAACTTCACCCTGCGCCGGGCCGGCTGAGGCCTTGCCGACGGGGCCCACGCGAGCGTGCCCGCTGAAATTCCCGCTGCAGGCCGGCTCCGCGGGTCGGATTCCACCCATGGCGCACGGCGGCGCCATGAAGACCGGTTAGCATAGCCGCAAGCTGAACTTTCAAAAGAGTCCCAACATGCATTCACTTGGCCGCCTCGTCGTGCTGGTCAACGATTACGACACCGCCATCGCCTTCTACCAGGACAAGCTGGGCATGGAGGCCATCGTCGACATGGCGGTGGGGCCGCAACGTTACGTGCACCTGCGCCTGCCCGAACAGCCGTCGGTGGGGGTCTGGCTACTGCTGGCGCAGACCCAGGCCCAGCGCGACCGCGTCGGCGACCAGACCGGCGGCCAGCCGGTGGGCGTGTTCTACACCGATGACCTGATGCGCGACCACGCCCGCCTGGCCGCGCGCGGTGTGCGCTTCACCAAGGAGCCGGTGGACGACTCCGCCACCTGCTACGCGCACTTCATCGACCTGTACGGCAACGAGTTCGTGCTGGTGCAGCTCAAGTAGCCCGATGGCCGCCCGCCCCGCCTCCCGCGACTGGATCGTGCGCCACGCGCCGGGCGACCGCTTCGAGCGCATCGAGGCCTACTTCGGCGGCCGCGGCTACGGGCTGCATCGGCATGACACCTACGCCATCGGCTGCACGCTGGCGGGCGTGCAGAGCTTTCACTACCGCCGTGACCTGCGGCACAGCCTGCCGGGTGGCGTGCTGGTGCTGCACCCCGACGAGGCGCACGACGGCCAGGCCGGCACCGACGCCGGCTTTCACTACCGCATGGCCTATGTGCAGCCGGCGCTGATCCAGCGCATCCTGGGCGGCCGCCCGTTACCCTTCGTGCGCGGCGGCATCTCCAACGATGCGCGCTTGCGCGCGGCCTGCGCCACCTTGTTGCGTGGCGCCGACGCCTGCGCCGATCCGCTGCGCGAGGACGACGCGCTCTACGACCTGACGCAGGCGCTGTGCGCCGCCGCCGGACAGGTCCCGGCCCGGGCGCGCCCCGACTATGCCGCCTGCGAGCGCGCACGCCAGTACATCCACGACGCGCGCGGCCAGGCAGTGTCGCTGGACGACCTGGAACGCGCCGCCGGCATCGACCGCTGGAGCCTGTCGCGCGACTTCCGCGCGCTGTACGGCACCAGCCCGTACCGCTATGCCCTGCTGCGCCGCCTCGACCTGGCGCGCCGCCTGATCGCCGTGGGCGAACCCCTGGCGCAGGCCGCGCTGGCCGCCGGCTTCACCGACCAGAGCCACCTGACGCGCCGCCACACCGAAACCTTCGGCATGACGCCCGCGCGCTGGCGCGGCACCCTGCGCCCCTGACGCGCGGCCTTGCGCACAAACGTACAAGACCCCGCGCGCGCCAGCCCCTAAGCTGTGGTTTTCTTCCCCGGCCAAGGACGCCGCCATGCCCGCCATCACCGCCATCAATCTCGCCCACAAGCTGTCGCTGATCCAGGAAACCTGGATGCCCAAGGTCATCGCCGAAATGAACGACTACCAGTTCAAGCTGGTCAAGCTGCACGGCGAGTTCGTCTGGCATGCCCATGCCGACACCGACGAGACCTTCATCGTCCTGGCCGGCCACTTGCGCATCGACCTGCGCGACGGCCACATCGATCTGGGGCCAGGCGAAATGGCCGTTATCCCCAGGGGGGTGGAGCACAAGCCCTGTGCGCCGCAGGAGGTGCAGGCCATGCTGATCGAGCCGCGCGGCGTGCGCAACACCGGCGACCAGGGCGGCGAGCGCAGCGCGCCCAACGATGTCTGGATCTGAGGACCGCTCAGGGCCGGTCGCGTTCGATCAACCGCTTGTCGTCCTTGGCGGCGATGCGGGCCTCGGCCCGCCGCAGCACCGCCAACACGAACAGCGCCATCAGCGTGCTGACCACGGCGGTGGCCTCGCGCCCCATCCCGGCGGTCACGCCGATGGCGGCCGTCATCCAGATGCTGGCCGACGTCGTCAAGCCGCGGATCTCGCGCTCGTCGCTGAGCTTGATGATGGCACCCGCGCCCAGGAAACCGATGCCCGCGATCACCCCTTGCAGCACCCGGCTCAGGTCGCTGACCTGCATGCCGTTCTGCAGCGGCACCAGCACGAAGATGGCCGCGCCCAGCGCCACCAGCATATGGGTGCGCAGGCCCGCGGCCTTGCCACTGCGTTCACGCTCGTAGCCGAGCAAGCCGCCCAGCAGCACCGCCATGCCCAATCGCAGCACGATGCGAGTGGCCTCGCCGACATCGGGAATGTCGGCGAATTCGCTGCGCAAAGTGGTCCAGACTTGTAGCCAGATATCCGCCATTGTCGTCTCCCGCGGCAGGTGGATGCGGCCAGCATAGCAGGCCGCGCTGGCGCGGCGCCGGCCATCTGGTTTACAACGTCAGGCAGGTCCGCATCGAGACGGGTACCACGAGGAGCTTCGGATGGATTTGCAGCTGGATGGCAAGCGCGTACTGATCACGGGCGCGTCCAAGGGAATCGGCCTGGCCTGCGCCCTGGCCTTTGCGCGAGAGGGCGCCGAGCCGATCCTGGCGGCGCGCGACGACGCGGCGCTGCAGGCCGCCACGCAGGCGATCCAGGCGCAGACCGGCCGCGCGGCGCGCACCCTGGCGGTCGACCTGGCGCAACGCGGCGCGGCGGCGCGGGTGCTGGAACAGACCGGCGCG
>LXNH01000194.1_pt1 | contig 14572 bp, 12 predicted proteins | sample 809111 | NCBI WGS metagenome assembly LXNH01 (sample SAMN04870528, study PRJNA318959) | seawater metagenome | biome: 00002010; material: water; isolation source: marine seawater | place: Greece: Milos, Mediterranean Sea | collected 2013-05-29 | depth 5-7 m
TTTCTTCATGAATCAAATAGGTCAATGCCTTTAGAAGGAGATACTAAATTTAAAGAACTAAAAAAATTATACGCTCGTGGAACTGAGTTATCTGAAAAAACACTAGGGATTATTGGATTTGGAAGAATTGGGCAGGAAGTTGCTAAAATTGCTATTGGAGTTGGAATGAAAGTGATTTTTTATGATAAATTCAACGAAAAGGCAGACATTAGACTAGATTTCTTTGATGGGCAAAACCTTTCATTCAAATTAAAATCTTCAACTTTTGATGAACTATTAAATAATTCAGACTACATAACAGTCCATATTCCTGCATCTAAAGAATATATTATTGACTCTGACCAATTTGCTAAAATGAAAAATGGTGTAGGCATTTTAAATCTTTCAAGAGGAGGTATAATAAACGAAGAAGAATTAATTAAAAATATTGAGTCTGGAAAAATTTCTTTTGCAGGGATTGACACATTTGAAGGAGAGCCTAATCCTAGCATGAAAATTTTAATGAATTCAAATGTTTCACTTACTCCTCATATAGGTGCTGCAACAAGTGAAGCTCAAGACAGGATTGGTGTTGAGTTAGCAGATAAAATTAAAGATATACTAGGATGATTAAAAAACTAAAAAAAAGATGGGGAATTAAATCCAACTTTCAAATAGTTATAATATTTATTGTATTTGGTATAACTGGTTCAGTTAGTGCATATTTTTCTGGACCATTAACCAAAATAATAATTGGAAGTAATAGTGAATTACACTGGTCAATTAATCTTCTAATTAGGATTTTAGTTTTAACTCCAATTTATCAAGTATTACTTTTGTTTTTTGGATATATTTTTTTTCAGTACAAGTTCTTCTTCAACTTTGTTAAAAAATTTATGAGTTTTTTTGGCTTTGGATTTTTATTCAGAAATTAAATTACTAAAACTTGATCTTAATTTAGCTAATTTAGGATTTATAACTGCCTGACAATAAGCATTTTGTGGATTCTTAGTAAAATAATCATGGTGATACTCCTCGGCTACAAAGAATGAAACAATATTGTTAACTTCAGTAACAATCTTATCAGTAAAGATATTTTTAGCTTCGAGATCTTTTATAAAATTCACAATCTTATTTCTTTCTCGATGTTTACAGAATATTGCAGATCTATATTGAGTTCCAACATCTGCACCTTGCCTGTTTATAGATGTTGGGTCATGAGTAGAAAAAAATATTGAGAGGATTTGAGATAAATTTATATTGTAATCATATTCAACTTTAATAACCTCAACGTGATTTGTATACCCTTCACATACCTCTTCGTATGTAGGATTAGGATTATCACCTCCCATATAACCAGGGGATATTGAAATAATCCCATTAACTTTCTTAAAGACTGATTCAGTGCACCAAAAACAACCACCACCTAAATATATGACACTATTCATTTTTAGAATTTAAACTAAAAGATTAATATTGTAAATGTATGGAAATCTTGTTATCAGCTAAAAATATTTCAAAAACTTTTCAAGGTAGAAGAGTACTAAATAATATTGATATTGAAATTAATAATGCTGAGATTGTTGCTATATCTGGACCTTCCGGTGCTGGTAAAACTACTTTACTTAATATCCTAAGTACTCTTGATAAACCAGATAAAAACAACAAGTCCTCATTAATTATTGATAACGAGGAAATATTTAGTTTGGGTAAAAATGGTTTGGCTAATCTTAGAAATCAAAAAATTGGTTTTGTCTTTCAATTTCATGAGTTGATTCCTGAGTTAAGTGTTTTAGAAAATGTATGTCTACCTGGTTGGATTAAAAAGGATAATGATGTTAAAAAAAAGGCTGAAGAACTATTGAAATACTTTGGCTTAGAGGCCTTTACTAATAAAAAACCATTAACTCTTTCAGGTGGTGAAAGACAAAGAGTTGCAATAGCTAGATCTCTTGTTAATAATCCTAAAATTATTTTTGCTGATGAACCAACTGGTAATTTAGATTCAAAAAATTCAAAAATCCTTTTTGACTTATTTTTTAAATTAAGAGATGATTATAATTGTTCCGTCGTTATTGTTACACATGATGAAAAAAGTGCAAACATCTGTGATAGAAAGCTATTAATTGTTGATGGGAAAATTAAAAATTAAAATTCCTGATTTAAAAGAATTTTTAGATGAAAAAGCTTCTAAGTACGAGTCTCCTTCATTTATTAAGGATGATCCCATATTAATTCCACACCAATTTACAGATAAAAGAGACATTGAAATCTCTGCTTTTATAACTTCAATTATTTCTTGGGGAAATAGAAAATCTATAATTAATAGTAGTACAAATATTATGAGCTATATGGATCACTCACCATATGACTTTATAATGAACCACACCAAAAAAGATCTTTCAATTACAAATAAATCAATTCATAGAACTTTTAACATGATAGATTTAAATTACTTCATAATCTCTATAAGAAATATATATGAAAACTACGGAGGCATTGAGGATATAATCTCTGATAAAAAGAACGGTTTAAATATCCAAGAGCGCATATCATCATTTAAAAAAATATTTTTTAGCCTTGATCATCCTCAGAGATCAAAGAAACATCTGCCCTCACCTATTGATGGATCTAGCGCAAAACGTTTTAATATGTTTTTAAGATGGATGGTTAGGAGCAAAGAAAAAGGTGTTGACTTTGGTATATGGAAAAAAATAAGAACATCTGAGCTTTCAATTCCCCTAGATGTGCATACTGGTAGGATAGCAAGAGACTTAGGATTATTATCTAGGAATCAAAATGATTCAAGATCAGTAGAAGAAATTGATATAAAGCTACGTGAAATGGATCATGTTGATCCAGTTAAATATGACTATGCATTATTTGGTTTAGGTGTTTATGAAAAATTTTAATCAAATTATAATATTAGAATTAAATAAGTTTGGTTAATTTTGTTAAATTCTTTTCTAGATGAGTGTACTCATAAAATCCGCAACATTAGTAGATAGTAAGAGTAATTTAAATTTCAAAAAAAAAGATATTCTAATTAAAAATGGTATAATTACTGATATAGCAGATAATATTAATGCTAAATCAGAAAATAAGATTATACTAGATAATCTGCATGTTTCTAGAGGCTGGATGGATACTTCAGTTAGTTTTGGAGAACCAGGATATGAAGAGAGAGAGAATCTTTCAAATGGTTTGTTAACTGCTTCATCATCTGGATTTACATCAATACTATTGAATCCTGACTGTAACCCTCTTATTGACAATCATTCATCAGTTGAATTCTTGAAGAAGAAATCATTAGATACAACAACAGATATATATCCAGTTGCTAATCTAACTATTAAGTCAAATGGTTCTGATCTAGCTTCTCTTTATGATATGAAACTTGCTGGAGCAATAGGATTTGGAGATTATAAAAAGTCAATTACTGATTCTTCAATTTTAAAAATTGCACTTGAATACACTAAATCTTTTGGCGGAAGAGTAATCTCTTTTTGTCAAGATGATTTTTTATCTAAAAAAGGTGTTTTGAACGAGAGTATTGTTAGTACTGAGTTAGGACTGAAAGGAATACCAAATATATCAGAAACAATTAATTTATTTAGAGATATTGAGATACTTAACTATACAGGTGGTAAGATTCATATACCTTATGTAACCACATCTAAAGGAGTAGAGTTAATTAGAGAAGCCAAGAAGAGGAATCTGGATATAACTGCCAGTGTTAGTATTGCTCATATTACTTTTTCTGAAAAAGATATTCCGGACTTTAATACTAACTTTAAAATAATACCACCGATTAGATCTAAATCTGATTGTAATTCACTAAAAGAGGGCCTAATTGATGGTACTATTGATTATTTAACAAGTATGCATGAGCCATATGATATAGATCACAAAAAAGTTGTTTTTGACGATGCATCCCCTGGTACAATTGGACTGGAGCCAATGTTTGGATTAATGTGTAATCAATTTACGCTTGAAAAGACAATTGATATTTTGACTAGAGGAAAAATAATATTTGAAATAGATGATCATTCAATAGATATAGGATCAAAGGCTAATTTAGCATTATTTAATCCGGATAAGAATTATGAGTTTTCAGAAAAGCACATTCTTTCATCTTCCAACAACTGTGCATTTTTGGGTAATAAATTAAAAGGAGTAGTATACGGATCTGTTAATGGAGATAAATTCACACTTAATAAACTATGGACTTAGACTTTTTAATCAGACGAGCTAATAGTCCAAATGAAACAGGTTGTATTTTTATGTTTCATGGATATGGAAGCAATAAGGAGGACTTGTTTTCATTGGAACAATATCTACCTCAATCACAAACTATAATTTCTTTAGAAGCACCACTTAGATTACCTTTCGGAGGTTTTTCATGGTTTGATATTGATTATTCAGATGTAATTGAAAATAATTTAGATAAAAGGTATAAAGAAATTAATGAAAGTATCGAGAATCTTCTTAATAACATCGATAGACATATTGAAAACGAGAATTTGAACAAAGATGATATTACTATTCTGGGTTTTAGTCAAGGTGGAAGTATATGCTGGAAGTTAGGTCTCGATTACAGTAATAAGTTTAGGAGGGTAATTCCTTTAAGTTCATTTATTCACCCATCATATCTTAATGAGAACCTAGATTACTACAAAGAATTACTTATCTATAGTTCACATGGAACTCAAGATGAAGTAATTCCAATAAATCTTGTCGAGGATTACATCATGTCTTTAAGTAAAAAAAATGATCTAATCTTTGAAAAATTTGAGTCTGGACATACTATATCTCAAAGAAACCTTCTTAATCTTATTAGTTGGATAGAAGAGACAAAAATTTAATTGACTTCTAATACTAAACCATCATATGCTAAAGAGACTGAACCTGGAAGGCTTTGACATACCTCTTCATGAAACCCCATGTTATGGCTTATATGAGTAAATAAAGTTTTTTTTGGATTTATCTTATTGATTATTTCTAAAGCTTCATCAATATTCAAATGAGAAGGGTGAGGTTCAAATCTAAGTGCATTGATAACTAAAGTGTCCAATCCGTTTAATTTTTGAAGTTCTTGATCTGAAATTGTTTTAACATCAGTCAAATAGGCAAAGTCTTTAATTCTATACCCAAGAACAGGTAATCTCAAATGAAGGCATTCAATTGGAGTTATTGTTAGATCTGATATATTAAAATTTTCATTTTTATTTATAATATTTACTTCAAAATCTGGAGCTCCAGGATATTTTTGAGTTGGATCAAATATGTAAGCGAATCTATTATTTAGGGATTCTAATACTCTTTTATTTAAGAAGATTGGAATTTTTCCTTGTCTAAAGAAAAAAGGTCTAACATCATCTATACCAGTAGTATGATCAGCATGTTCATGAGTAAAAATTATACCATCTAATTTTTTGCAATTAGCTCTTAACATTTGTTGTCTAAAATCAGGACCACAATCAATAGTAAAATGAAGATTTTTATATTCAATTAGAATAGAAGAGCGGAGTCTTTTGTCTTTTAAGTCTTTACTAAATGAGACTGGATGGTCACTTCCAATTACAGGTATACCTTGAGAGGTCCCAGTACCTAAAAAAGTAATTTTAATCACGCATAAATCTATGATAAATTATTCTTTTTGTTAAACAATCTTTGTAATTTTATAAAAAAATCGATGAATATAATTCTTCCTGGAGATAAAGATTATGAATCAAGACCTTCAGTACAAAGAAAATCTCTAAGGATTAACCTCAACGAGAATATTTACGGGACATTTGTAGAAATAGGAGCTGGTCAAGAAGTTGCTAGAAACTTTTATAGAGTTGGTGCTGCTTCTGGAACAATTGCTAAGTCAATGAGTGCATATGATAAAAGTTTTAGTGATAGTATTTATGGTAAAGAAGAAAATGGAAGATATGTAACACAAAATCGTCTTGATAAGATGCTTGATCATGAAATGAATCTTCTTGAAGAAAGAATTTCAAGAGACAAGAACCCTGATAAGTTTTTCTTTGTATACGCCAATACAGTTGCTACTATTGATTTTGTTAAAAAATTTAAAGGTCATGGATGGATGGGTATTAGATTCCAAACTAATCCTAACGATGAATATTCTGAAATTAAACTTCACCTTAGGTTTCTTCAAAATGAGGCAAAACTTCAACAAGAGAGCCTAGGAATTATGGGAGTAAATTTAATTTATGGTGCTTTCTACAAGCATAACGAACCATTAAAACTGATGAAGTATTTAACTGATCATATTGATAATCAATCAATTGAGATTGATACTATTAATTTTAGTGGACCATTATTTAAGGATATTGATAATAGATTAATCAGTCTTGAATTAGTTAGGCTTGGAATGACAGATGCTGTAATGTTTGATGAAAGTGGAACAAACGTTCTTCCTGCTCAAGTTCTGTATAAAAAAAATATTTTAACACTAAGAGGAAGTTATAGACCAATGACTAAAGTTAATGAAGAAATGTTCAAAAAATCATTAGAGGCATTTCTAAAAGAGAAAAAGGTAAAAAGAGAAGATACTTTAGTAGTTTTTGAAATTACCTTATCCAATTTAAGATCTACAGGTGATATTGATGACAGCGATTATTTAGACAGAGCAAAATTATTATGTTCAATGGGACATATGGTAATGATTTCAAACTTTTCTGAATACTTCAAGTTAGTTCAATATCTGACTAGCTATACTAAGAAACAACTAGGGCTTACAATGGGAGTTAGAAACTTCATAGAAATATTTGATGAACAATATTATGATAATTTAAAAGGTGGAATCTTAGAAGCTTTTGGAAATATATTTAAGAATAATATGAAAATATACCTTTACCCACTTTTAGATAAAGAAAAGGGAGGTATTATAAACTCTGATAATTTAAAGCTTGAGGATAAAATGAAAGAGTTTTATAAGTATTTTAAGGTTAATAACAAAATTCGTGATTTAGATTATAATCAAGATTATTTAAAAATACTTTCTAAAGATATTCTAAAACAAATAAAGAAAAATGAGGCTGGATGGGAAGATAAAGTTCCAAAGTCAGTTTCAGAGATGATTATTAAAAATAAAATGTTTGGATATAAATAATTAATCTATTATTTGATCCGTATGTTCTTTTGTCTTTACCTTGTCAATTACTTTATCTATAATACCCTCTTCATTTATTAAAAAAGTTGTCCTAAGAACACCTTTATACTCATTTCCTCTAAATTTCTTTAAACCCCAGACTCCAAAAGCGTTAATTAAATCTTTTGAGTCGTCAGCGATAAGTTTATATTGAAACCCGAACTTCTCTGCAAATTTATTCTGTTTATCTATCGTATCTGGACTTACTCCTATAACTTCATAACCCTGACTAGTTAGTTTTGAATAATTATCATTTAGGTTACAGCTTTGTGCAGTACAACCTGGAGTATTTGCCCTTGGATAAAAGAATAATACAATTTTTTTTCCTTTTAAATCTGTAAGATTTATAATTTCTCCTTTATGAGTTGTTACATTTAAATTTGGTATCTTATCTCCTGCTTTTAACATAATTTTTTTTTTCAAAAGTAAGTAAATGAAACTAAAAGAAAAAGTTGATTTCATAATTAATAAATTAGAGGAAATTTATCCTACTCTAGATATTCCACTTGACCATAAAGACACATATACATTACTTATTGCAGTTTTAATGTCAGCTCAAAGCACTGATAAAAAAGTTAACGAGATAACCCCTTTACTATTTAAGAAAGCTGATAATCCTTTTGATATGATAAAACTTACTATTGAAGAGATTAGAAATATAATAAAGCCTGTAGGACTATCTCCAACTAAAGCTAAAGGCATATGGAATTTATCTAAAATCCTAATTGAAAAATATAATGGTAAAGTTCCAGAAGATATTGAAAACTTAGAAAAGCTTCCCTCAGTTGGACACAAGACTGCTAGTGTTGTTGTTTCTCAAGGTTTTGGTCAACCTGCATTTCCTGTTGATACACACATACATAGACTTATGTACAGATGGGGATTGTCAACTGGAAAAAATGTTATTAAAACTGAATTAGATGCAAAAAGATTATTCCCTAAATCAAAATGGAATGAATTACATCTTAGAATTATTTTCTATGGGAGAGAATACTGCCCTGCAAGAGGTTGGGATATTAACAATGACATTATAACAAAAACTATTGGTAGGAAGTCTGTAATTAATAAACTTATTAAGTAATTTTGCATTTTTACAGCTTTAATGAAAGATATTTCTAGAATTGACCCCAAACATAACATCATAATAAAAGGTGCTAAACTCCATAACCTTAAAAATATTGATGTTGTCATTCCTAGAAATAATTTAACTGTTATTACTGGTCTTTCTGGTTCTGGTAAATCATCATTAGCTTATGACACTCTTTATGCTGAAGGACAAAGAAGATATGTAGAGAGTTTATCATCTTATGCTAGACAGTTTATGGGAAAGCTTAATAAGCCAAAGGTGGACTACATTAAAGGGATTTCTCCAGCAATTGCAGTAGAGCAAAAAATAAATACATCAAATCCCAGATCTACTGTTGGAACAAAAACTGAAATTTATGATTATCTAAAATTATTATTTGCAAGAATTGGAGTAACATATTCTCCTAAATCAAATAATGTTGTTAAGAAAGATTCTACTTCTGATGTTGTAGATATGGTGTTAAACGAAAAACCAAAATCTAAACTTTTATTGTTGGCTCCAATTGAATCGTCATCTAAAAAAAAATCATTAGAGAAGTTAGAGATTCTTAAAAAACAGGGATTTGTGAGAATATTTAAAGAGGGTGATGTATATAATATTAATGATATCGATAAGAAAGCTATACTAAATTTTAAATTAGTTGTTGACAGAATAGTTGTTGGAAATGATAAGGATTTTATATCAAGAGTTGCCGATTCTGTAGAATTATCATTTTATGAGGGAAAAGGTATTTGTTCAATTTATAATATTGAAAACAATACAGAAACTAGTTTTTCAAATAAGTTTGAAGCTGATGGAATTAAATTTATTGAACCATCTATTCATTTATTTAGTTTCAATAATCCCTTTGGAGCTTGTAAAAATTGTGATGGATTTGGAGAAACAATAGGGATTGATGAAGAGCTTGTAATACCTAATAAAGGTTTATCAGTATATGATGACGCCATAGCACCATGGAGAGGCACTGGCCTCAGAAAATATTATATTAAATTAATAGATAATGCTGATAAATTTGAATTTCCAATCTATAAACCCTACAATCAACTATCTAAAGAAGAGATCAAAATACTTTGGGAAGGTAACAAGTATTTTAGTGGAATTAACAACTTCTTTAAATATTTAGAGAAAAAAAATTATAAAATTCAGAACAGAGTTCTCCTTTCAAGATATCGTGGTAAAACATTATGTAACCAGTGTAAAGGTAGTAGACTAAGAGAAGAAGCTTATTTTGTAAAAATAAATAATAAGACTCTACCTGATATTTTATCGATGCCAATTGATAAATTAAGTTACTTTTTTAGAAATATCAATCTGAATGAGACTGAGAAAAAAGTTTCTGAAAGAATTTTGAAAGAGATAAATAATAGGGTTGATTATTTAATAAATGTTGGACTAAGCTATCTGACATTAAATAGAAAAGCTAATACATTATCTGGTGGAGAAACTCAAAGGATAAACCTTGCTTCATCATTAGGAAGTAGCCTAGTCGGTTCAACATATATATTAGATGAGCCATCAATAGGACTTCATTCAAGAGATAATGAAAACCTTATTAAAATTTTAAAGAATTTAAAAGATATAGGGAATACAGTAATAATCGTTGAGCATGATGAAGAAATAATATTATCAGCAGATCATGTAATTGATATAGGGCCAATGGCTGGTGCTTTAGGAGGTGAGATAGTTGGTCAAGGAAATATTGATGAATTACTTAAAATTGATACTCTCACATCTAAATATTTAAGAAAAGTTGAAAAAATTGATATCCCTAGCTCAAGGAGGAAATCAGGATATCATATTAATATTAATGGAGCAAAAGAAAATAATTTAAAAAATATAACAGTAAAAATCCCACTTGGATGCCTTACAATGATAACTGGTGTTTCAGGTAGTGGAAAATCAACTCTTGTCAAAAAAATTATATACCCTGCCCTTCTTAATTATTTTAGAGATTATTCTCAAAAACCAGGTAAATTTAATGATATTTCAGGTAATTTAAGTAAGATTAAATCTGTTCAGTTTATTGATCAAAATCCAATTGGAAGATCCTCTAGATCAAATCCTGCTACCTATCTTAAGGTATATGATGACATAAGAAATCTATATGCTAAAATACCTCAATCGGTATCTAAAGGTTTTAAATCAAAGTTCTTCTCTTTCAACACCGATGGTGGAAGATGTGATGAGTGTAAAGGTGAAGGAGTAGTAAGAATTGAGATGCAGTTTATGGCTGATGTTGAATTAGAGTGTGAAATCTGTAAAGGAAAAAGGTTTAAGGATGAAGTTAGTGAAATTAAATATAATGGCATAAGCATAGATATGCTTTTAAAAATGACCGTTGATGAATGTATTCAGTTTTTCAGAAAGTATAACCAAACAAAGATTGTTAACAAGCTTTTGCCTCTTCAATCTGTTGGGTTGGGATATGTATCATTAGGTCAATCTTCCAATACTCTTTCTGGTGGTGAAGCACAAAGGATAAAATTGGCATCATTTATTGGTAAGGGTGACCAAATTGAAAAAACATTTTTCATATTTGATGAACCAACTACAGGTCTACACTTTCACGATGTGAAGAAATTATTAAATACATTAGATAAGCTTATTAGAATGGGACATTCAATATTAGTGATTGAACATAATTTAGATATGATTTCATGTTCTGACCATATAATTGATCTTGGTCCAGAGGGTGGTGATAAAGGTGGAAATATTATTGCTGAAGGTACTCCAGAAGAGATAATTAAAAATAAGGAATCATATACTGGTCAGTATCTTAAGAAAAAGATTATTTGATTACCAATTCTTATTAAACTTATCGATAAATATATTTACGTCATCACTTAACTTAAATATATAAGCTGATAAAGTGTAAAGGACAAGAATCAAACTAGACTTAACAATTATATTTATTAGCGGTTGAAATCCTAATTGAAGATTTGAGAAAACAAAGAATGTAAGAAGACTCAGGATTATAATTTTTATTGTGTCTTTGCTGTATGGATGAATTTTAAATTTAGCTTTTATTAAATATATTTTTAATGTATTCATTATAGCAAGAACAATTAGAGTTGCGTATGCTGCACCTATTATTCCAAATTCTGTTATTAGATATATATTTAACACAACTGCTAAAACAGATGAAAATAAAGAAAACCAAAAAGTATAATAATAATATATAGAATTAGAGATAATGTTGTTAATACATCCAATTGACATAGAATATAATTTTCCAAATGAAACAATGATTACAATAGGGATACCAATAGAATATCCATCTTGATTTAGCATTTCATAGAAATCATCAATATTTAAGTTGATTAATAAAAAAAACAAGCTAGCTACCAGCATAAGATTGGTAGAACTTTTCTTTAGGAGATCCTCTAGTTTTTTCTTTTGATTTTTATTTATTGCATTAGCTACAACTGGACTCAATATTTGAAACATTGCTCTGCCAGGAATTTCAATGACTGCAGCAATAAAGACTGCAACAGAATAATAAGCAACATTTTCAACAGTTAGAATTGATGATAGCATTGACTTATCAATATCTAGTATAATACTTGATGCAGCACCAGATAGAAAAATTAGTAAACAGTATTTAAAAATCTCATAGAAGTCTTTTTTAAAGTTTAGATTTAACTTCGGCTTGTTTATATAAAATGAATAGATAATTACTATTAAGAGTCTTAGATAATATCCATAGATTAAATAGAGAATAAAGCTTTCAAAATTTAAAAGTCCAATAGAATATGAGATTAATAATAAAGCAATTAAGAGCCTGGGATAAAGCTCTTTTAAAAAGTTTCCAAATACAGATTTAAGCTTTACCCTTAGCCATGAGTAAAAGACTTCAAAAAATGAAGTAGAAACTGCTATAAAAATAATTACGTAGGCATATCTAGAAAGACTTTGGTCACTTTGAAAAAGGTATTGCCTTATCTCTTCATAATAAGCCATGAATACAGGAATAAACAACAATACTATTATAAGTGGTATTAATATTGAGATAGTCAATAGTCCATCTCTATCACTTTTCTTAGTATATTTTGAATAGTACCTTATGACAGCATGCTGGGTTCCAAATGATATAAAAGGCTGTACTAGATTAGATATTGCTAGTAAAGCTATTACAAGTCCTTGAAATTTACTTCCTAGAAATGTTGGGTATAGATATAGGGTGTTAACGGCCCCAATAAGAAATGCAATACCAATACTTATTAAGTTTAAAAAAGATTGCCTAACTACTATGCCCATTTATTTTCTTTGTAAATCAAGAAAGCGATTAAGCTAAAGGTAATTATAATTGTAATTATTCTAATATTAATTCCTGTTTTTACAATTTTTGGAGAGAAATAGAATTCAATTGTATGTTCACCTTTTGGCACTAACATTCCTCTAAGCAGATAATCGATGTTAAAATAGCTAGATTCAACTCCATCAATATACACTTCCCAGCCTGAAGGATAATATATCTCAGAAAAGACTATAAGTTGATCTGAAAGCGATTCAAACTGATAGGTTAAATGTGAAGAAGAATTTTTTATTTTCTCAATTTTTATTAGATCTGTTGAATTATATTTAAGTGAAATGTCTGCAGGTATAGATTTATTTAAGACCAACCCTACTCTTTTTAAATCTGTATCTTTTAATTTCTCTAAAAGCTCATCAGGATTATCTGCCAATACAATTGAATCAATTGCCCAAGCATTACCATATGCATCAGGGTTTTGATATAATTGATCCTGATTATCTTCATTTTTACCAATTAAATATTTAACATTTAAAGAGTTAAATAACTTTTGATTATCATGAACTGATAAGTAGTCATAGTACTCTTGGAATCTTCTAAGTTTTGCAGCATGATATCCATTTATAGAATTATGAAAATAAGAGGTGCTAGCATTTGATATTCCAGCTGATAGGTCAAAGACTCTAAAGTCTAAACTATCATTAAGTATCTCATTATCTATCTCTGATAATTGATATGTATTTATTGATTTATCTATAAAAAGGTCTTTATCTATGTATCTGTTATTTATAGTAAATAGGTCTATAAAGACAATTACAAATACAGTTAGATATGTGAAATTTCTTCCAATTAACTTTGAGAATCTTAAAGTTAGAAAAACTACAAGTCCAATTATTAGTGCTCTTAAGACATCTTGATTAAAAATAATTCTTCTTTCTTCTAATATTTTATTAAATATTTCTTGACCATATCCATTAGAGTAATAGTCATCATATAAACCCGAAAATGATAAAGAACTACTAGTCAATAAAATGATCAACAGTGGTGTAGCATAAACCGCAAAAGATCTTTTAATGTTCTTTAAGTTAGCATCTGCCAAAAACTTATGAAGACCTATTACAGATAATAGAGGAACTGCAAATTCAAGTATTATCTGAATTGATGATACTGCTCTGAATTTATTATAAAAAGGAAAATAATCTATAAATAGATTAGTAAGCAGTGGAAAGTTTTTTCCCCATGAAAGCAATAACGATAATATAAATGAAATTAAAAGCCACCACTTGAAAGGTCCTTTAACTACAAAAAGAGCCAGAATAAATAGAAACACAACAGAGGCTCCAATATATGCAGGCGCTTCAAGTATTGGTTGATTTCCCCAATAGGTGGGAACAGATTTAATAAATGAATCTGCTTGAGGTTTAGGAATATTATTATCAATTAAAAATTTGTAGAGTTTGGATTTATCACCAAGATCTTCTGATGAGGCTCCTCCTTGAATCCTAGGCGCAACTAGATTTAGACTTTCAAAAACACCATAGCTATATTGAGTTATATAATCATAATCTAGACCTGAAGTCTTTTCTTTTTGAGTTCCATCTGGATTTAAAGTAAGCTCACTTTGAGATCTGGTAGAATATTTTGAGTAATCATATGTTGATAGAATATTTGGTGCATTTAAACCTAGTGATAAAATACCTGCTAAAGCAAAAACTCCAATATATCTTAAGTATTGTTTTAAGTCTCTCTTTCGATATGAATCAACTAGATATACAATGAAATAAATACCTAATAATATCAACATATAATAGGTCATTTGATAGTGGTTAGCTCTTACTTGTAATGATATAGCAATAAGACTTACTAAGAACCCAGGAATTATTTTATTCTGCCTCAGTAGAACTAATCCAGCAACTACAAGGGGAATATATGAAATGGCAAGAGCCTTTGTATTATGTCCAACTTGAAGTATTATAAGTAGATACGTAGAAAAGGCAAAGGCTACAGAGCCAAGGACAGCAATTTTCCATGGTATTTTTAGCACCATTAACAAAATATACATTGTTAATAGGTAGAGAAAAAGAGTATGAGC
>LXNH01000195.1_pt1 | contig 14501 bp, 16 predicted proteins | sample 809111 | NCBI WGS metagenome assembly LXNH01 (sample SAMN04870528, study PRJNA318959) | seawater metagenome | biome: 00002010; material: water; isolation source: marine seawater | place: Greece: Milos, Mediterranean Sea | collected 2013-05-29 | depth 5-7 m
ATCCGAAGAGAGATTTAACTTCATCAGAGCAAAGCAAATATTAGAAACTGAACTCTATGATGAAAGTAAGTAAATGGAACTACCCTTATCTTATAATTATTCAAAATTACATAATGTCACAATTACCAATGAGAACGGATCTTCATGTATCCATTACGTCCAAAAGCCATCTATAAAATTAATTAACTTTCTACAAGACTTTACAGAAACCAAAATAACAACGAAATCATACAATAATGATGAATTTAATAATCTTTTAACAGAGCTGTATTCAAATCAAGCTGAAGAATATGATCTAGATGATTTAAGCAATAGTGATTTACAAAACTTAGCTAGTTCTATTGCACCCTCTGAAGATATCCTTGATGACGCCAATGAAGGACCAATTATTAAGTTGATCAATGCCACGATTGCGAAAGCGATTAAAGCAAGAGCTTCAGATATTCATCTTGAACCCTTTGAGAATTTTATCAGTATACGTTTTAGAGTGGATGGGGTACTTAATGAGGTTTTGCAATATCAAAGCAATATTTCTCAGATGATTACTTCACGTATAAAAATAATGTCTAAACTTGATATTTCAGAACGTAGGTTGCCTCAAGATGGAAGAATTTCTATTTCATTAGGAAGAAGGGAGATTGATTTAAGAGTATCAACGTTACCATCTTCTTTCGGTGAAAGAATTGTTCTTCGTATATTAGAAAAGGGTGCTTCAAATATCAGCTTAGATGATTTGGGTTTTAATGAAGATGTTTTAAAAACCCTTAGAAATTCACTGAGCAAAACCGAAGGAATTGTTTTGGTTACTGGACCAACAGGGTCAGGCAAGACAACCACTTTGTATGCAGGCTTAAAAGAAATATCAAACCGACAACAAAATATACTAACCATTGAAGACCCAGTTGAATATGCACTTGAGGGTATTGGCCAAACGCAAGTTAATACTAAAACAGGATTAACTTTTGCCAAAGGATTGCGAGCAATATTAAGACAGGATCCAGATATTGTTATGGTTGGCGAAATTAGAGATAAAGAGACTGCTGAAATAGCGATTCAAGCAAGCTTGACAGGCCACTTAGTTCTTTCAACTGTGCATACAAATTCTGCAGTAAGCGCAATAACCAGACTTAGAGACATGGGTATTGAACCCTATCTTATTTCTTCAAGTTTGCTATACGTTCTTGCACAACGGCTAGTCAGAAAACTTTGTGATCATTGTAAAGAAATTGACGATAATAAAATTCTCCTTGAACCACACAAACTGTATGGAAAGGCTTTTAAACCACAAGGTTGCAGTAAATGTGATGATACTGGGTATTATGGGCGCGTGAGTATCGGTGAATTTATTAGAGTAGATAAAGAATTAAGTGATCTCATTTATGAATCTGCTTCCGAGAATAAGATAACAATGTATGTATACAAGAATAATTTAACCTTATTCAACAATGGAATCAATGCAGTATCGCGTGGCCTAACTTCATTAGCTGAAATCTTTAGAATAAGTGATGCCGATGAATAATTTTAAATACACTGCATTGGATGGCTTTGAAAAAAAAACATCTGGTTATATTGCTGCAGCAGATAAAATTGAAGCCGTAGCTTTATTGCGAAAAAGAGATCTTATCCCTATTTCAATTAAAAAAATATCATTTACTTCAAAATCAATTTCGCTTAATAACAACCAAATTCTTGTTTTTACAAAACAATTGGCTGCATTATTAGCATCAGGCACCTCCATTGAACATGCGCTTTTGATTTTGAAAAATGAATCTACCAATAACAAAGTTGTTAAGTTAGCAGATTCTATAATCCACGATTTAACAAGCGGCAATGCACTAAGTGTTGCACTATCAAAACATCCAAAAATATTTGATCAAATATATGTTTCTTCAATTAAAGCTGGAGAAAATTCTGCTTCTTTAGATAAAGTTTTTAATGAATTAAGCAGTTATTTAGAGAAACAATATTTGGCTCAATCTCAACTGCAAAGCGCTTTAGTCTATCCAATATTATTATTGGTAGTATCTTTAGGAGTAATATATGCCCTGGTCTCTATTGTATTGCCTCAAGTTGTTGAGCAATTTATCTCTACCAATATCGAGCTACCACTAATAACTAAAATATTGCTCAATTTATCGGATATTTTCCCGTTTATTTTTGGGAGCCTTGGATTTGTTATCGCGCTTAGTATTCTTTTTTATAATTCAAAATTTATTTCAATAAATGCTAAAACATTTATTGCAAAGCTTTTCTTGAAAAGCCCCATATTTGGTAATTTAATTTTATTTTCTCAAACCAGTAGATTTTGTGCCTCCATGCATTTAATGCTTAGTGCTGGATTAAATACAGTCGATGGGCTAGCTATAGCCAAGAATACATTCACCAATCAATACTTAAAAAAAGACTTTACCGCTATTTTATCAAAAGTTAAAAGAGGTCAATCATTGAGTAATGCATTTAGCTCCTCAAATGTTTTCCCTTCAGTATTTAAACAATTATTAAGTTCTGGCGATATCGGAAACCAGGTTGCAACAATGTTCCTCAATATTAGAGATTATTTGGAACAAGAAGTTGATACAAAAAAAAATATTATTCTGACTTTATTGCAACCCTTAGTGATATTATTTATGGGTGGCTTTGTAATGTTGATAGTTTTATCAATTATGTTACCGTTGCTCCAGATGAATAATTTAATATTTTCAATATGAGAAAATTTAAAAAAGCTTTTACTTTACTTGAGCTGCTTATAGTCATAGTGATTATTGGTTTATTGGTATCTCTTGTATCTATAAACGTTTTGCCAACGCTTAACCAAGCATATCTTGAAAAAGCTAAAGCGGATATTTCTAGACTTGAGCAAGCGTTAGTCATGTTTAAGATTAATGAAGGTACTTTTCCATCGCAAATGCAGGGTTTAGATAGCCTTAAATCAAATCCAGGCAACTTAAAAAAACCATTTCTATTCCCAACAGGAGGGTATATTAATAAGCTGCCTAAGGATCCTTGGGGAAATGATTATGTATATGTATTTCCTGCAAATAATGGTTCTTATCAGATTATATCTTTAGGTGCCGATGGCCAACCTGGAGGAGAGGGTGAAAACAAAGACATTACGAATACACCTTAAGAATGCATTCACATTTTTAGAAGTTTTAGTTGTTATTTCAATTATTGCATTGGCTTCATCTTCTTTTATTTTATTGTTCCAACAACCATCAAATGCACTATCCATTCAAGAAAAGGTCGATTACTACAGTACATTAAGTATGTATACTGGCAACGTTTATAAATTCAGTAACGATGGAGTTTATAAAGTTAATAATGACAGCAATGAATTGGTTGAGGAAAATTCTAACTTTAATGTCATAGGGGGAAGCAACTATTCTGGCACCCCCAAACCGCTTGAAGATGATTTATTTTATCTAACTATATTTCCAGGCTATGAGCTATCATCAACACATTTAGTTCTTGGAGATGGTCGTTTAATTAAATTAACAGATGATTTGTAAAAGAGCGTTTACACTTATAGAGGTAGTTATTTCCTTATTGATAATATCTGTCACATTTATAGCATTCTCAGAATTATTGTCGCAAAACATTAGTGTTGCTCAACAAAGTAAACAAATTTCAAAATCAGATCAACAACAACTTAATTTAATGACTTTATATACTGTAGAGCCATCAATAGAGCAACAGAACTTAAATAAAGTTTTTCCTAATTCTAAACTTACTACAAAAAACATAGGCAATATTGGAATTTATCAGGAACTATCTGTAGAACTTATCACGCAAGAAAATAATCAATTAAATATTGTTATATTACGATGAGAAAAGCGTTTACTCTTATTGAAATTCTTGTTGCATTGCTCTCAGTATCAATAATTACTTTATTTAGTTTTGATTACCTTTCAAACACCATAAAAGTTAAGAACCAGCTAACTTACCAAACAACAAAACAACAGAAATATACGAATGCTATCAATGTGATAAGACTAGACCTAATGCAATTAACTCGAATGCCTTTGAAAGACCTAAACGGTCGATACACTGGTGTAACATTTTTTGGCAATAATGAGAATGAATTAATGACATTTATATCACTGGGTGCATCAAGCCAAAATGACATAGTTACAAAATTGCGAAGAATCACTTATGTTTTTGAGAATGGTCAATTAATCAGAAAATCATCTCCCTCAAATAGACCCTCCGCACTAACAAGCGAAAAGCTGCTTTTTGAAAATATTGAAGATTTGACTATTTCCTTTTCAGATAGTTGGGGGGAGGGTAAATATAATCAATGGCCAAATAATAATTACCCATTAGATACCGTGCCAAAATACATTTTTCTAGACGTTACAGTTGATGGCGATGAATTTTCATATCTCTTAAGTAGTTTCTAATGAAAAATGCTTTTGTTTTAATTTCAACACTATCCATAATTGCAATCCTTGCTGTACTAACTTTATTTATTAATAGCATGGTTATATCAAGTGCATTAACGATAAGTAGCTTCAATGAATCAGTAGAGCAACGTATTAAAATTATCAATTATGAAAAGTTTATTTTAAATACATTGCAAAATAACTCTAATCAACTTAGGAATCTTGAAGTTGCTGAAAATCAACTAAATACATTAATAAAGGAAAAGACCCCCTCATTATCTATAAAGCTCAATGATTTGAACACGTGTCTAAATCTCAACAGTGTAGTCAAACCATTTAGATCGCTTTACATCAGGAACGATGAAAATCTTATGTATTTTGAATCTTTATTAAATACATTAAATATCGACAAAACCGTTTCAAAGCAATTTCTCGACAGGTTGATTGATTATATTGATACAGATCAACTACCTGAACCTTTCGGAGCTGAGGATTTATTCTACATAGGGGATGAAACCTTGAATCTTACTGCTGACACTTTAATTGTTCATAAAACTCAAATTCAAGATCTAAAAATTCTTAATGAAAACGAGTTTAAGAGTATAAGTCCACTGGTTTGTGCTCTGCCAACAGTTGAAAATAAATTTAATATTAATTCATTAGCCCTAGAAAACTTTTTAAGTTTCTCAGCCATGTTCCCCGATGTAACTCTTGATGAAATGCAACAATTAATCATCAATAAACCAGAATATGGCTATATTAATTACAAGAGCTTAATTGATATTAATAGTTTTATTGCTGATAAAGTTAATGCTGATAAATTGATCTATAAACCTGAATTCCTTGAATTACACTTTAAAATAAATATTGGATCAGAATATTATTATTTTATCTCTATTGCTGATTTAAAAAATAGAACAAATAAAATATCAATTAGGACAAATAGTACGTGAAAATTTTTATCTTTAAAGATATTAACCTAGAGGAGGGAATCTTATTAAGTGATAACAAAGCATCTTCCTTAAAGCTATCAGAAATTAATGATAATGATGAGGTGGCATTTGTGCTGCCCAATGAAATGTTTGTACATAGATACTTCAACAATATAAATCTTAGTGTCAAAGATATTAAAGCCGCTATTATTAATGATGAAATCCTTAATCAAGGTAAATCTAATGATCAGCTTGTTGTTTTAGGTCCTGTGAATAAACATAATTTTTATGTTGTCACGAATGATGATAAGAGACTAATTACAACAAAACTGTCAAGATTTGGCAGTTCATTCAATTTAATTTCAGATGCTTTTTTATTTGTAACTCTCATGCAAAAGAGTTGCCAATACAATGGTTCAATATATCTAGAGGAGGATGGAACTGCTTATAAATTTGATAAAAAAATGCTTCCTGTTCTTGATAAATCAATCTCTAATTTTTCACAAAACTGCCTAAAAGATATAGATGAAAGCATATTCTATAAATATGAACACTTTAATTTTTCTAGCTCTTTAAGTTTTGCAGCCAATAAGTTTGCTTACTACTCATTTGCCTTGTTTATTCTTTCTCTAAACTTTATGGGATTTATAAATTTACAAATGACCAATACTAAGATTAATGAGGTTGAACTATCAAAACAACAAATTTTTTCTGCATATTTTCCAAATACTGAATTTGAATTAGCTGACAATCATTTACAAGCACTTAAAAAAGATTTTCTTAATTCGCCAATTAATGTATTAGCTAATATTGGAGAAATTTTTGAATCAGTTCCTAACATTGAATATATTCAATCTTTTAAACAAAAGGGCAAAGTATCAAACATTGAACTTATTTTAAAAATTCCTAATGATGAATTGGCAGATGTTGAAAGTTATCTTCTTACCAAAAATATTCCGTTTAAATTGATAAATAAAACGGTCAAAGAAAATTATACAAATATTACATATGAAATTGATGCAAACTAAGATAAAACAATACAGAGTTGAATTGCTCTTCCTTTTTATTTGCTTGATACTCATGGTAATTGGTATTGGTGTAGCTGATAGTTTGTCTAAACAAAAAATTACCTTAGCTAATAAGATTAATGAGTATCAAGATTTCAAACTAAAGATTGCAGAAGCCATATATATTTCTGAACTTGCTGATGATAAATCTATCTCAAAAATATCTCAGTTTTTGAACACGCAGAACCTTACGTTTTACAATGAGGATAATTCTTTTGAAATCATCGATTTAGACCCCGCTGCCATGAAGACAATTGCAGATTATCTTGTAACTTTAAATGTTCAACTTATTGATGTTGAAGGCAAATATAACAATTCCTCTTTCACAGTAAGGTTTATTGTTGAATAAAATACTGCAAACGCTTTTTTTAGTTTTTATAATTTTCCTATTTTTACTGTTTATTACACCCATGTCACTGTATCTAAAGATATTTGATAAAAATGAGGATCTCAAATATGTCTACGCTGAAGGTAATATATTTAAAGGAAGCTTATCGAATGTAAGTTATAAGGATATTAGTATAGATAAAATTTTCTACACCCTACCAATAGAAAAAGCACTAGCAAATGTAGAAATAGAACTAGAAGATAAATTTGGTAACGCTAAATTAACCTTCAACTTACCATCGCAAGAACTTCAAATTCATAACTTTACAATTTATGTTAGCCAAGAATCTATATTACTTGATGAAATCAAAATCAAAACAGAACTTCAGAATTTTGTTGTTTTAAATAATGGCTATTGTCTTAGTGGTCAAGGATCTGCTGATATTAATGTTTCTACCATACTAACGTTAACAAATTTACAGGTTTTGTGTGTTGCTGGAGAAATAAAAATCTACCATTTGAATGAGGAAATTATTTATTTTGGGACAAAGGATAATAACTATTTTGCTTACCTAAATTCAGCAGCATTACCTCCTGAATTTAACTTCATCTTCAATAATCAAGTTATTGCTATTCCTTTGACTCTCTAATAACTTTTTCAATCAATCCATTAGAGATAGACCAAAATGAACTTTTTAAGTATGAGGCCCTTAGCTGCTCCATAATTTCTTTGTATAGCTCTCCAGCCAATGGCACTATATCCACTCTGTCCTCTGGAATTAAATAATTATTGACTAGCGTATCGTTATCTATTTTTTTATATTTATCGAGCAGCATAAGGTAACTTTCAGATGATACTTTTTTATCACCATTACCAATCTCTAAAATACATCTCAAGTTACCACCTAAGCCGTAGATTATTTCCACGGATTGAAAATTTTCTAACCATCTTTGTAGTTTTTGTTTTTCATCAATTATTTTTTTTGAATTAATATGCAATAATCGAACAGCACCCAAATTAAAGGATGCATAAGAGGATTTTACCCCGTCATTAACATAAATCTCTAAACTACCGCCGCCTATATCAACAACGGCATATGATCGATATTTAGTTGAGAAATTGGTCAGAAGTTCAGCCTCTTCATTACCACTAATAATAGTTAGATGAATATCATTGTCTGCAAGTGCTTCTATGATTTCATTTTTATTATTTGCATCTCTTAATGCAGATGTTGCAATAAAGTATTGTTGGCTAATATTTTTACTGTCAAAAGACTGTTTAAATTTAATCAGTAAATTCACTAACTGCTGTTTAGTCTTATCTTGGAGATGCCCTTTATTAAAAACGTCTGTTCCAAGCCTTAATGGTTCTCGAAGGTATTCTTTTAATTCACCACTACCGCTAAAAACCTTATATTTAACTGCGTTTGACCCTATATCGGTTATAGCTATGTCCATTAATCTGAAAAAGGAGAAAGTATTTTATATTGTTCGTATGTAAGATTATCAAACAAAACCCCTTCAATAAAACAAGAGTAGTTCGCTAAATCCTCACCCCATTGTGGAGGTTCAAGAGATTCTTTATTTTCATAGTCAAAATTATTAAGTAAATATCTGAGTGCACTCAATCGTGCAATCATTTTATTATTTGCGTTAATAATCACCCATGGTGCTAATTGGGTTGAAGTGACGTTAAACATTTGGTCCTTATATAGAGTAAATACATCCCATTTACCAACCATTAAATTGTCTGAGGTCGATAATTTCCAGTATTTAAGTTTGCTGTTTTTTCTTGCTCGAATTCGTCTTGTTTGTTGCTCTTTATCAATGGAAAAATAGAATTTTACAATTTCAATACCTTGGTTTATTGACTTTTCTTCCCATTTGTTCACATTATTCATAAATTCTTCGTATTGGGGCTTAGAACAATACCCTAAAGTAGGTTCAGTTAAAGCACGTGTGTACCAAGATCGATCAAATAGTACTAATTGACCTTTTTTGGGTAAATGTTTTTCCCATCTTTCAAACCAGAATTTCTTTTCATGAGGTGTTGGGATCCCTAAATGAACATAGTTAAAGTTTTGTGGTATTAAGTGTTCAGAGAAAAAATTAATGGTTGAAGATTTACCTGCTGTATCACGGCCCTCAAAACAAACTGCTATTCGTCTCTTGTTTTTGATGATGTCTTCTTGTAACTTTAGCAACTCAACTTGTAAATTGTATTTTTCCTTACGATATTGGTTCGGAGTTAATGAATTGTACTGTTCAAATTTATATTCAATCATCTTTATGAATTCTTACAGAAAAGAGGGTATAGTATACCTCAAGTGAACCCTTTAGTATGGCCCTAGTAGAACTTACCCTTTTTGGTATTCCCTTAATTCTTGTATCAGCAACTATGCTAGGTTTTTTTACAGCCTACGGTGTTGGTGCCAACGATGTTGCGAATGCTATGGGCACTTCAGTTGGTAGTAAAGTGCTAACTATTCCACAAGCTGTACTAATTGCAGCAATATTTGAATTTCTGGGTGCTTTTCTTGCTGGTGGAGGAGTGACCCAAACTATACGTAAAGGTGTACTAGATCCAGCTTTATTTGCTGGTAACTTAGACATCCTTATCTATGGGATGATCTCATCTCTTTTTGCTGCTGGAGTATGGTTATTAATTGCTAGCTTAAGAGGGTGGCCAGTTTCTACAACTCATACTATAGTTGGTGCGATTGTTGGCTTTGGTATTTATTATCTAGGCTTCGATAAAGTTAATTGGGGAGTTGTTAATAATATTGCTTTGTCCTGGATCACATCGCCTTTGTTATCGGCATTAGTTGCAGCCTTTTTTTATTACACCTGTAAAAAATTTCTTATCGATAACAAATCTAAGTATCAGCGTTGGATCATTGCAAGCTACATTTTTTTAGCAGGTTTCGCTATCGCCCTAATTACTACGACAAAAGGATTAAAAAATATTTTAAAACAACAAGATATAACACTAATGTTTAGTGACAGTGTGATCCTGTCGATAGTAATAGCAACTCTTTTTACTATTTGTTTTTATCAGTTTTCAAAAGGAAAGCTCAAGAATTTATCATCTGATTCTGAAGCACAATTTGCCTATCTTATGATATTCACCTCCTGTGCTGTTGCTTTTGCACACGGCTCCAACGATGTTGCTAATGCTATAGGTCCTTTAGCAGCAATTTATCAAGCCACAAACCAATTACTAAATCAACCCTATGAATTGGAAACACCTCTCTGGATCTTATTCTTAGGTGCCGCTGGCATTGTTGTGGGTCTTGCAACACTTGGTTATAGAGTTATGAAAACAATTGGCGAAAAAATTGTTAAGTTAACACCTACAAAAGGTTTTTCTGCTCAGCTAGCTGCAGCTCTAACAGTTGTAATTGCAAGTCAATTAGATATGCCAGTCTCAACAACACATACACTAGTTGGAGCAGTTATAGGAATAGGCTTAGTTGAGGGTGTTGCTGCCGTAAATTTTAACTCTGTCAGAACAATTGTTTCTTCATGGTTGATAACATTGCCTGTTGGGGCACTGTTATCAATTGCCTTTCTTGAGTTATTCATTAATACATTTACGTATTAATTTTTCAAAATAATTTCCTTTTCGTCATAAGAATGTTTCATGACGTAAATAATTTAACATGGTGAGGTCATTTATAATGAGAATACTATTTTTATTTATTTTTTCTGTTTTTTTATATGGTCAAGAAAACGACAACATTGAAGAAGTCGTTACAGTTGGCACCAAAGCAAGTCTAAAATCAGCTATTGATAAACAGCGCGATTCAGATCAAATAGTATCAATTGTAGATTCTGATGCTCTAGGTGAATTTCCAGATGAAACAGCTGCAGAAGCTGTTAGAAGGCTCTCTGGTGTAAATGTTGAAAATGATCAAGGTGAAGGTAGATATATAACACTTAGAGGCATGTCTGGTGATTTGAATGCAGTTTCTATGAATGGTGCCTTAGTGCCTGCTCCTGAAGGAGGTAGGAAAGTTTTGCTTGATGGCCTTCCAACAGAATTACTAGATTCTATTGAAGTTTTTAAGAGTTTAGTACCTTCACAAGATGCTGAAGGAATAGGTGGACGAATTGAGTTTAAAACAAAAAGAGCCACTGAATTAGTTCGAACTTTATTTAAATTTAAATACGATGGAACGTATAACGAATTCGTCGATGATTTTGATAGCCCTAAGTATTCATTGACCTATGGAAATAAATTTAGTGATAATTTCGGATTAATCCTTGGTTACACCTACCAAGACAAGCATATCATTTCAAACAATAACGAAACTGGATATGAACCATGGGCTTTCTTAGATAATGGCAATAAATATTTAGCAAGAGATTGGGAATTAAGATATTACGATTTAACTAGAAATAGAGAAGGGATAACTATTGATTTTGATTTAATTATCGATGATTCATCATCGGCCTATATAAATTACTTATCAAACCAATATACTGACAATGAAGTTAGACATAAAGATGAATTCAGAGCTAGAGATGTCCTTGAGTCATCAGTGACTTCAAATTCTGCTTCATATCAGAGAATTACCTCTGATAAAGAAACAAGAAAACGTATAGAAGTGCGACAAATAGAAACCAAGATTTTGGGTTACGAGAAATACGCAGGTGACTACTTAATTAAATTTCAATCAAGTGAATCATTTGCTGAAGAAGACGATTCTAATAATGTTGATGCTAAATTTAGAGCTGAATGTAGGATTAGAAGCGGTGATGAGATATGTGGTACGTATAGTTGGGCAAATCCTAAACTTATAAACTTGGCAATTGCGCCAGCAGGTTCTATGCTTTCCGATCCCTCCGAATACGACTGGGATGAGTTCGAAATAGATTATGGATTAATACAAGATAGAGAGTTTGCCCATAAAGTTGATTTTATTAATGAAAATCTAGAAATAAATGGCAGCCCCATTGTTGTTGAATTTGGTGCAAAATCTAGCAGACGAATAAAATCAAACCAAGCAGGAAATTATGATGCTACAGATGATGTGCAAGCTGGGTTAATTAACTATAGACCCTATGCACCAAATAACTATTGGTATTTACCACAGCAATTAAGCTTTTTCGCAAACCCTAATTCAGTGTTTAATTTGCAGAATCAAGTCAGACCGAATTTAGAGCTTGATTTTGGCGAGTTTTGGAGAACTCAAGAGAAGATTAATGCAGTGTATTTTATGGGTACAATCAAAAATGCAAATTCAGTACTAGTTGCAGGGGTTCGAAATGAAAGCACAATATTCGAAACCAGTGGTTACAATAATGGCGATGTAAATGACCCATTGAATTTCAAAAATACATATAATTTCCTCGCACCAAGCTTCAACTACAAACATTTCATAGGCACTAATGCACAACTTAGATTTGCTTTTTATAGATCTTTATCAAGACCAGGTTTTGAACAATCTGCCCCAGTAGCAGAAATTAGTGAAAACGAAGGTGGTAATGAATTTTCTGGAAGCATGGGAAATCCAGATCTTAAAGCTTACGAAGCAGATAATATCGATTTTGCCCTAGAATTCTATGGCAATGATTACTATCTAACCGTTGGAACCTTTATTAAGCAAATTGAAAATACCATTTATCCAAGAGTCCTTTCAAATCAATCGATTGGAGGTATTTCATTCTCTAGATTAGAGACGTTTGCAAATGCTGGTAATTCTTCAATTATTGGATTTGAATTTAATGTATTTAGTGAGTTCAATAGATTTGTGCCAGTAGAGGGATTCTTTATTGCTGCTAATTTAACCTTGAGTGACGGGGAAAGTAAATTTAGTCCAGGTGGAGATAATTTGAATACTTACACTATTCCTTTTAGAAAGCTTTCTGAAGAAAATGCCAACATTTCTATTGGTTACGATAGAGGAAAAATTGATGCACGACTTGCTGTAAATTACCGTTCAAGTTATCTAGATTACTTAGGAGATGATGGAGAGGAATTATTCAATGATGATTTCGGTTATGGATTCATAAGATTTACTGATGACTACTACTCTGTTGACTTCACTGCCAAGTATAAAGTTACTGATCAACTGTCTTTGAGATTTGATGCCAAGAATATAGGAAATCAACCTGAGTTTTATTATTGGAATTCTGCTGATAGACTATCCCAATATGATGAGTATGGTTCGTCAATGTCAGTTGGTTTTAGATATAATTTCTAAAATTAAAGGTTTTAAATTTTTAACTCTTTTTCTAGTTGGCATCCTTGTCTCATCCTGTGGCACGGATTCAGAACTTAAACAGGTTGATTATGTATCACAAACTAAACCAGTGTATACAAATGGAGATGCAGCTGATGATCCAGCCATTTGGATTAACGAAAATATACCTTCTGATTCACTGATTTTTGCAACAGATAAAACTTCAGGAATTCATATCTATGATCTTGAAGGTAAGGAATTAGCCTTTTCAAACCTTGGAAGAACAAATAACGTTGATATAAGGCTTTTGGATAATGTTCTATATATTGTTGCCTCCAATCGAACTACAAGCTCATTAGACCTATGGGCTGTACCAAATTCGCAGGTATATGATTTTTTTAGCACGACTGTCGATCCCTTCAATAATTTACCGAAACTGTCAATAAGTGCCCAAATGAGCGTATATGGTGTCTGTTTAGGTGTATATAATAGCCAACTTTATGCACTTCTAACTGAAGAAGAGGGTGTAAATATTCAATTTTGGAATCTTAGTGAACAAAAACTAGTCAATACTTTTGATATTACTCAAGATGAAATCGACCCGCCTGTTAATGGCAATGAAGCAGAAGGATGCGTCTTTGACGATGAAAATGAAACATTTTTTATCTCTAGAGAAGGGGACGATGGCATACTTAAAGCATTTTCAACTAAGGATCAACAATTGATCAAAGTTATTGATAATCGTCAGGAAAATATTATTGGTGACCCTGAAGGCATTGCTATTTACAAAACAGATAATAATAATGGTTTTATTGTTTTGTCATCACAAGGGGATAGCACATTTAATGTATACAATCGATTGTACCCATACGATTATAAATATAAATTTTCTGTGGCTAATGTAGAAGATACCGATGGTTTAGATATTGTAAATTACAATATAAAAGGGCGTTTTCCTAATGGTTTTATGGTTGTTCAAGACGGATTTAATGCCCCAAACAATCAAAATTTTAAACTTATCGATGTTTCAGAAATTAAAAAAAAAATTTTGACACCTGGCTTGACCAATTAAAAAACTTTTCTAAAGAAAATGCAGCAATTGCGCCTTTTCTGTTAACTTTGCTTGGGTTTTTAGAATCGTTTGTTCTTACTGGTGTCTTTTTTCCTAGTTTATTGCTTTATTTATTGGCTGTTTTTTTATTTATAGAAGGCATATCTTCAATCTATTTAATTACTGCTTTTGCTTATGTAGGGTCTTTTCTTGGAGATCAATCTAGTTACTTAATGGGCAAGCTCTTTGGCACAAGAATACTAAATTGGAAATTCTTTAAGAAAAGAAAAAATACCGTCACAAAAACTAAGAATTGGTTTGTTAAATATGAATTTGGAGCAATTTTATTAGGAAGAATGACTCCAAGTATCCGCCCATTTGCACCATTCATGGTGGGTACATTTAAACTAAATTATCAAAGATTTTTATTGTTTGATCTCTTAGCATGTGCAATATGGGCTTTGGGTTTAATCCTTTTGATTATATTATGGGATTCAATAGCTAATTTATTTGCATGATTCAAATCTTAACAGTAGTTCTTTTATTGGTTGTGG